>Ga0126307_10000004_pt1 | contig 142011 bp, 160 predicted proteins | sample Plot28_FD_89955 | JGI IMG/M metagenome (GOLD analysis project Ga0126307, IMG submission 89955) | Serpentine soil microbial communities from UC McLaughlin Reserve, CA, USA - Plot28 | ecosystem: Environmental > Terrestrial > Soil > Grasslands | place: USA: UC McLaughlin Reserve, Lake County... | reverse complement strand
TTCGACGTCGATCACGGCGTGCGGGCCCAGGGGTACGCGCTGCTCGAGGACAGCCGGCCCGGCCGCTTCGACGAGGCCCGGGCGCGGGAGCTGGGTGTCGAGCCGGGGCCCGACTTCGGCCGCCTGCAGCGCGGCGAGGCAGTCGGGGACGTCACACCCGATCAGGTGCTCGGCCACGCGCGGCAGGGACGCAAGCTGGTGCTGACCGGCGACACCGCTCCCTCGGAGCTGGTCGTCGCGGTGGCCCATCGGGCCGACCTCTTGGTGCACGAGGCCACCTTCATCTCCGAGGACGCCGAGCGCGCGGCGGAGACCCGCCACTCGACCGCCCGGGGGGCTGCGGCGCTGGCCGCCGAGGCCGAGGTGAAGATGCTCGCCCTGACCCACCTGTCGGCGCGCTACCCGGTCCAGGAGGTGCGCGAGGAGGCCCGCTCGGAGTTCGAGGCGACGGTCATCCCCGACGACTTCGACGTCGTCGAGCTCCCGTTGCCCGAGCGCGGCGAACCGGTCCACCGGCCGCGGGCTGAGCCCGGCCGCGCCCGCTGTTAGATTCCCCCGCGGTTCCTTTAACCCGGTCCGGAGAGGCCAGGAAGGACGTGCTGTGAGCGACAAAGAGGTGCTCGACCGCGACGACGTGCGGCGGATCCTGGTCCGCATCGCGCACGAGATCGTCGAGCAGACCGGCGGGGAGCGGATCGCGGTGGTCGGCATCCACTCTCGCGGGGCCCTCTTGGCCGTACGCCTGCGCGACCTGATCGCCGAGCTCGTGGGTGAGCCCGTCCCGCTCGGGGACATCGACATCTCCTTCTACCGCGACGACGTCGGCATCCGCGGGCCCGACTACCAGCCGGTGGTGCACTCCTCGCACATCGACTTCCCGCTCGAGGGCACGACGGTCGTCCTGGTGGACGACGTGCTCTACACCGGTCGCACGGTCCGCGCCGCCGTCGACGCCCTGTTCGACTACGGCCGGCCCCGCCGGGTGCAGCTGGCCGTGCTGGCCGACCGCGGCCACCGCGAGCTGCCCATTCGCCCCGACTACGTAGGCAAGAACCTGCCCACCGCGCGCGAGGAGCGGGTCAACGTCTCGCTCGCCGAGCTCGACGGGGTCGACTTCGTCGAGATCGCCGTCGCCAGCGAGGAGCACGCGTGAACCGCCATCTGCTCTCCGTGGACGACCTCGCGCGCGAGGACATCGAGCGCATCCTCGACCGCGCGGCCAGCTTCGCCGAGGTCTCCGGGCGCGAGATCAAGAAGGTCCCCACGCTGCGCGGGCGCACGGTGATCAACCTCTTCTACGAGTCCTCCACGCGCACGAGCTCCTCCTTCGAGCTGGCCGCCAAGCGGCTCTCGGCCGACCTGGTGTCCGTCAAGGCCCAGGGCTCGGCGGTGGACAAGGGCGAGTCGCTGAAGGACACGGTGCAGACGCTGTCGGCCTACGACCCGGCGGCGATCGTCATCCGCTCCCCCCACGCCGGCGCCGCGATGCTCGTGGCCCGCTGGAGCGCCGCCGCGGTGGTCAACGCCGGTGACGGCAAGCACGAGCACCCCACCCAGGCGCTGCTCGACCTCTACGCGCTGCGGCGGCGGGCGGGGAGGCTCGAGGGGCTGAAGCTGTGGATCGTCGGCGACGTCATGCACAGCCGGGTGGCGCGCTCGGGGATCCTGGCCTTCAGCCGCATGGGCTGCGAGGTCACCGTCTGCGGCCCGCCCACCCTCATCCCGCGCGAGATCGAGAGCCTGGGCTGCCGGGTGCGCCACACCCTGGACGAACTCGGCGAGGCCGACGTGGTCTACGCCCTGCGGATGCAGCGGGAGCGCATGGACGGCGCGTTCGTCCCCTCGCTGCGCGAGTACGCCGCGCGCTACCAGATCGACGGCCGTCGGCTGGGTGCCGGCCAGCTGCTGATGCACCCGGGCCCGGTCAACCGGGGGGTGGAGCTGGCCGCCGATGTGATCGACTCGCCGCAGGCGCTGATCGTGGAGCAGGTCGAGTCCGGCGTGGTGGTGCGCATGGCCGTGCTCTACGAGCTGCTGGCCGGAGGCAGCGGTGCCGGCGACCGCCGGCCCGGCAGTCCGCTCGGCGAGGCCACGGAGCCGCAACCGGCGTGAGCATCGAGGGACTGCTCCACCCGGCGCTCGAGCGCGCCGAGACCGCTTCTGGCACGGTCCTGGTCCAGGGCGCGCGGCTGCTGGACCCCAGGACCGGGCTCGACCGCGAGGGCGACGTGCTCGTGCGCCGCGGTCGCATCGCCGAGATCGGCGAGCCCGGCGCGCTGGAGGCCCCCGACGGCGCCGAGCAGGTCGGCGGCGAGGGCCTGACCGCCTTCCCGGCCTTCGTCGACCCCCACGTGCACCTGCGCACGCCCGGGCGCGAGGACGAGGAGGACCTCGACACGGGCACCCACGCGGCGGCGGCCGGCGGCTATTGCGCGATTCTGGCCATGCCCAACACCGAGCCGGTCGTGGACAGCGCGCCGGTGCTCGGCGCGCTGCGCGAGCGGGCCCGCACCGAGGCGCGCATTCCCACCGGCTTCACGGCGGCGATCACGCACGGCCAGGCGGGGGAGGAGCTGACGGAGATGGCAGACCTGGCCGACGCCGGGGCCTTCGCCTTCACCGACGACGGCCTGCCCGTGCGCTCCGCCGGCGTCATGCGCAAGGCGCTGCAGTACCAGCGCCTGGCCGGCCGCACCCTCGCCCTCCACGAGGAGGAGCCCTCGCTCTCGCGCGGGGGCGGCATGCACGAGGGCGCCGCCTCGGCCGCGCTGGGCCTCGCGGGCATCCCCGCGGTCTCGGAGTCGACGATGGTCGCCCGCGACGTCCTCCTGGCCCGGCACGAGGGCGGGCGCATCCACGTGCAGCACGTCTCGGCGCGGGAGTCGGTGGAGGCGATCGAGCGCGGACTGGCCGACGGCGTGCAGGTGACGGCCGAGGCCTCGCCCCACCACCTCCTGCTCACGGACGACGAGGTGCGCTCGCTGGACACCCACTTCAAGATGAACCCGCCTCTGCGCTCCGAGGACGATCGCAAGGCGCTCGTCGACGGGCTGCGCTCCGGAGTGCTCTCCTGCGTCGCCACCGACCATGCCCCCCACTCCCAGGAGGAGAAGGAGCAGCCCTTCGAGCTCGCACCGATGGGCGTTACCGGGCTGGAGAGCGCCTTCGCCGCGCTCTACACCGAGCTGGTGGAGCCAGGGGTGCTGGGGCTGGGGCTGCTGATCGAGCGGTTGACCTCTGGCGGCGAGCCCTTCGGCCTGGAGATCCCCCGCATCGAGCGCGGTGCTGCGGCCAACCTCTGCCTGGTGGACCTGGCCGCCGAGTGGGAGGTGGGCGAGAACGGCTACCAGAGCCGCTCCTCGAACTGCGCCTTCGCCGGCCGCCGGGTACGGGGCAGGGTCCGGCTCACCGTGGCCGGCGGCCAGGTGGCCTACCGCGAGCGCTCGTTCGCGATCGGAGCAGTCCGGTGAAACCGGACCGCGTTCACGAGCGGCCGGGCGCCGATCGACGCCATCTGACGCGGGGCGGGATGCCCCGCGGAGGGTAATCACTGATGCTCCGTCGCGACGACACCACGCTGGTCGTGGTCGACGTGCAGGAGGCCTTCCGGCCCGCGGTGCTCGACTTCGAGCGGGTGGCCCAGAACACCGCCGTTCTGGTGGAGGGCGCCCGGGCGATGGGCCTCCCAGTGGTCGCCACCGAGCAGTACCCGGAGGGCCTGGGGGCGACGGTGCCCGAGGTGGCCGAGCACCTGCCCGGAAAGCCGCTCGACAAGGTGCGCTTCTCGGCCGCCGCTGCCGACGGCTTCTCCCTGGACGGGCGCGACCAGGTTCTGGTCTGCGGCATCGAGGCGCACGTCTGCGTCTCCCAGACCGCCCTGGCGCTGCTGGCCGAGGGCCGCGAGGTGCACGTGCCGCGCGACGCGGTGACCTCGCGGACCGAGGAGAACCGCGAGGTCGGGCTGCGCCGGATGGAGCGCGAGGGCGCGGTGATCACCAGCGTCGAGGCTGCCCTGTTCGAGCTGCTCGGGGCCGCGGGCAGCGAGGAGTTCAAGACCGTCCAGAGGCTCATCAGGTGAGCCCCGCCTACCTGCTGCTCGAGGACGGCACACGCTTCGACGGCGAGCTCGTGGGCGCGCCTGCGCCCGCCACCGGCGAGGTGGTGTTCAACACCTCGATGTCCGGCTACCAGGAGGCGGTGAGCGACCCGAGCTACCGCGGACAGGTCATCGTCTTCACCTATCCGCACGTCGGCAACTACGGCGTGGCGGCGGCGCACATGGAGTCCGACTCCGTCCACGCACGCGCGGTGATCATGCGGGAGGGCGTCGACCGCGAGGACGCCCCGCGCGCCGAGGGCGGCTGGCTGACCTGGCTGGCCGACTGCGGCATACCGGCCCTGAGCGGGGTGGACACACGGACCCTGGTGCGCCACCTGCGCAGCCGGGGCGCGATGCGCGGCGGGGTGTTCGCCGCCGAGACCTCCGAGGGTCAGGCCATGGAGCACGTCCGGGCCGAGCCCGAGATGGCCGGCCAGGACCTGGTGCGCGAGGTCACGCCGCGCGAGCCGGTGATCCTCGAGGGAGCCGGGCCGCGGGTGGTGGCGCTGGACACCGGCATCAAGGACTCGATCGTGCGCAACCTGCGCGAGCGCGGGGCCACCGTGGAGCTGCACCCGTGCGATACCTCACCCGAGGATCTCCTGGCCCGCGACCCCGACGCGGTCTTCCTGGCCAACGGCCCGGGGGACCCCGCCGCCCTGGAGTACGTCGTGGAGAGTGTGCGCGGCGTGGTGGGCAAGGTCCCGGTCTGGGGCATCTGCCTGGGACACCAGCTGCTGTGCCGCGCGGTGGGGCTGGAGACCTTCAAGCTGCCCTTCGGGCACCGCGGGGCCAACCACCCCGTCAAGGACCTCGAGACCGGCAAGATCGAGATCACCTCGCAGAACCACGGCTTCGCGGTGCTGGGCCCGCATGGCGAGCGCACCGTCGACAGCGACGAGCCGCTGCGCTGGGAGACCGACTTCGGCGCCGCCGAGCTGCAGCAGCTCAACCTCTACGACCGCACCGTGGAGGGACTGGTGCTGCGCGACGTGCCGGGCAGCACGGTGCAGTACCACCCCGAGGCCGGCCCTGGCCCGCACGACGCCCTCCACCTCTTCGACCGCTTCCTGAGAGGCCTCGCCGTTGCCTAGGCGCGACGACATAGAGAAGATCCTGGTGATCGGCTCGGGACCGATCGTGATCGGGCAGGCCGCCGAGTTCGACTACTCGGGCGCGCAGGCCTGCAAGGTGCTTCTGGAGGAGCGCTACCAGGTGGTCCTCGTCAACTCCAACCCGGCCACGATCATGACCGACCCGGAGTTCGCCACGGCCACCTACATCGAGCCGCTGGTGCCCTCCTCTGTGGCGCGCGTGATCGAGCGCGAGCGCCCCGACGCGCTGCTCCCCACGCTGGGCGGCGGGACCGCGCTGAACCTGGCCCGCGACCTCTCCGACGACGGCACGCTGGCCCGCTTCGGGGTCCAGCTCATCGGCGCCGACTACGAGGCGATACGGCGCGCCGAGGATCGCGATCAGTTCCGCTCCACCATGGACCGCGCCGGGCTGCGGACTCCGCGCAGCGCTGCGGTCAAGTCGATCCGCGAGGCCGAGCAGGCGCTGGACGACATCGGCCTGCCGGCCATCGTGCGCCCCGGCTTCACCATGGGGGGCGAGGGCGGCGGCACGGCCTTCACCGAGGAGGAGTACCGCCAACGGGTGGCCGAGGGCCTGGCAGCGTCGCCGATCGGCCAGGTGCTCGTGGAGGAGTCGGTGATCGGCTGGGGTGAGTTCGAGCTCGAGGTCATGCGCGACCACAACGACAACGTGGTGATCGTCTGCTCGATCGAGAACGTCGACCCGATGGGCGTGCACACCGGTGACTCGGTCACGGTGGCCCCGCAGCAGACGCTGTCGGACCGCCAGTACCAGGCGCTGCGTGACCAGGCCCTGAAGGTCATTCGGGCGGTGGGGGTGGAAACCGGCGGCTCGAACATCCAGTTCGCGGTCAACCCGCACACCGACGAGATCGTGGTCATCGAGATGAACCCGCGCGTTTCGCGCTCGAGCGCACTGGCCTCGAAGGCCACGGGCTTCCCGATCGCCAAGATCGCCGCACGGCTGGCGGTGGGCTACGCGCTGGAGGAGATCGACAACGACATCACGCGGCTCACGCCGGCCTCGTTCGAGCCCACCATCGACTACGTGGTGGTCAAGTGGCCCCGCTTTGCCTTCGAGAAGTTTCCCGGGGCCGCGGGGGAGCTGGGCACCTCGATGCATTCGGTGGGGGAGGCCATGGCCATCGGCCGCACCTTCAAGCAGGCCTTCGTCAAGGCCATGCGCTCGCGCGAGCTCGACGTGGACGGCGCGCCTCAGGGCACGGCCGAGCAGCTGCTGACCCGGCTCGAGACCCCGTCGCACGACCGCTACGAGGTGCTCTTCGAGGCGCTGCGCCGCGGCGCCTCGGCGGAGGACGTGCACCGTCGCACCGGGATCGACCCCTGGTTCCTGGCCGAGCTGGCGCCGCTCGCGGCCGGCCACGACCCGCAGGCCGGGCTCGAGCGCTCGTTCAAGTCGGTCGACACCTGCGCTGCCGAGTTCGCCGCCGAGACGCCCTACTTCTACTCCGGCTGGGAGCGCAGCGCGGTGCACGAGGTGGATCGCGGCGACCGCGCCAGCGTCATGATCCTCGGCTCCGGGCCCAACCGCATCGGGCAGGGCATCGAGTTCGACTACTGCTGCGTGCACGCGGCGATGACCGTGCGCGAGTCGGGCCGGGACGCGGTCATGGTCAACTGCAACCCGGAGACGGTCTCCACCGACTACGACACCTCCGACCGCCTCTACTTCGAGCCGCTCACCCTCGAGGACGTCCTCGGGGTGGTGGAGATCGAGCAGCCGCAGGGGGTGATCGTCCAGTTCGGGGGCCAGACGCCGCTGCGGCTCGCGAAGGGGCTGGCCGACGCCGGCGTGCCCCTGCTGGGAACCCCGGTGGAGTCCATCCACCGTGCCGAGGACCGGCCCAGCTTCGGGGCGCTGCTCGACGAGCTGGGGCTGATGTCGCCGCCCTACGCGGTCGCCGGTTCGCCGGAGGAGGCCCTGGAGAAGGCCGACGGCGTCGGCTACCCCCTGCTCGTCCGTCCCTCCTACGTGCTGGGCGGGCGGGCGATGGAGATCTGCTACGACCGCGACGGGCTCGCCGCCTACCTCGGCCGCACCGACCGGGGCGGGGGCGAGATCTTCCTGGACCGGTTCCTGGAGAACGCGATCGAGATCGACGTGGACGCGCTCTGCGACGGGGAGACGGTGCGCATCGGGGCGATCATGCAGCACGTCGAGGAGGCCGGCATCCACTCCGGCGACTCGGCCTGCGTCATCCCGGCCATGTCGCTGGGTGACGAGATGCTCAGCCAGGTCGAGCAGGCCACCGCTGCGCTGGCCAAGGCACTCGGTGTGGTCGGCCTGATCAACATCCAGTTCGCCGTCCGCGGCGAGGATGAGCTGTACGTGATCGAGGCCAACCCGCGCGCCTCGCGCACGGTGCCCTTCGTGTCCAAGGCCACCGGCGTGCCGCTGGCCAAGGTGGCCTGTCGCCTAATGCTCGGGGAGCGCCTGGAGGACATGAACGTCGACCTGCCCGCGCGTAGCGACCACGTCTCGGTCAAGGAGGCGGTGCTGCCCTTCGGCCGCTTCCCCTCGGCGGACTCCCTGCTGGGCCCCGAGATGAAGTCCACCGGCGAGGTGATGGGGGTGGCCTCCGACTACCCCGCGGCCTTCGGCAAGGCCCAGGCCGCCGCCGGGGTGCAGCTGCCCACGGGGGGCAGCGTCTTCATCTCGGTCACCGACGGCGACAAGGCCGGCGCCACGCAGGTCGCCGCTGCCCTGCACGACCTCGGCTTCAGCGTGCTGGCCACCGGCGGCACCGCACAGGCCATTCGCGGCATGGGGGTGCCCGTGGAGCGTCTGCTGAAGCTGACCGAGGGCTCTCCCAACGTCGTTGACCGCATCGGTGCCGGCGAGGTGGACCTCGTCATCAACACGCCGACGGGCTCTGGCGCTCGCGCGGACGGCTATGAGATCCGCCGGGCCGCGGTCGCGCGCGGGGTGCCGTGCATCACCACGATGAGCGGCGCCAGCGCCGCCCAGCGCGCTATCCGTGCCCGCCGCGAGGGCCAGCCGGAGCCGGTCTCGCTCCAGGAGCTTCACCGCGCGGCGGCCTCGGCGCGCTCCGCGGCGCCGACCCAGTGAGTAACGAGCCGCGTACGCCGGCCCCACCCGAGCGGCGCACCGTCGAGGTGGCCGGCTGCGAGACCCTGGGCGCCTACGGGCTGCTGTGGGCGCTGGACCGCGAGGGTCCGCTCGACCCCCGGCCCGGCCAGTTCTACATGCTCGCCGCCGCCGAGCGCTGGGGCGGCGGCTCCTCCGAGCGGCCCTACCTGCCGCGCGCCTTCTCCTTTGCCCGTGCGCTCCGCGACGGGAACGGCATACGGCTGGCCTTCCTGCTCGAGGAGGTCGGCCCGGGAACAGAGCGACTGGCCGAGCTCCAGGCGGGGGAGGGCCTGTCGCTGGTCGGCCCGCTGGGGCTCGGCTTTCGGCCGGTTCGCGAGGGGCGCCGGCCGCTGCTGGTGGGGGGCGGGATCGGCACCGCTCCGTTGCTGTGCCTGACCGACGAGCTGGACCACCCCGCCGTGCTGCTGGGCTTCCGCTCGGCGGCCCACGCCGCGGTTGCCGCCCTGTTCCCGGATGAGGTCCAGCTCGCCACGGACGACGGCTCGGCCGGCCGCCACGGCCTGGTGACAGAGCTGCTGGCCGCCGAGCTGGACGCCGACGCCCACGCGGAGATCTTCGCCTGCGGGCCGCCGCCGATGCTGGAGGCCGTGCGGGTGCTGTGCGCCGAGCGCGCGCTGCCCGCCCAGCTGGCGATGGAGTCGGGCATGGCCTGTGGCTTCGGGGCCTGCTTCGGCTGCGTGGTGCCCACGCGCGACGGCTACTTGCGCCTCTGCGTCGACGGGCCGGTGGTGGAGGCGGCGAGCCTGGAGACCGCCAGGACGCCGGGCGGGGGCCACCAGGGATGAGCACGACGCTCTGCGGGGTCGAGCTGGCCGGCCCGGTGCTCAACGGCTCGGGCACCTTCGACGCCATCGCCGCCCGGCGAGCCTTCGGCGACGCGCTGCTGGAGCGCTTTCCCTTCGACGCCTTCGTCTCCAAGACGATCACCCGCGAGCCCCGCGAGGGCAACCCTCCACCACGCCTCTGGGAGGCGCCGGCCGGGCTGATCAACTCGATCGGGCTGCCCAACAAGGGCCTCGAGGGCTTTCTGGCCCAGGACCTCCCCCAGCTGGCCGAGCTCCCGGTGCCGCTGGTGGTATCCGTGATGGCCTACACCCCCGGGGACCTGGCCGAGCTCGCCGGCCGCGTGGCCGCGCGGGACGAGGTGGCCCTCGTCGAGCTCAACGTGTCCTGTCCCAACGTGGAGAGCGGCCTGGTGATAGGGGCCGATCCCTCCGAGACCGCGCGCGCCATGGAGGCGGTCCGTGAGCGCTGCGAGAAGCCCGTCATCGTGAAGCTGACCCCCAACGCGAGCGAGCCGGCCGCGGTGGCGGCCGCCGCCGAGGGGGCGGGGGCGGACGCAGTCTCGCTGCTCAACACGCTCAAGGGGATGGCGCTCGACCCCGCCACCCGAATGCCCTGGCTGGGGGGCGGCAGTGGCGGAGTCTCGGGGCCGGCGGTGCGCGCGGTGGCCCTGGAGCAGGTGGCCTCGGTCAGTGCGCGGGTCCGCATCCCGGTGGTCGGCATGGGCGGTATCGCCTCCGGCGCGGACGCTGCGGACTTCCTCGCCGTCGGGGCCCACGTCGTCGCCGTGGGCACCGAGAGCTTCCGCGACCCCGCGGCGGGGGCGCGGATTCGAGCTGAGCTTGGCCGCGTGGAGGGTCACGCTCACTCCGGGACGGCAGACGACGGCGACGAAGCCCGCGCAGATGCGGCAAAAAGCGGGGCGCGAACCGCCTAAAACCCCTGCAAAGGACGGGGGAGGGGGTCAAGTACCCCCAACCACCTTGGAGCTTAGGTCGAGGTCTAGGTGAATTGGCCGATTTTCTGGCCTTGGCGGGTTCTCAACGCTGGGTCGGTGTGTAGTATCGCCGCCCATGCCGGCCGCCTCCGAGACGCCCGCGAAGACCTCCTCCGCGGGCCCGGCACCGGAGCGGACGATCACCCAGCGCATGGACGCGCTGGCTCGCGCGAATGACATCCGCACACGCCGCGCCCGGCTCAAGAAGGACCTCAAGGCGGGCCGCGTCCAGGTCCACGGACTGCTGCTCGATCCGCCGGAATACCTGCAAACGGCCAAGGTCATCGACCTGCTGCTGGCCGTCCCAAAGTACGGGCGCGTGAAGGTGAACCGCATCCTCACCCACTGCCGCATCTCGCCGAGCAAGACCATCGGCGGCCTCTCGCAGCGCCAGCGCGACGAGCTGGTCAGCTACCTCAGGCGATAGCTCCCCCCGTCCTCGTCATAACCGGCCCCTCGGGCGTGGGCAAGGGAACGCTGATCGGTGGCCTGCTGGAGCGCATGCCCGGGCTGCGGCTCGCCGTCTCGGCCACCACGCGCGAGGCGCGAACGGGGGAGAGCGACGGGGTCGACTACTGGTTCCTGAGCCAGGACGAGTTCGACAGGCGCGTGGAGGCAGGCGATTTCGTCGAGCACGCCCAGTACGCCGGCAACCGTTACGGCACGCTGCGGTCCGAGCTCGAGCACCCCGCCGACGGGATCGTGTTGGAGATCGACGTCCAGGGGGCGCGCCAGGTGCGCGAGACCTCCTCGCAGGCCACGCAGGTCTTCATAGCCCCGCCCTCGGTGGATGTGCTGCGCGAGCGCCTGGTGGGTCGCGGCATGGACTCCGAGGAGCAGGTGCGCAGGCGCCTGGAGGCGGCGGAGGAGGAGCTGTCCGCGCAGGGCGAGTTCAAGGAGGTCATCGTCAACGACGACCTGGAGCGGGCCCTGCAGGAGCTCACGGCCCTCGCCGCTAGAGTCTTCGAGTGATGATCAAGCCCCGTTTCGACACCCTGCTGGAGAAGGTCGACTCCCACTACGCGTGCGTGCTGGTGTCGGCAAAGCGGGCGCGTCAGATCAACGCCTACTACCACAACCTCGGCGAGGGCACCTTCGATGAGTACCCGCCGCCGATGGTGGAGACGGCGTCCAAGAACTACCTGAAGATCGCCCTGGACGAAGTGGCTCAGGGCAAGATCCAGTACCGGTACCGCTAGGGCTCCTCTGATGGCCCGCATCCTGCTCGGAGTCTCCGGGGGGATCGCCGCCTACAAGGCGGTGGAGGTGGTGCGCCTGGCCACCGCAGCCGGGCACTCGGTACGGGTGATCCAGACGCCCGCGAGCCGCGGCTTCGTGGGCGCCGCGACCTTCGAGGGGGTGACCGGCGCGCCCGTCCTGGCGGACGAGTTCGAGCGCGACCCCGCCCGCGGCGCCTTTCCCGGCGACCCGGCCACCGACCACGACCCGATCTCGCACCTCGAGCTGGTGCGCCGCTGCGACGTCTTCGCGGTCGTGCCCGCGTCGGCGAACACGCTGGCCAAGCTGGCCTGGGGCCTGGCCGACAACCTGCTGACCAGCGCCGCCCTGGCCAGCACGGCGCCGCTGGTGCTGGCCCCGGCGATGAACAGCCACATGTGGGAGCACCCGGCCACCCGAGCGAACCTCGAGCTGCTGCGCGCGCGGGGGGCGCGCGTGGTGGACCCCGGCACGGGCCGGCTGGCCTCAGAGGGCGAGTGGGGGACGGGCCGGCTGGCCGACCCCGCCGAGGTCTTCGCGGCGATCGAGGCCGCGCTGGTGACCCGGGCCCCCTCCGGGCTGCTGGGCCGACGCGTTCTGGTCACCGCGGGTGGGACCCGCGAGCCGATCGACCCCGTGCGCTTCGTCGGAAACCGCTCCTCGGGGCGGATGGGCCTGGCGTTGGCCGCCGAGGCCGCCCGCCGCGGCGCCGAGGTCACCCTGATCGCCGCGAACGTCTCGCTGCCGGCGCCCGAGGGCGTGCGGGTGGTCGAGGCCCCTACGGCGGCCGAGCTCGCCGAGGCCGCCCGCTCGGAGTTCCCGGCCGCCGACGTGCTGCTCATGGCCGCTGCGGTGGCCGACTACCGCCCGCGCGGGGCGGGCGAGGCCAAGCTCAAGAAGGCCGACAGCGACTCCCTGAGCATCGAGCTGGAGGCCACCGAGGACGTGCTGGCCACGCTGGGCGCGTCGCGGCGCGCCGACCAGACCGTCGTCGGCTTCGCCGCCGAGCACGGCGGCGACCCGCTGGCCGAGGCCCGGCGCAAGCTGCGCGACAAGGGAGCCGACGCCATCGTGCTCAACGACGTCACCGGGGAGGGGATCGGCTTCGAGGCGGCGGACAACGAGGTCGTCGTGGTTACCTCCACCGGCGAGCGCGAGGTCCCGAGGACGTCCAAGGCCGAGGTGGCCGCCTCCGTGCTCGACGTGGTGGAGGAGCTGCGGGCCGTGGAGACGCAGGCGTGAGCGAGACCCCCGAGCAGCGCGGCGAACGCGTCTACGGGCTGTTCCGGAGAGGCAGTGCCCTGCTGGAGGCCGGCGACTTCGCCGCGGCCGCGATCCCGCTCGAGCAGGCCCGCGACCTCGAGCCCGACAAGACCTCGATCCGCGAGGCCCTGGGCCGGGCGTACTTCCGCTCCGCCCGTTTCGAGCAGGCCCGGGAGGAGTTCGCGGCGGTGGTCGAGCGCTCGCCCGTCGACCACTATTCGCACTTCTGCCTCGGCCGCTCGCTCGAGAAGATCGGCCAGCCCGGCGAGGCCCGCCGTCACGCTGCCCTGGCCGTGGGGATGCGGCCCGACCGCGAGGACTACCGGGCCTTCAACGAGTACCTGCGCGACGTCGCCTAGGTGCCAGAGCTGACCGTCTCGGAGGGCGGCGCCGAGCTGCTCGAGGCCGTGCGGCCGCTGTGGCTGTCCATGTTCGAGTGGCACCGCTCGCTGCCGCCCGAGGCCTCCTCCGCCGTGCCGCCATTACCCGCCGCGGAGGCGCTCGAGCGCCGCTTCGTCCGCTTTCGCCGCGAGCTGGGAGAGGGACGGGTGACGCTCTTCCTGGCCAGCGAGGGCGACCACGCCGTGGGCTTCGCCATGGTTCGCCTTCGGCCAGAGGGCGAGGCCTCGTTCGCCACCGGCAACGGGGTCGTGGAGATCGACGCGATGGCCGTGGCGCCGTCGCACCGCAACCAGGGCCTCGGGTCGATGCTCCTGACGCGCGTGCACGAGTGGGCCGCCGAGCAGGGGATCGGCTTCGTCTCGCTGAGCGTCATGGCCGGCAACGAGGAGGCCGAGCGCTTCTACCGCGGCTTCGGCATGGCGCGCAGCGTAATCAGGATGCTCGGCCCGGTCGGGCCCGCGACGTCGCCGCCCTCCCCGGAAAAGCCCTCGGCGGGCTGACGAATCCCTACGGGGACGGCGCCGCGTCCGGCCCCAGCCACGAGGATGCCGCTTCGGGCCCGTCGTCCCGGGTGCTCACGTAGCTCCTCGCCGCGACCGCGCCCTCGCACACGAGCCCCAGTAGGCGGTCCACGCCCTGCTCGTCGGCCGCGGCGACCGGCAGGTCGGCGTGCACCCACACCTCGCCGGACTGGGTGCAGCCGAAGCGCACCAGGCGGGTCTGGCGGTTCCACCAGAGCAGCATCCGCGGATCGACGCCCGAGTCGGCGTCGAGGACCGCGGCCTTGGCAGTCAGCAGTCCGTCGGCCAGCCGCAGGCCGACGTGGAGCGGCCACCCTCCCGCGGCCTCGGCAGGCACGGTCAGGCCCCACTCGCCGCCGGCCAGCCGCCGGCTCTCGCCCGGTAGCTCGGCCAGGTAGGCGTCGAGGAGTTCGGAGACCGCCACGGCCATACAGTGTCGCGATGCGAGCGCTGGTGCAGCGTGTGGCCGAGGCGTCGGTCACCACCGACCGCGAGCTCGCTCGGATCGGACCGGGGCTGCTGGTCCTGCTCGGGGTGGCCCGGGGTGACACGCCGGGGCAGGCCGACCGCCTGGCGGCCAAGCTGCTCAAGCTGCGCGTCTTCGACGACCGCTCGCTGGCCGACACCGGGGGTGAGGTCCTCTGCGTCAGCCAGTTCACCCTGTACGGGGACACGCACCGAGGCAACCGCCCGAGCTACACCGAGGCGGCGCCCGCGGCCGAGGCCGAGCCGCTGTACGAGCGCGTCTGCGAGGCCCTGGGCGCGCGCCGCGGCGCCTTCGGGGAGCACATGCGCGTGGAGCTGGTCAACGACGGGCCGGTGACCCTGATGATCGAGGCGTGAGGGCCCTATACTCGGCCCAGGACTTTCAGACGTTGCGGCCCCCGAGGCCGCGCCTGAAGGTGGGCGTTCGCGGCCCACCTTTTTTTATCGCCGATGACGACAGAGCAGATACAGACGAGAATCGAGCAGACACTGGCAGCGGGCGAGCCCGAAGTGGAGGTGCTGGCCTGCGAGCGGGTCGCCGGCGCGCGCCTGCGGGTGACCATCGACCACCCCGACGGGGTGGACCTCGAGCTCTGTGAGCGCGTCACCGGGCACCTGCGGGACCTCCTGGCCGACTACGGGCTGGAGGTCTCCTCGCCCGGGCCGCACCGCCCGCTGACCAAGCCCGAGCACTTCCGCCAGTTCCTGGGCCGCCGGGCCCGCGTGCGCACCCGTGAGGCAAAGGACGGCCACAAGAGCTTCACCGGCGAGCTGCTCGGTGCCAGCGAAAAGGAAGTGACCGTGGCCGCCGATACCGGGGTCGTCTCGATCCCGTACTCGGAGATCAACCGCAGCAACCTCGTGGAGGAGGGATCATGAGCAAGGAGATCGTCGAGGCCGTCGAGGTGCTCGAGCGCGAGAAGGGCATCTCGGCCGACCGCCTGATGGAGGCCCTCGAGGACGCGCTGCTGTCGGCCTACAAGAAGACGCCCGGCGCGGCCCGCTACGCGCGCGTGGACATGGAGCACGACACCGGCGACTTCCGCGTGTACGAGCTGATCCTGCCGCCCGACCTCGAGGAGCAGCTCCTCGACGAGGTCGAGGAGGAGGCCGGCGAGGCCCAGGTCGATCCCGAGACGGGCGAGCTGGTGGAGCCCGAGGCGCCCGAGATCGGCCAGGAGCGCCTGGCTCAGTACAAGGACCAGATCGACGAGCGCGACGTGACGCCCGACGACTTCGGCCGCATAGCCGCCCAGACCGCCAAGCAGGTGATCCTCCAGCGGATCCGCGAGGCCGAGCGGGACATGACCTACGACGAGTACCAGGACCGCGTCGGCGAGCTGATCACCGGGATCGTCCAGCAGTCGGACTCGCGCTACACCCTCGTGCAGCTGCGCGAGCGCGTCGAGGCCCTGCTTCCGCGCTCCGAGCAGGTGCACGGCGAGCGCTACGAGCACGGCGCGCGCGTGAAGGCGATCATCTCCGACGTCTCCAACCAGGCGAAGGGCCCCAGCATCGTGGTCTCGCGCCGCTCGCCCGACCTGATCTCGAAGCTGTTCGAGCTCGAGGTGCCCGAGATCGCGGACGGGCTCGTGGAGATCCAGAACGTGGCCCGCGAGCCCGGCTACCGCTCCAAGATCGCCGTGGTCTCGCACGCCTCGGGCGTCGATCCCGTCGGTGCCTGCGTGGGCCCGCGCGGCTCGCGCGTGCGCATGGTCGTGTCCGAGCTACGCGGCGAGAAGATCGACATCATCCCCTTCAACGACGAGCCGGCCCGCTTCGTGGCCAAGGCTCTCTCGCCCGCGCGTGTGCGCGAGGTGCTGGTCGACGACGAGGGCCGCCAGGCCACCGTGATCGTGCCCGACGACCAGCTGTCGCTGGCCATCGGCAAGGAGGGCCTGAACGCCCGCCTCGCCGCCCGGCTGACCGGCTGGCGCGTGGACATCCGCTCGGAGACCGAGTTCGCCGAGGACGAGGCGGAGATGGGCTACGAGGAAGAGGAGCAGCAGTCGGGCCGCTGTGCGGCCATCCTCACCAACGGCCGCCGCTGCCCCAACGCCTCGCTGCCCAGCTCGCGCTACTGCGGCCTGCCCGCCCACCAGGCGCTGGTCGACCAGGAGGGCGACCGGCTGCCGGCGGCCGCCGACGACGAGAGCGAGGGCGACGGGCTCGCGCCCGAGGCGAGCGAGCCTGACCCCGACACCGTCCAGCCCGAGCCGGACACCGAGCAGCCCGACTCGGACACCGTCCAGCCCGAGCCCGAGCCCGTGGAGGCCGACGGCTCGGCCGCGGCCGGCTCGGTGACCCAGCCGCCCGCACCCGAGGAAGCCCCGTAGGGCCTCCCACGGAGGAGCGCAGCCCGGACGCCGGCCGGACGAGCGCCGCTCGTTCGGCCCCCTGTCGTTCCTGCGTCGCCTGCGGCCGCACCGCGGAACAGCACGAGCTGCTGCGCTTCGTCCGTCTGCCCGGCGGTGTGGTGTCGCCGGACCCCGAGCGGCGCGAGCCCGGCCGCGGCGCCTACCTGTGCGCTCGTGAGGAGTGCGCCGAGCGCGCGCTGACCGGCACCGCGGCCTTTGCAAGGTCGTTCCGCAGCCCGGTGACGATCACCCCCGAGGCCATACAATCGGTGAGTCGATGGCGAAAAAGCGCGTTCACGAGATAGCCAAGGAGCGAGGGATGCCCTCGAAGGAGGTCATCGCCAAGCTCCAGGCTGCCGGCTTCGACGTCAAGGCGGCGGCTTCGAGCGTGGACGAGGCCGACGTCAAGCGCGCCTTCGACGGCGGCGCGGCCGAGGAGACGCCGTCGGGCAACGGCGCCGGGCAGCCCGCTGCTGCCGAGCAGAGCGCGCAGCCCGCGGCGGCCGGCGAGGGCCAGTCGCGCCCCGCCCAGGACGGCCAGAGCCGCCCCGCCCGCCCGACCCGCGGCGGCCGCGGTGGCGAGCAGGCGCCGGGCGGCGGCGGGCGCCGCCGCCGCGTGGTCATCGACTCTCAGGCTTCGCGCGGGCGCCCCGGCCCGCCGCCACCCCAGCAGCCCCTCCGGCGCGGACGCGGCCGCCGGCGCCGCACCCCTTGGGTGGAGCCCGACCTCAACGCGCCGCCCGAGGAGCCCAAGGAGCAGCCGCCGACGGAGATCAAGTCCGGCGCGACTGTCAAGGAGGTCGCGGAGTCGCTCGGCATCGCCACCTCAGAGGTGATCAAGAAGCTGATGACTCTGGGCGAGATGGCCACACTCACCCAGACGCTCTCCGACGATGCGATCGAGGTGCTTGCCGACTCGTTCGAGAAGAAGGTGGACATCGTCCACGCGGCGGAGGACCTCGAGCCCGAGCCGGTCTACGAGGACGACGAGGAGGCGCTGGCCGAGCGCCCGCCGGTGATCACGATCATGGGCCACGTCGACCACGGGAAGACCTCGCTGCTGGACGCAATCCGCGAGACCGAGGTGGCCGCGGCGGAGGCCGGCGGGATCACCCAGCACATCGGCGCCTACCAGGTGCACCACTCCGACCACGCGATCACCTTCCTCGACACCCCCGGCCACGAGGCCTTCACCGCCATGCGCGCCCGCGGCGGGCGCGCGGCGGACATCGCCGTGGTGGTAGTGGCGGCCGACGACGGGGTGATGCCCCAGACCGTGGAGGCCATCGACCATGCCAAGGCGGCCGAGGTGCCGATCATGGTCGCGGTCAACAAGATCGACAAGGAGGGCGCCGACCCCAACCGCGTCCGCGGCGAGCTGGCCCAGCAGGGCCTCACGCCCGCCGACTGGGGCGGCGACATCGAGTTCGTCGACGTCTCGGCCAAGACCCACCAGAATCTCGAGGACCTGCTGGACACCGTCGTCACTCTGGCCGAGATCCAGGAGCTCAAGGCCAACCCCGACACCGAGGCGTCCGGCATGGTCATCGAGTCGCGGCTCGATCCGGGCCGCGGAGCCGTGGTCTCCGTGCTGGTCCAGCGCGGGAAGCTGAAGGTAGGCGACGCCATCGTGGCCGGCGCTCACCCCGGCCGCGCCCGCGCGATGCACGACTTCCGTGGCACCAAGGTCAAGGAGGCCACCCCGGCCCAGCCGGTGGAGATCCTGGGCTTCGACGGGGTTCCCGAGGCCGGAGAGCACTTCCGGGTGGTCTCGAACGAGCGCGAGGCCCGGCGCATCGCCGGCGAGCGCGCCAACCGCCTGAAGACAGAGGCCCTGGCCCGCCGCGCCGGCGTGAGGGTCTCGCTCGAGGACGTGATGGCGCGCGCCCAGCGCGGCGAGAAGGAGCTCAACCTGGTGCTCAAGGCCGACGTGGCCGGCTCGCTGGAGGCCCTGGCCGACGAGATCGCCAAGCTGCCCCAGGACCAGGTCTTGGCCAACGTCATCCACGACGCCGTCGGTGGCATCAACGAGTCCGACGTCATGCTGGCCGCCGCCTCGGAGGCGGTGGTCATCGGCTTCAACGTCCGCCCCGTGGGCAACGCGCCGCAGGTCGCCCAGCGCGAGGGCGTCGAGATTCGCACCTACTCGGTGATCTACAAGGTGATCGAGGACCTGCGCGACGCGATGGAGGGCCTGCTCGACCCCGAGGAGATCGAGGAGACCGTCGGCCAGCTCGAGATCCGCGCCACCTTCCGCGCCTCCCGGGTCGGCACGATCGCGGGCTGCCACGTCACCGACGGCACGGTGCGCCGCGGCGGCCCGGCTCGCCTGGTGCGCGACGGCACGGTCATCTACGACGGGCGGATCGGCTCGCTGCGCCGCTTCAAGGACGACGTCCGCGAGGTGACAGCGGGACTGGAGTGCGGCGTGGTGCTCGAGAACTACGCCGACGTCAAGGAGGGCGACGTGATCGAGGTCTACGAGACCAGGCAGCGGGAGCGCGCGCTTTGACCCCGTGCCCTTCGTCTGCCTGATTCGTATCGACTTGCACTTTCCCGAGAACGGGAGCCTCAAGGGCAAGCGGAAGGAGCTCCAGTCGGTGAAAGCCCAGCTGCACCGGCGTTTCGGAGCCTCTGTGGCCGAGACCGGCCACCACGACCTGTGGCAGCGCTCTGAGCTCTCGGCTGCGCTCGTGGGGCGCGAGGCCGGGCCCGTCCAGGCCGCGCGCGATGACCTCGAGCGCTGGGTCCATGCCCGCTACCCGGAGGGCGCGTCCGTCCACGGCGACCTCGTTTCCTTCGGCGACGTGCTGGATAGGTAACGTGGCGGGCGGCCGCATGAGAAGGGTCAACGAGGCCGTTCGCGAAGTGCTCTCCGCGCGGCTCGCCGAAGGTCTGAAAGACCCAAGGATCGGATTCGTGACAGTCACCTCAGTCGACACCACTCCCGACCTGCGCCACGCGCGCGTGTACGTCTCCGTCCTGGGTGGCGAGGACGACCGTGCCGCCTCGCTGGAGGGACTCGAGGCCTCTCACGGGTTCCTCCAGGCCCAGGTCAACGACGAGCTCCACATGAAGCGCACGCCCCGGCTGGAGTTCGTCTACGACGACTCCATCGACCGAGGGATGCGGATAACCGAGCTGATCGACCGCGAGCCGCCCGAGTGAGCGTCCCCGCGACCGAGATCGACGAGGTCATCGACGAGCTGCAGCTGGCCGACAAGCTGCTGCTCACCACCCACGAGAACCCCGACGGCGATGCCCTGGGCTCGCTGCTGGCGATGCACTGGATCCTCGAGCAGCTCGGCAAGGACTCCGTCATGTACATGTCACCGGACGAGTTCCCACTGCCTTACGAGTACCGCGACATGGTCTTCGAGGGGATCTTGGGCGCCCCGCCCGACGATCTGGCCGAGCGCACGGTCGTCTTCCTGGACTGCGGCAACATCGACCGGATGCCGGTCGACTTCCTGCGCGCTCAGGGCCTGCACATCCTCAACATCGACCACCACCACGACAACACCCGCTTCGGGACGGTGAACCTGGTCGATCCGGCCGCCTCGTGCACGGCCGAGATCGTCTGGCGGCTGGCCAAGGATCTCGGCGCCGAGCTGACGCCGGGCATCGCCGACGCCATGTACGTGGGCCTGGTGACCGACACCGGCCGCTTCTCCTACGAGAACACCTCCCCGGAGTCCCACCGCATGGCGGCCGAGCTGATCGAGGCCGGGGTGAACCCTCACGACGTCTACCGCCGGCTCTTCGAGGACCTCCCCCTCCGCCGCCTTCAGCTGCTCCAGCGGGCGCTCGCCAGCGTGCGTCGCGAGGACGACGGCGCCATCACCCTGGCCAACCTCACGCGCCGGGACTACGAGGAGACCGACGCCCTGGAGACCGACTCGGAGGGGATCGTCGATCACATGCGCACCGTGGAGGGGACCGCCGTGGCGGTGCTGGTACGCGAGCTGCTGGCGGCGGACCGTCATGGCCTGCGCAAAGTGAGCCTGAGGGCCACCGACGGCCGCGTGGACGTGTCGCGCATCGCCCGCGCCCTGGGCGGCGGCGGCCACCCGCAGGCGGCGGGCTTCACCACGGAGCTGTCGCTGGAGGAGCTGGTCGAGCGCCTGCGCACCGAAGTCGCCACTCAGCTGTAGGGGCCCGTTGGCGGTGCTCCGCCGGCCAGCGCCCGGCTTGCGCTCCGGCGCCATGACCGGCGTCCGGGTCCTCGCCAAGCCGGCCGGCATCACCTCCCACGACGTCGTCGCCGCGGTCCGTCGCTCGCTGCCGCGCGGGACCCGGGTGGGGCACGCGGGCACGCTCGACCCCTTCGCCACCGGTGTCCTGCTCGTGCTGTTGGGCCGGGCCACGCGCGCCCAGCGCTGGCTGATGGCGCTTCCGAAGACCTACCGCGCGGTGGCCCGCCTGGGCTGGTTGTCGGACACCGGCGACCGCGACGGAGCCCTGCAGCGCACCGGCCGGGTGCCCGCCGAGCCGCGCTTGCCCGTGGGGGAACTGATGCAGGTCCCGCCGGCCTACTCGGCGGTCCGGGTGGGCGGGCGGCGCGCCTACGATCTGGCGCGCCGCGGGGAAGACGTGACGCCACAGGCGCGGCCGGTCACCGTCCACCGCGCCGAGCTGTTGTGGCACGAGGACGAGCGGGCGGCATTCGAGCTCGAGGTCTCCTCGGGCACCTACGTGCGCTCGCTGATCGCGGACCTGGGCGACGCCTACTGCGAGGAGCTGGAGCGCACGGCCGTGGGCGGCTTCCGGCTCGAGGATGCCGACCCCGACCGCACGATCCCCCTGGAGGAGGCGCTGGCCTTCCTGCCCGAGCGTGCTCTGGGCGGCGGGGAGGCCGAGGACGTGCGCCACGGCCGCCGGCTGGCCGGCGCCAGCGAACACCCGGCGCTGCGCCTGACCCACGAGGGGCGCCTCGTGGCCATCGGCGTCCCGGACGGCGAGGCGACCAAGCCGGACGTAGTGTTCGACCCCGCATGAAGGTCACACCACTGCCCGAGCTCCCGGTCCGCCCGCCGGGCGAGGCCGGGCCGCGCAAGGTCGCCATAGGCACCTTCGACGGCGTCCACCTCGGCCACCGCAAGGTCATTCGGGGCAACGACACCGTCCTGACCTTCGACCCGCATCCGTCCGCGGTCACCCACCCCGACGCGCTGCCCAAGCTGCTCACCAACTTCGCCATCAAGCGCGACTTGATCGGCGGGCTGGGGGTCGAGGAGCTGGTGGTGATCCCCTTCGACGAGGAGTTCGCCTCCCGCAGCGCGGAGCGGTTCGTGCAGGAGGTGCTGATCGGGCAGCTGGGCGCCGAACGGGTCTCGGTGGGCGAGAACTTCCGCTTCGGCACCCGGGCCAAGGGCACGCCGGACTACCTGGCCTCCCACGAGGAGTTCGAGACCCGGGTGGTGCCGATGGTGGAGGCCGAGGGCGAGAGCGTCTCCTCGACCCAGATCCGGGGGTTGGTGGCCGCCGGCGAGGTCGATCAGGCTGCGCGCTTCCTCGGGGGGCCGTTCCTGATGGAGGGGGAGGTCGTGAGAGGCGACCATCGCGGTCGGGAGCTCGGCATGCCCACCGCCAACGTCGTCCCCGACGACCGCCTGGTGGTCCCCGGCCACGGCGTCTACGCGGCGTGGGCGCACGGGCATCCGGCCGCGGTGAACGTGGGCGTGAGGCCCACCTTCGAGTCCGGCCGCGGGCTGCTGGTGGAGAGCCACCTGATCGACTTCGAGGGCGACCTCTACGGGGAGACCCTGAGGGTCGCCTTCGTGGAGCGGATGCGCGGCGAGAGGCGTTTCAGCTCGGCCGACGCGCTGATGGAGCAGATGTCCCGAGACGTCGAGCAGGCCCGCGAAATCTGTCGTAACGCCGGAGCGCAGGCCGGGCGCCGGCCGGCCGAGCACCGCCGTTCGGCCTGATCTTCGCCGGAGCGCAGGCCGGGCGCCGGCCGGCCGAGCACCGCCGTTCGGCCTGATCTCCGCTGCTACCGTCTCCCGCCGATGACGCTGACGGTCGAGGCCAAGCAGGAGATCGTCGCCAAGCACGGGCGCGACCCCCAGGACACCGGATCCACCGAGGTCCAGGTTGCCCTCCTCACGGCGCGGATCAACGAGCTGACCGAACACCTGCGCGAGCACAAGCGCGACCACCACTCGCGCCGCGGGCTGCTGATGCTGGTCGGCAAGCGCCGCCGGCTGCTGAAGTATCTCTCGCGGACGGACATCGACCGTTACCGCGCGCTCATCGCCGAGCTCGGCCTCAGGCGCTAGAAAGTGATCGAGGCGGGCGCCCAGGCGCCTGACTTCACCCTTACCGACCAGGACGGCAACGAGGTCTCGCTGTCGGGCCTGAAGGGCCAGCGCGTGGTGCTGGTCTTCTACCCGTCGGACTTCTCGCCGGTCTGCACCGACCAGCTCAACGTCTACCAGGAGGTCCTGGCCGAGCTCGAGGAGCGCGGCGCGCAGCTGCTCGGGGTGTCGGTCGACTCCGCCTGGACGCACAAGGCCTTCCGCGAGCACCTGGGCGTCTCCATCCCCCTGCTGGCCGATTTTCACCCCAAGGGGGAGGTGGCCAAGGCCTACGGCGTCTGGGTCGACGACTACGGCGTGAGCGCCCGGGCACTGGTGATGGTCGGGCCCGACGGCACCGTGGAGTGGTCCTACCGGTCGCCCAGCCCCCTGGAGATCCCCGGTGCCAACCTCATCTTCGACGCCCTCGACGCAAGCACCGTCGCCTGAGGGCGTCCTCGCTCGCTCACCTGCTGAAAGCAGGCTTCGCTCGCCTGTCCTTGTCATGCTCGGTTCTTGCCCCGAGCAAGCTGGACGAGCGCCGGGCCGCCCGAGCCGGGGCCCGACGACCACCGGCGCGGCGACGGCCCGCTGGTGGTCGAGTACGCGGACTTCGAGTGCCACCACTGCGCACTCGCCCACCTGGGCCTGCGTGAGCGGGCGGTCACGCGGGTCTTCCGCCACTTTCCGGTCAAGTCCAAGCATCCGCGGGCCCGGGTGCTGGCCCACGCGGCCGAGGCCGCGGCGATCCAGGGGCGCTTCTGGGAGATGCACGACCTGCTGCTCGAGGACCAGGCCCACCTCGACGACCCGCACCTGTGGCAGCGTGCCGAGCTCCTTGGGCTGGACCTCGGCCGCTTCGAGGCGGATCGCCGCTCGCAAGCGGTCGCCGAGCGCGTGGAGCGCGACTTCCGGTCGGGTATCAGGGCCGGTGTCACGAGCACGCCGGCGTTCTTCGTCAAGGGGCCCACTGCTACGCTCGACGCGATCCCTTACCGGAGAGTCTTAGACAAGATGCCGCCAACCGGAGGCGGCCGAAAGGAAGCACATGAAGCCTGAAGCAACCCGCGTCTCGGTCGAGATCGGCGACTCCGAGATAACTCTCGAGACGGGAAAGCTCGCCAAGCAGGCCAGTGGATCGGTTGTCATCCAGGCCGGGGACACGATGGTCCTCGGCACGGCCACCGCCGGCAACGAGCGCGACGTGGATTTCCTCCCGCTCACCGTCGACGTCGAGGAGCGCATGTACGCCGCGGGCAAGATCCCCGGCTCGTTCTTCCGTCGTGAGGGCAGGGCCGGAGAGAAGGCCACGCTGACCGCGCGCATGATCGACCGCCCGCTGCGCCCGCTCTTCCCCAAGGGCTGGCACCGCGAGACCCAGCTGGTGGCGATCCCGATGTCGATCGACCACGAGCACCCTTACGACATCCTGGCCATGAACGCGGCGAGCGCCGCGCTCGCGGTCTCCGACATCCCGTTCCCCACTCCGGTCGGCGCCGTGCGCATCGGCCTCAGCGAGGACGGCGACATCCTCGTCAACCCCCACGAGGAGACCCTGATGGGCAGCTCGCTCGACCTGGTGGTCGCGGGCACCGAGGAGGCCATCCTCATGGTCGAGGCCGGCGCCAACGAGGTCTCCGAGGCGGAGATCCTGGACGCACTGGACATCGCCCACGGGCAGATCAAGAAGCTCTGCCAGGCCCAGAACGAGCTGCGCGAGAAGGCCGGCAAGGAGAAGGTCGAGATCGCCCCGCCGCAGGTGGACGAGTCCGTCCTCACCGAGGTCAAGGAGCGCTTCGGCGACGCCCTCAGCGCCGCCACGCAGGTGGAGGACAAGCTCGAGCGCCAGGACGCGACCCAGCGCGTCGAGGAGGAGGCCCTCGCGGCCCTCGCTCCCGACGAGGACGACAGCGAGCGCCGCAAGGCGGTCCAGCTCGCGTTCGACAAGCTCGAGAAGGACACCATCCGCCAGCGCATCGCCGTCGACAAGAAGCGCCCCGACGGCCGCAGCGCCGACGAGATCCGGCCCATCTGGATCGAGGTCGGCGTCGCTCCCCGTACGCACGGGTCGGCCATCTTCACCCGCGGCCAGACACAGGCCCTGTCGGTCGCCGCGCTGGGCACCACGCGCGACGAGATGCGCCTGGACACGCTCGGCCTCGAGACGGCCAAGCGCTACTGGCACCACTACAACTTCCCGCCCTTCTCGGTCGGGGAGGCGGGCTTCATGCGCGGCCCCAAGCGCCGCGACATCGGCCACGGCGCGCTCGCCGAGCGCGCTCTGGTCCCTGTGGTGCCCGACCCGGAGGAGTTCCCGTACTCGGTCCGCGTGGTCTCGGACATCCTCGAGTCCAACGGCTCGAGCTCGATGGCCTCGGTCTGCGGCTCGAGCCTCGCGCTCATGGACGCCGGCGTGCAGATCAAGGGGCCGGTGGCGGGCATCGCCATGGGCCTGATCAAAGAGGGCAACGACTACATCGTCCTGTCCGACATCGCCGGGGTGGAGGACCACCTGGGCGACATGGACTTCAAGGTCGCGGGTACCGAGAGGGGCATCACCGCCCTGCAGATGGACATCAAGATCACGGGCGTGACCTTCGACATCCTGCGGGACGCGCTCTCGCAGGCCAAGGAGGGGCGCACCCACATCCTCGGTGAGATGGCCCAGGCCATCGAGGGTCCGCGGCCCGAGCTCTCGCGCCACGCGCCGAGCATCGGCCAGATCACCATCGACACCGAGAAGATCGGCATGATCATCGGCAAGGGCGGCGAGACCATCCGCGCGCTGTCCGAGGAGTTCGACGCCACGATCGACGTCGACGACGACGGCATCGTCCGCGTGTTCGCCGCCTCCGGCGAGCAGGGCGACGCCCTGGTGGACCGCATCCGCCAGATGACCAAGGAGGTCGAGGTCGGCGACGAGTTCAGCGGGAAGGTCGTGAAGACCACGACCTTCGGCGCGTTCGTCGAGCTGGCCAAGGGCACCGACGGCCTGCTGCACATCTCGAACGTCTCGCCCGGCTCACGGGTGGACACAGTCGAGGACGTGCTCAACCGCGGCGACGAGATCGACGTGAAGGTCGTCGAGGTCGACAAGGAACGCGGCCGCATCGGACTGCGCCTGGCCGAGGACCCCGACGTCGCCGGCAAGTCGGCCGAGGAGCTCGCCTCCGTCGGCACGGGCGACAAGGGTCCCCGCGGCGGCGGTGGCGGCCGTGGACGCGACCGCGACCGCGGCAACGGCCGCGGGCGGCGCGAAGGCGGTCGCGAGCGCGACTCGCGTCGCGATCCGGACCGCCGCTAGGACCTTGGACGGAGCCTGCGGTACTCGGCCGACCAACGCTCGGCCTGCGTTCCTCGGCTATGCCTGACGCTCCCCAGAACCACCAGCTCGCGGAGCTCGACTCTGGGCTCCGCGTGGTCACCGAGCGCATGCCGTCCGTCCGCTCGGTGGCGTTGGGCCTGTGGGTGCGCACCGGCTCACGGGACGAGCTGGTCGAGCAGGCCGGGATCTCGCACTTCCTCGAGCACCTGCTGTTCAAGGGCACCGAGCGCTTCTCCTCGGAGGAGATCGACCAGATCTTCGACGGCATGGGGGCAGAGGTGAACGCAGGGACGAGCAAGGAGACCACGTCGGTCTACGCCCGCTGTCTGGACCGTCACCTCGAGCGCTCGCTCGAGGTGATCGCCGACATGATGCTGGCTCCCGCCTACCGCGACGTCGACTCCGAGCGCCAGGTGGTGATCGAGGAGATCGCCATGTACGAGGACGAGCCCTCGGACAAGGTGCACGACGTGCTCGCCGGCGCGGTGTTCGGCGACCACCCGCTGGGGCGCCCGATCATCGGCTCAGCCGACGTGGTCGGCTCCGTCCCCGTGCCGGACATCGCGGCCTACCACAGTTCCCGCTACGTCGGGCCGAACCTGGTCCTGGCCGCGGCGGGCAACCTGGAGCACGAGCAGGTGGTGGCCCAGGCCGAGCGCCTCCTCGGCGGGCGCTCCGGCGAGCCGGCCAACGGCTCGGAGCCGGTCACCTTCGATGGCCCCGCGGTGCGCTTCCACACAAAGGACACCGAGCAGTACCACCTGGCCCTCGGCGGCCCCGGCTTCGCCCGCGGCGACGACCGCCGCTTCGCGCTGCGCGTGCTGGACACCCTGCTCGGGGGCTCCAGCTCCTCGCGGCTGTTCCAGGAGGTGCGCGAGAAGCGCGGCCTGGCCTACGCCGTCTACTCCTACGCCAGCAGCTTCGCGGACATCGGGCAGGTCGGCGTCTACGTCGGCACCCGCCGCGACAACGTGGGGGAGGCCCTGGGGATCGTCGGCGACCAACTGCGCCGTCTGCAGGACCAGCCCGTCCCCGCCGACGAGCTCGACCGGGCCAAGGAGAACGTGAAGGGGCGCACCGTGCTCTCGATGGAGTCGACGCTCGCCCGCATGAACCGCCTCGGCAGCTCGGTGCTCATGGACGTCCCGATCCTGAGCCTGGACGAGCTGCTGGCCGAGATCGACGCCGTGACGGCGGAGGACGTCGCCGAGCTCGCGCGCACGGCCTACGGGCCCGCGTCGATGTCGGCCGCCGGGGTCGGACCGGACGAGTCGGTTTTTCGCGACGCCCTGGCCGGAGCCGAGCTGGCCGCCGCGTGATCTCCGTCGCGGTCTCGGGCGCCGCCGGGCGCATGGGCCAGACCGTGTGCGCGGCCGTCGAGGGCGCCGACGACATGCGCCTGACCGGCCGCGCCGACCCCTCGCTGGGCACCGCGCTGTCCGACGTCCTCGACGAGGCGGAGATCGTGGTGGACTTCAGCACTCCCGACACCGCGCTCGCCAACGCCCGCGAGTGCCTCGAGGCGGGGGTGCACTGCGTGGTGGGGACCACCGGGGCCGACCTCACCGAGCTCGAGGGCGTCGGCTCGGCCAATCTCTTCTACGCGCCCAACTTCGCCATCGGGGCGGTGCTGATGATGGAGGCGGCAAAGCTCGCCGCCCCGCACATGCCCGAGTGCGAGATCGTCGAGCTCCACCACCCCGCGAAGCTGGATGCTCCCTCCGGGACGGCCACCCGCACGGCGGAGCTGATCCGCGAGGGCGGGGGCGAGGTCCACGAGCCGATCCACTCGATCCGGCTGCCGGGGCTTGTCGCCCATCAGGAGGTCGTCTTCGGAGGCGAGGGACAGACCCTGTCCATCCGCCACGACACCATCTCTCGCGAGTCGTTCATGCCTGGGGTACTGCTGGCCGTCAGACGGGTGGGAAAGCTCGATCAGCGGCTCGTGATCGGCCTCGAGAACCTGCTCTAGGGGCCGACACTGGCCGAATGTCGGCCCTGGCCTGTACGGAACCGGGGCCCGTCTGCCGATATCGAGGTGAAGCACCTTGCCTCCCTCGACTCTCAGCGGATCGATCCCTGCCGCGGCGCGAGCGCAGGGCCCCTTGGCGGGCGCCGGCCACGCCGAGGGCGCCGAGGCCGCCGCGCAGGCCGTTCGACAGGCCGTCGCCGGCCTGAACGGGGGGCGCCCCTCCCTGGTGCTCGCCTTCCCCGACGGCGGCCTCGAGGCCTCCGAACAGCTCGAGCAGGCCCAGGCCCACTCCGCCGGCGCCCCGGTGGCGGGCATGACGGCGGGTGGCGCGATCGGGGGGACCGGGCCGCTGGACCGCGGCTGCTCTGCGCTGGCGTTCGGCGGCGAGCTGGAAGCCGCCGTCGGGCTCGTGACGCGCGCTTCGCGGAACCTCAAGGCCGCCGGCCGCGCCGCGGCCGAGGCGGCCATGCGGAAGCTCGGCGAAGCCGATGGCGCCCATCTTCTGCTCGCCCTCTTCCTCGAGAACAGCTCGGGTGACCAGTCCGACGCCGTGGCCGGTGCCTACGAGGCGGTGGGACCGGCCGTGCCGCTCGTCGGCGGCGCGGCGGGTGGAGACTCGCCTTGGCAGCTGGCCGAAGGCCAGCCGCTGTGGGACTGCGTCGTCGCCGTGCTGCTGCGCTCAGCGAATCCCATCGGCGTTGGCCATGCCCACGGCTGTTCGCCCTGCGCCGGCCCCTCGGTGGTCACCCGCGCCGACGGTCGCACCCTCGTCCAGCTCGACGGCCTGCCCGCCGAGACGGTCTACCTCGCCAAGCTGGGCCGCTCCGGCGAGCGCCTCGGCGACGACGAGTTCGCCCGCGTCGCCGCCGCCCATCCGCTCGCTCAACCCCCGCTGAGCGGCGATGTCCGGCTGCGCCAGGTGCTCAGGCAGGGGCCCGAAGGCGGGCTGGTCTGCGCGACCGACATCCCGGTCAACAGCGCCATCGAGTTCACCGAGCAGTCCCCGGAGACCATCGTCCGCAGCACCTGGACCGCGGTCAGCGACGCGCTGGCCCCGCTGGACGGCCGGCCCGCCCGCGCTGCGCTCGTGTTCGACTGCGGCGGCCGGCGCAGCGCCCTCGGCGGGCCGGGTGAGTCACTGGATGCCGAGGCCGCCGCGCTGCGCGCCTCGTTCGGGCAGAGCCTCCCGCCGCTTGCCGGCCTCTACAGCCGAGGGGAGGTGGGACGTGTCCGAGGAGCAAAGGGAGATCGCAGCCACACCGTCGTGGTCGCCGCCTTCGCCTGAGCGACAGGGGCTGGGGGACGACCTCGTCCGCCGCTTCGTGGAGGCCTCGCGCCGCGCGGAGATCATCGCCCTCGTCAACTCGTCTTCCTCGCCCGACGAGCTCGGTTTCGCGATCTGCGACGAGCTCTGCGAGGCCTTCGAGGGCGAGAAGGCCTTCGTCATGGCCTCCCGCAAGGACGGGTCGCCGGCAGCGCTGGTCTCCAGCGTGGGCCTGACCGACCGCGAGCGCGAGCGGATAGTTCGTGACCCTCTGTGCGTGGGCAGCCTCGCCGGCGACAGCATCAGCGCGGGCGTGGGCGAGGGACTGGGAGGCCTGGAGGCGGGCTCGCTGGCCCTCGCCCTCGGAGGCGAGGACGGCGACCGCGTGCTGGTCGGGGTGGGCCGCACCTACGAGCAGGCCTTCGACCCCTCCGAGTCCGCCCTGCTGGAGGCGGTCACCGACAGCGCCGCCCACGCCCTGCATCGATTCTGGCTCTCCCGCGACCGCGAGCTGCACGCCACGCGCCAGGCCGCCCTGGCCCGAGCGGGCCAGGCCCTCGGCGAGTCGCTGGACCCAAAGCGCGTCCTGCGCACGCTCTGCGCCGAGGCCTCCCACGCGACCGGGGGGGAGATAGTCGTCGTGTACTTCGGGGACGATCGCGAAGGGCTGTACGCCGTGGCGGCCCACGGCCTGCCCGACGACTTCATCGGCCACCGGCGCGGCGTCGACGAGGGCCTCTGCGGCCGGGTCGTTGCCAGCGGCAAGGCGCAGTGCTCGAACGACTACGCCGGCGACGGCCTCAATTCCGGCGCCACAGCGGCGCTCGACAGCGTCCGCTCCGCGATGGCGGCTCCGCTCCGCCGCCGCGGCGGCCTCGACGGGGTGATCTCGGTCGGCTTTCCGGACGGGCGCTGGATCGCCGACGCCGACACGGAGCTGCTGGCGTCGTTCTCTGAGCTTGCCTCGGTCGCCTGCCGAAACGCCGACGACCACGCGGTCGCACAGCGCGCTGCCTCGCGCGACGGCCTCACCGGCTGCCTCAACCACGCCGCCTTCCAGGGTCGGCTGCGGGCCGAGGTGGCGCGGGCGGACCGCGGGGCGGACCCCTTCACCCTCGTGCTGCTCGATCTCGACGACTTCAAGTCCGTCAACGAGCGCTTCGGGCACCTCAGCGGCGACGCCGTCCTGCGCGGGGTCGGCGAGGCGCTGCGCTCCTCAGTGCGCGGGCAGGACCACGTCGCGCGCTTCGGCGGCGATGAATTCGCGCTCATCCTCCCCGACACCCCCGAGGCCGAGAGCGAGCCCCTCTTGGCCCGATTGCTGGGCAGGCTGCGCCAGGTGAGCGTGCCCGGCGGCCGTACCCTCGGCGCCCATGCGGGCCTGGCCGAGTGGCGGCCGGGCGAGGGGCCCATAACGCTGATCGAGCGTGCCGACCAGGCGCTCCTCACCGGCAAGCGCGAGAGCCGCCCCGCCGAGCGCCGCGAGAGCCTCACGGCCTGGAGCACCGCGACCGGGGTACAGGACGAGCGCTCGGAATCGCGCCGACGGCGCATGGCCATCGCCTCGCGGGTGGGGGCCAAGCTCTCGCGCCTGCTGGAGGTCGACTCGGTGGCCCAGGCCACGACGACCGAGCTGACACAGAACCTCGACTACGACTTCGCGACCATCATGCGCCTGAGCGGCGAGGGCCTCATGGCCGCCGTGGCATCGTCCTCGCGGGGGAAGGATCACCTCGAGACGTGGACCTGGACGCTGCCGCAGGACGAGGGGGCCGTCGGGCGCTGCCTGCGCGAGCGCCGGCCGGTGCTGGTGGGCGACCTGGCCGACGACCCCTCCTCCTCGAGCTTGCCCGGGCTGTCGCTCCGCTCCGAGCTGGCCGTGCCGCTGTTCGTCGGCACCGAGCTGTGGGGCGCGATCGTGCTCCAGGCGGCCGAGCCGGGGGCGCTGGAGGAGGACGACGCGCGCCTGGTGGAGCTGGTGGCCGACCACGCCGGCGCCGCGCTGCGCACAGCCGAGCTCTACCGCAAGCTCGAGCAGACCCACCGCGGCGTGGCCGAGGCACTGGCCGCCGCGCTGGAGGCCAAGGACGGCTACGCCGCCGAGCACGCGCGCTGGATCGCCGAGCTGGCCGTCGAGGTCGGGCGCGAGCTGGGGCTGCCCGAGCCGGAGCTCGAGGCGATCCGCTACGGCGCGATCTTCCACGACATCGGCAAGATCGCCGTGCCCGACGCCATCCTGAACAAGCCGGGACCGCTGACGCCCGAGGAGTTCGCGGTGATCAAGCGCCACCCGGTGGTCGGCGAGCAGATCCTCGCCCCCGTGCCCTTCCTCAGCGACGTCCGCCGGATAGTGCGCCACGACCACGAGCGCTGGGACGGCGCCGGCTACCCCGATGGGCTGCGCGGCGCGCAGATCCCAATCGGCGCACGGGTCGTGTTCGTGGTCGACGCCTACCACGCGATGGTCTCCGACCGTCCCTACCGGAGGGCGATGAGCGAGAGCGACGCCCGGGCCGAGCTCGAGGCCAACGCGGGCACGCAGTTCGATCCCGAGATCGTGAGGGTGATGGCCGCGGCGCTGGACCGCGGCGCCGGGGCCCCGCTGGACTAACTAGCGCCGGAGCGCAGGCCGGGCGTCGGCCGGCCGAGCACCGCCGCTCGACAGGTACGCCGGAGCGCAGGCCGGGCGTCGGCCGGCCGAGCACCGCCGCTCGGTAGTTACGCCGCCTGCTCGCGCGCGGGCTTGCGCAGCGCGCGCGGCACAACGAAGCGGATGCCGGACCGCTCGTCGTCGATCGAGCAGGTCTTGTTGTCGATCAGCCCGTGGCGCTTGCCGTGGGGAACGAGGGTCATCTGGTTGAGGTAGCCGTCCCGGCCGCGCTTGCGGGTGATCAGCCAGACGCAGCCGGTGTCGCGCAGGCGGGGGCGGTAGGCGGCGAAGGCGGCCTCGGCCTCCTTCGGGGTCTGGACCATGATGATCGCGGCGTCCAGGTCGCCGGAGCGCACGAGCCCGCGGCCGATCGCCTCCTTGACGTCGCGGCGCAGTCCGGTGCCTACGTCCCCGGTCACCTCCACGCGCTGTTCGCGGGCTACGCCCAGCTTCTGAACGGCGCTGCGGTGGCTGTAATCGCGCTCCGTGGCCATCGGACCGAGGCACATTCTACGCGGCAGATTTGCTCAGCTATGGTCCGAAGTTCCAGAGGAAGGAGAGCCGCATGGGCTTCATGGACAAGGCCAAGAAGCTGGCCGATCAGGCGCAGCAGAAGATCGACGAGGCACAGAAGGGCTTCAACGAGAACCAGCGCCAGCAGGGCGGCGGCGCCCCCGCGGGCGGGGTGCGCTACGACGATCAGGGCCGTCCGATACCACAGGAGGGGCAGCAGCCCGCCCAGGCGCCCCCGCCCTCCTCGCCGCCGATGCCGGGCACGGAGTCGCCCGCCCAGCCCGCCGCTCCGGTGGCTCCGGCCGGAGAGCCTGCGACGGGCGCCGAGCAGCCGCCGCCCGAGAGCGAGGAGCCCGTGGCCGAGGAGCAGCCGCCGCCCGTGGAGGGGCAGAACGACTCCACGCCGGACCCCTTCCGCCCCATCCAGTAAGACCGCGGAGCCCGGTGACATAATCGCCGCGTGGCGCTCGAGGGCATCCTCACGGCGATGGTCACCCCGTTCGGGGCCGACGGGGCGATCGACGAAGACGCCTTCGCCTCCCTCTGCCGGCACCTCCTCGAGGAGGGTGGCTCCGACGGGCTGGTCGTCGCCGGCACCACGGGCGAGGGCTCGACCCTCGACGACGACGAGAAGTGCCGACTGTGGGAGCTGGCAGTGGCCGAGTCCGGGGATGCCCCGGTCATCGCCGGCACCGGCTCCAACGACACCCGGCACAGCGCCGCACTGACCGAGCGCGCGAGCGCCCTCGGCGTGGACGGCGTGCTGGTGGTGACGCCGTACTACAACCGCCCTAACCGGCGCGGCCTCGTCGCCCACTTCCAGGCGGTGGCGGCGGCCACCGAGCTGCCCGTCGTGCTCTACAACATCCCCCAGCGCTGCGCGCTCGACATGCCCAACGACCTGCTACGCGAGCTCGCGGAGATCGACGACGTCGTCGCCGTCAAGCAGGCTCGCTACGAGGAGCTCGAGCCGATCGAGGGCCTGACCACCCTCGCCGGCAACGACGACATGCTGCCCGACGTGCTCGACATGGGCGGGGGCGGGGGCATCCTCGTGGCCTCGCACCTCGCCGGCCGCGAGATGCGCCGCATGATCGACGAGCCCGAGAGCCGGCGCGAGATCCACGAGTCGCTCCAGCCGCTCTACCGCGCCCTCGGGGTGGCGCCCGCGGCCTGCTCGATCAAGGGCGCGTTCGGGTTGCTGGGGAGGGACCTCGGAGTGCCGCGCCTGCCCTACGTGGAGGTCAGCGAGGACGAGGCCGCCACGCTGCGCGAGGCGCTCGAGCGTCAAGGGTTGCTGAGCGCGGTTTGAGCTCCACGCTGCGGGTGCTCCCGCTCGGGGGCCTCGGCGAGATCGGTAAGAACATGACCGTCGTCGAGTACGACGGCCGGATCGTGGTGGTCGACACCGGGCTGATGTTCCCCACGCCCGACCAGCTCGGCGTCGACCTCGTCCTGCCCGACTTCACCTACCTGCGCGAGCGCGCCGAGGACATCGAGGCGATCGTGCTCACCCACGGGCACGAGGACCACGTCGGTGCCCTGCCCTTCGTGTTGCGCCAGCTGGAGAGCAGGCCGCCGATCTACGGCGGGCCGCTCACTGCGGCGATGGTGCGCTCCAAGCTCGACGAGCACCGCCTACGCGATGTCGACGTGACCGACGTCAGGGCGGGCGAGGAGCTCGATGCTGGCCCGTTCGACGTCGAGCTGGTGAAGATGGCCCACTCCATCCCCGACGCCTTCGCCGTCGCCCTGAGATGCGAGCCGGGGACCACGCTCATCTCAGGCGACTACAAGTTCGACCAGACGCCGGTGGACGGGGTGCCGGCCGACGTCTCGCGGCTGGCCGAGCTGGGCCGGGAGGGACTGCTGCTGCTGTGCGGCGACTCCACCAACGCCGACCGTCCCGGAATCTCGCTCTCGGAGTCCAGCGTCGGGCCCCGGCTGGAGGAGACCTTCAGCCGCTGCGGCGGGCGAATCGTGGTGACGGCCTTCGCCTCCAACATCCATCGGGTGCAGCAGGTCGTGGACGCCGCGGCCGCGCTGGACCGCAAGGTCTCGCTGGTGGGACGCTCGATGCGCAAGAACGTCAACATCGGGCGCAGCCTCGGCCACATCCAGATCCCCGAGGGCATGCTGCTCGGCCCCAAGGAGATCGAGGACTTCCCCGACGAGAAGATGGTGGTCATCTCCACCGGCTCTCAGGGCGAGCCTCTCTCGGCCCTGCGGCGGATGGCCCACGGCGACCACCCCAACGTGTCCCTGCACAGCGGCGACACGGTGGTCTTCTCCGCGACCCCCATCCCCGGCAACGAGCGGGCGGTGAACGAGACCGTCGACCGCATCTTCCACCTGGGCGCCGACGTGATCACCACCCGGGACGCGCCCATCCACGCGTCCGGCCACGGCTACGCCGAGGAGCTCAAGCTCATGATCAACCTGACCAAGCCCCGCTACGTGATGCCGATGCACGGCGACCACAAGCGGTTGCGCCTGCACTCCGAGCTGGCCACCGCGGTCGGCGTGCCGCCGAAGAACGTCTTCCGGGGTGAGAACGGACTGCCGCTGGAGCTAGGCGCCGACGGCGCGAGCTTCGGCTCGCGCGAGCAGGCGGGCCTGGTGTTCGTGGACGGGGTCGACGTGGGGGATCCCGAGGACATCGCCCTGCGCGACCGGCGCATGCTCTCGGCCGACGGCATCTTCATCGTGGTGGCGACCGTCTCCGAGCAGGACGGCCGCTCCGTCGCCCCGCCGGAGATCATCTTCCGCGGCGTGCCCTTCATCGACGAGGGCGACGAGATGGTGGACCAGCTGCGCGAGGCCGTGGAGGAGTCGCTGGCCCGCTCCGCCGTGGAGGAGATCCGCGAGATCGACCTGCTTCAGAACCACCTGCACGACGACCTGGCGGAGTTCGTCTACGACCGCCTGCGGCGCCGGCCGATGGTCCTGCCGGTGGTGGTCGAGGTCTAGCGCGGGAACGCGATCTAGCGCTTCTCCCAGCCGCTCTTGAGCACAGCCGGTACCACGCGGGGGATGTCCTTGCGGGCGCGCGCCAGGGCCTGGTCGAGGGCGGCGGCGGCGTTGGACTGAATGGCCGGGCCGTGTCCGGGGAACAGCACGTCGGGGGAGAAGCGGCCAAGGGCCTCCGGCGGCTTCATGCGCAGGAAGGGGTGAACACCGAGCGGCTGGTCGCCCACGGCCGTGTACCTCGAGGCGCCGACGGCCTCCGCCACCACCAACGCCCGGTGGCCCTCCCACCACAGGCACAGCTCGCGCCAGCGCGGCTTCCAGATCATGCGGTGGACCTCGAAGGGGCTGCCGGGCAGCGACTCGGGCAGCCGCAGGTGGGGGACCGAGAAGCGCTCGGCCACGGCCTCGCAATCGCGCGGGTGGCGGTCGAGGAGCTGCACGACCGCAGCCATCTCGCCCAGGCCGACGGCTGCCCGCAGCGCGGCCTCGTCCGCGAAGGGGTCGATCAGCCAGACCCGGCCCTCGTGCAGCAGCGCATGGGAGGAGCGCTCCAGCGGCTCGCTCGCCGTCCAGCTGATCGCCCAGGGCAGGCGGTCGTCTATCTCGACTTCCTTCACGGCGTCACCCGCTCGGAGTCCGAGACCGACGCCGCGGCCGCGGGCAGGCGCAGGAGGAAGCGGGCGCCACCCCCCTGAGCGTCGTCGAGGGTGACCGCCCCGTCGTGCGCCTCGGCCACGGCTCGCACGATGGCCAGGCCGAGGCCGCTGCCCGCCGAGCCGCCGGCGTCGCCGCCTCCCCGCGAGAAACGCTCGAAGACGCGGTCGCGCAGCTCTTCGGGCACGCCCGGGCCGCGGTCGGAGACCTCGAGGGAGGCGAAGCCGTCTTCGCCGCGCGCCGAAACGGTCACCGGCGTGCCCTTGGGGGTGTGAGCCAGCGCGTTCTCGATCAGGTTCAGCGCCGCGCGGTGCAGGTCGTCGGGGACGCCCTGCACCCACAGCTCTCCGGGCGCGTCGAGCGCCAGCTGGTGCTCCACGGCCAGCGGCGCGGCCTCGGCGGCGGCTTCACGGGCCACGACCGCGAGGTCGACCGGCTTACGCGGCGCCCGGCGCCCGGCGTCGGCGCGGGCCAGCAGCAGCAGGTCCGCGACCAGGCGCCGCATGCGCCGCGAGGAGCGAAGGGCCGAGCCGGCGATCTCGGCCTGCTCGCCCTTCAGCTCGGCCTCCAGCAGCTCCAGGTTGGCCAGGATGCTGGTGAGCGGAGTGCGCAGCTCATGCGAGGCGTCCGCCACGAACTGACGCTGGCGGGCCAGGGCGGCCTCGGTCTCCGAGCGCGCGGCACCCAGCTCGCCGAGCATGTCCTCGAGCGTGTGGGCGAGGTCGGCCACCTCGTCGTTGGCTTCGGGCTTGGGCAGGCTGGTGGAGGGATCGCGGGTGCGAGCCACCTCGCGCGCCGCCCCTGTGAGGCGCGTGACCGGGCGCATCGCGCGCCGGGCCACCGCCAGGCCGGCGAGGAAGGCGAGCGCTGTGCCGCCGAGGACGCCGAAGCCCAGGAACGCCTTGACCCGGGCGACGGTGGAGCCCAGGCCGCCGCGCGGCCGCGCGTACTGCACGTAGCCCACCGGCTCGGCGAAGCGGCCCTGCAGGGGCGACTGGAAGCTGCCGCCGCCCACGTTGCCCACCAGTAGCGGCCGGGAGGCCACGCGAAAGCCGCTCACGTCGCGCAGCTCGTCACTGGGCGGGCCGAGGTCCTCGCCGTTCAGCGGCGCCGACCCGATGACCCGGTTGGAGCGGTCGAGCACGCGTATCTGAGCACCGCCGGCCGAGGCGGCGCTCAGCAGGTCCTCGGGCACGGTCGGCTCCGGCCGCAGGCGAATGCGGTCCGCCAGGCTGGCCGTGGCGGAGCGCAGCTCGGAGTCGAAGCTTGAGTTCAGCCTGCGCACCGTGAGCGTGCCGACCACCACGGCGAACAGCAGCAGGATCACGAAGGTCAGCCCGGCGGAGACCACCGCCAGCTTGAGCCGCACCGGCAGGCGCAGCCGCGCCTCGGAGAGCAGGTTCACGCCGGCCTCAGCACGTATCCCGCCCCGCGCACGGTGTGCAGCACGCGCGGCTCGCCGCCCTCCTCGAGCTTGCGGCGCAGGTTGGAGACGAACACGTCGACGGTGTTGGTCTCGGCGTAGGGGTGGTAGTCCCAGACCTCGTCGAGCAGGTTCTGTCGCGAGACCACCAGCCGCTCGTTTCGGACCATGTGCTCGAGCAGCTCGAACTCCCTGCTGGTGAGGTCCAGCGCGCGGTCGCCGCGAAAGACCTCCCTGGTGGCGGGGTTCAGGCGGATGTCGCCGCTGGTGAGAAAGGCGCTGCCCCGCGGCGGGCGGCGACGCAGCAAGGCGCGCAGGCGCGCCAGCAGCTCCTCGCGCTCGAACGGCTTGACCAGGTAGTCGTCGGCGCCGGAGTCGAGGCCCTCGACGCGGGAGTCCAGCGACTCGCGCGCGGTGAGGATCAGGATGGGCACGTCGCCCCCCTCGCGCAGGCGCCGCGACACCTCGACGCCGTCGATGCCGGGGAGGCCCAGGTCGAGCACGACGGCGTCGGGCTCGAAGACAGCGGCTTGTTCGAGCGCGGCCTCGCCGTCGCCTGCGATGCGCACGTCGTAGCCCTCCATCCCGAGCGAGCGGCGCAGCACGCCGGCGATGTCGCCGTCGTCCTCCACCACGAGGACTCGCGGTTCATCGCTCACAGGCCGGATGGTAGGGCGCAGGGCCGGGCGGACCGGCGTCGAAAGACGCTTCGTAGCCGTGGCAAGCCGCAAGCGCACCAAGGGCAAGCGCCGCAGGAAGGCCTCCCGCAGGTCGGGCCCGTCCCTGCCGCGGCTCGCGGTGCCGCGGCTCGAGCAGCACCAGCTCGACCTCATCGGCCTGGGCCTGGTGGCCTTCGCCGCCTTTTTCGCCTGTGTCTTCTACCTCGGCTGGGCCGGCGGCGAGGTGGGCGAGGCCATGGCCGACGGCTTCCTGCTGCTCTTCGGCGGTGCCGGCTACCTGGTGCCGGTCGCGCTGTTCGGAACCGGCGCGGTCTTGGTGCTGCGGCCGATGCTTCCCGCTGTCCATCCCTTCCGCACCGGTGCGCTGTGCCTGGGGGCGGCGCTGTGCCTGGGACTGGCGGCCGGCTCGCTGGGCATGGGGCCCGGCGACACAGCCCGCAGCGGCACCTTCGACCCCGAGTACCTGCGCTCCCACGGCGGAGTCGTGGGGGAGGCCCTCTTCTACGGGATTCGCAAGCTGTTCCAGGACGTGGGGGCGCACATCCTGTTCTTGTTCCTGCTGCTCGCCGGCCTGCTGCTGCTCACGGGCGCCTCGGTAGCGGGGATCGTCAAGGGCACGCGGGAGAGCGTGGCCTCGACGACCCGCCGCGTACGCAAGTCCACCGGCGAGTTCGCCGCGGTGCTGCGCACCGAGCGCACGCGCCCGCTGGCGCCCGAGGTGGAGCCGGTTGTGCGCGCCACTCACGTCGAGGTGCCCGCCGAGGAGGAGGATGAGGAGGACGAGGAGCCGGGGTTCGAGCCGGAGCTCGAGGAGCCCGCGGCCGACGAGCCCGACCTCCAGCCTGGGCCGGACCTCGACGAAGAACAGGGGACCGACGACGAGCTCACGCCGATGGGCAACCGGCGCTCGCTGGTCACCGAGTCCGACGACCTCGACTACCGCCTGCCCCGCGACAAGTTCCTGACCCGCTCCAACGGTGGCCAGAAGACCGACGTGAAGGGCATCGAGCGCGGCGGGCGCCAGGTGGTCGAGGCCCTGACCCACTTCAGCGTGGACGCCCAGGTGACGGGCACCGTCAGCGGCCCGCACGTCACCCGCTACGAGCTGCGTCTGGCGCCCGGCATCAAGATGTCCAAGGTCGCCAACCTCAAGGACGACCTGGCCTACGCCATGGCGGCCGAGCACGTGCGCATCCTCGCGCCGATCCCCGGCAAGCAGGCGGTCGGCGTGGAGGTCCCCAACCGCGTGCGCAAGATGGTCCACCTCGGGGACGTCTTCCAGGAGGCTCCGGAAAAGTGGTCCCCGCTGACCGTCTGGCTGGGCAAGGACATCGCCGGCAAGGCCATCGGCACCGACCTCGCCAAGCAGCCCCACGTGCTGGTCGCGGGTACCACGGGCTCGGGCAAGTCCGGCTGCGTGAACGCCATGCTGTCGTCGATCCTGCTGCGGGCCACCCCGAACGAGGTGCGCCTGGTGCTGGTGGACCCCAAGCGGGTCGAGCTCAACCACTACGAGCACATCCCGCACCTGCTCACGCCGGTGATCACCAGCCCGCGCCTGGCCGCCAACGCGCTGGCCAACCTCATCAAGGAGATGGAGGAGCGCTACGACGTGATGAGCGCGGTGCGGACCCGCAACCTCGAGGAGCTCAACCGGGCCCGCAAGCGGGCCGGAGAGCCGCCGCTGCCCTACATCCTGTGCGTCATCGACGAGCTCGCCGACCTGATGATGATCGCTCCGGGCGAGGTCGAGGACTCGATCATCCGCCTGGCCCAGAAGTCGCGCGCCGTGGGGATCCACCTACTGCTGGCCACCCAGCGCCCGAGCGCCGACGTCATCACCGGCATGATCAAGGCCAACGTGCCCGCGCGGATCGCGTTCGCGGTTGCCTCCCAGACCGACTCGCGCGTGATCCTCGACCAGAACGGCGCCGAGTCGCTGCTCGGCCAGGGCGACATGCTCTTCCGCCCGGCAGGCGAGTCCCGCTCGGCCCGCATCCAGGGCGCCTTCATCGACGAGGACCAGATCCTCAAGCTCACCGACCACTGGCGCAAGCAGGGGGAGCCCGAGCTCCAGGAGGAGCTTCTCGACGCGGTGGAAGGCGAGGAGGAGACCGACTCCGAGGAGGAGTTCAGCGCCGATAGGGACGACCTGCTCGCCGACGCGATCGCGACGGTCGTGCAGATGGGCACCGCGTCCACCTCCATGCTGCAGCGGCGCCTGCGGGTGGGGTACACGCGCGCGGGGAGGCTCATCGACATGATGGAGCGCCGCGGCGTGATCTCGGGGTACGAGGGCTCGAAGGCCCGTCAGGTGCTCGTCACCGAGGGCGACCTGCCGCGGGTGCTCGAGCAGCTGGCCGACCCGATGGTCGGCGCCGCAACGGACGAATAGACGCTCTTCGCCAGAATAGGCGGGGTGCCACCCATTGGGGAGACGCTGCGCCAGGCGCGCATGCGTCACGAGCTGGACATCGCCGACGTCGAGGCGCGGACGAAGATCCGCGCCAAGTACCTCCGTGCGCTCGAGAACGAGGAGTTCGGCGTGCTGCCCGGGCCCACCACCGTGCGCTCGTTCATCCGCACGTACGCCGAGCTCCTCGGCCTCGACCCGCACCCGCTGGTGGAGCAGTTCCGCAGCGAGAGCGAGCAGCGCGAGGAGGCGGAGGTCCAGCCGATGCCCGCGCCCGCGCGCGGGGGGGACCGCCGCGAGCGCCGCGAGCGCCGGGAGCGGCGGCCCACGCCACCTTCCCGCGTGGGCCGGGGCGGGCCCAGTCCCCTGGCCATGATCGCGGGGACGATCCTGGTCGTGCTCGTGGCTCTGGCGATCATCGGCCTCATCGGAGGCGAGGACGAGGCCGGCAAGGAGAGCTCGTCGAGCGAGGGCCAGAACGCGCAGTCCGACCGGGGTCGGCGGCCTGAGCCCAGGCCGCGCCGCCGCCGGCAGGCCGCGCGCAACGTGGCGACGCTCAACGTGGCCCCGACCGTGCCGACCTACGTCTGCGTGGACACCGGTCCCGGCACGGAGGTCCTGTTCGAGGGCACGCTGGCCTCCTCACGCCGCTTCCGGGCGAAGCGGGTGCGGCTGAACCTGGGCAAGACCTCGGCGCGCCTGACTGCGAACGGGAAGGCGGTGCCGCTGGAGCCCTCGCCGACGCCGGTGGGCTACGACGTGACGCCCACACGCGTCCAGCCGCTGGAGGCCGGGCAGCGCCCGTGCGCCTAGCCGTCTAGTGCCCGCGCGGGCGGGAATCGTGGTCACCGGCACCGAGGTGCTGACCGGGCGGATCCAGGATCGCAATGGCCCCTGGCTGTCCGACCGCCTTCGCGAGCTGGGGGTGGACCTGGCCCACATCACCATCTGCGGCGACCGCCCGCAGGACATGGAGGCGCAGCTGGCCTTCATGGCCGCCCAGGGGGTCGACCTGATCGTCACCAGCGGAGGCCTTGGGCCCACCGCGGACGACCTCACGATCGAGGTCGTCGCCGGCTTCACCGGGCGTCCGCTGTTCCTCGACACCGAGCTCGAGGCCCAGATCGCCGCGATCCTGCGCCCGCTCATGAAGCGCTGGCCGAACCTCGACTTCGAGGCCGTGCGCACGGCCAACCGCAAGCAGGCCATGGTGCCGGAGGGCGCGCGGGTGATCGCCCCGGCGGGGACCGCGCCCGGTCTGGTGGTGCCCCCGTTGGACCGCGGCGGCCCGACCGTAGTGGTGCTGCCCGGCCCGCCCCGGGAGCTGCACTCGATGTGGCGGGTGGCGGCGGAGTCCGAGGAGTTCCGGGCCGCCATCGGCGGGCGGACAGCCTACGAGCAGCGGATGCTGCGGCTGTTCGGCATCCCCGAGTCGGAGATCGCGGAGACCCTGCGCGTGGCCGAGGGCTCGCTGGGCGAACTGTCGGCGCTGGAGATTACGACCTGCCTGCGACGCGGGGAGGTGGAGGTCGTGACCCGTTTCGAGCCCGCCGAGGAGGGGCTCTACGCCGCGCTGGAGGAGCTCGTGGCCGCGCGGCACGGCGACACGCTGTTCTCAGCGGACGGCAGCTCGGTGGACGACCAGGTGGCCGAGCTGCTCGCCGGGCGCCGCCTCGCCCTGGCCGAGTCCTGCACGGGCGGCCTGATGGCGGGCCGGCTCACCGAGCGGGCGGGATCGTCGGCCTACGTGCTCGGCGGCGCGGTGACCTACGCCGACGAGGCGAAGGTGCGCCAGCTCGGGGTGGACCCGGCCCTGATCGAGGCCCACGGAGCGGTGTCCCCGGAGATCGCCTCTGCGATGGCCGAAGGCGCTCTGGACCGCTTCGGCGCGGACACGGCGCTGTCCATAACCGGGATCGCGGGCCCCCGAGGGGGCAGCGAGGACAAGCCCGTGGGGACGGTTTGCTGGTGCGCCCGCCTGGCCGACGGATCGACCCTGGCCCGCGAGGCGCGCCTGCCAGGCGACCGGGCCGAGGTCCGCGACCGCTCGACCACCGTGGGCATGCACCTGCTGAGGCGTCTGCTGCGTGGAGAAGAGCCGACCTTCTAAGGCGCGCCTCTTCGTGGCGCTGGAGCTGCCCGAGGCAACGCGGGGGCAGGCCGCCCGCATCCTCCCTGCACACAGAGGGCTGCGGCCGGCGGCCGAGCAGACGCTGCACGTGACGCTGGCCTTCCTCGGGTGGACAGACGAGGGGGACATCGGGCGGGTGGGAGCCCTCACGGGGGAGGCCGTGGCCGGGCGGAGGGCCGTCGAGCTGGTGCCCACCGGAGTCCGCGCCGTCCCGCCGCGGCGCCCACGCCTGTTCGCGCTCGACCTCGAGGACCCGGCCGGCGCCGGTGGCGAGCTCCAGGCCGCCGTGGCCGGCGCGCTTGTTGAGGCGGCGCTCCTCGAGCCTGAGAAGCGCCCCTTCTGGCCGCACGTGACCCTGGCCCGGGTGCGGCGAGGCCGCGTGGTCGTTCCCGGCGGCGGGCCGCTACCCGGGGCCTTCAGGGCCGATCGCGTCGTCGTCTATCGCTCGATGCTGCGGCCCGACGGCGCGGTCTACGAGCCCCAGCGGAGCTTTACATTGGAGCCATGAGCGAGACGATCGCCTGCAGCCTGACCGCCGGCGGCCAGCTGGCCCGGCGCAGGGAGGCCGCGGCGCTCATCGGGCGCTCCCTGATCGCCCGCGAACCCATCGAGGGCGGGCTGCGGCTGCGCTTTCGCGGCGACTGCGAGGCGGAGCTGCGCGAGCTGCTTCGCCGCGAGCGGGAGTGCTGCCCGTTCTTCGGCTTCTCGCTCTTCGCCGACGGGTCGGCCGTCGTGTTGGACGCGACCGCTCCCCCGGACGCCCGCGGGCTCCTCGAGGAACTGTTCGCCGCTCCCTGACGGCCGGTGGCCCAGCTGCACTACCCCGCCCCGCCGCTCAGCGACGGCGCGCTGCGGCTGCGCCCCTACCGCGCGGAGGACCTGGACGCGCTGGTGGCCGAGCTGTCCGATCCCGAGATCCCACGCTGGACCAACGTGCCGTCGAGCTACGGGCGAGAAGAAGGTGAGGCCTTTCTCGCCCAGGCCGACCCGCAGCGCCTGGCGGGCCGGGCGCTGACGCTGGCGATCGGGGACGAGCTCCAAGGGGCGGTGGGCCTCACCAACGTGGACTGGCGCGACCGCCGGGCGGAGATGGGCTACTGGGTGGCGGCGTCGTGGCGCGGGCGGGGGCTGGCCTCCCGCGCCGTGGCCCTGCTGTCGGCCTGGGCCCTCAGCGACGCCGGCTTCGAGCGGCTCGACCTCTACTCCAACCCGGCGAACGGGGCCTCTCAGCGGGTGGCCGAGAAGGCGGGCTTCACCCGCGAGGGGTTCCTGCGCGAGCTGCGCTACCGCCAAGGGGAGCGGGAGGACCTCTACGTGTTCTCGCGCCTGGCGAGCGATCTCTGACGCGGGTGCGCGTCCCTGGGCGCGCCCGCAAGGGGGGCGAGAAGCCGTCCGACCCCACTCCTACGGTGCAGGTTCCAGAACTTCGTAGGAGAGCGCATGGACAAGGAGCAGGAGAAGGCCGCCAAGGCCCGTGAGACCGCGCTGAGCGGCGCGCTCACGCAGATCGAGCGCCAGTTCGGCGCCGGCTCGATCATGAAGATGGGCGACGATGCGGCCCAGGTGCGGGTCTCGGCCGTGCCCACGGGGGCGCTGTCGCTCGACCTCGCACTGGGCGTCGGCGGCCTGCCGCGCGGACGCATCGTGGAGGTCTTCGGCCCGGAGTCCTCGGGCAAGACCACGCTGCTCTACCACGTTCTGGCCAACGCCCAGAAGATGGGCGGTATCTGCGCGTTCATCGACGCCGAGCACGCGATGGACCCCGCCTACGCCAAGCGCATCGGCGTGGACATCGACGAGCTGCTGGTCTCCCAGCCCGACCACGGCGAGCAGGCGCTGGAGATCGCCGACCTGCTGATCCGCTCGGGGGCGGTCGACATCGTGGCGATCGACTCCGTCGCCGCGCTGACCCCCAAGGCCGAGCTCGAGGGAGCGATGGGCGACCAGACGGTCGGCATCCAGGCCCGGATGATGAGCCAGGCCATGCGCAAGCTGGCCGGCAACCTCAACAGGGCGAACACGATGTGCCTGTTCACCAACCAGATCCGCGAGAAGGTGGGCGTGATGTTCGGGTCGCCGGAGACGCAGCCCGGCGGCCGCGCGCTGAAGTTCTACTCGTCGGCCCGCCTGGACATCCGTCGCATCGAGACCCTCAAGGAGGGCACCGAGGCGGTCGGCAACCGCGTCCGGGTCAAGGTGGTCAAGAACAAGGTCGCGGCGCCGTTCCGCCAGGCCGAGTTCGACATCGAGTACGGCGAGGGCATCTCCGCCGAGGGCTGCCTCATCGACCTCGGGCTCGAGCACGACATCGTGCGAAAGTCCGGCTCGTTCTTCTCCTACGGCGAGGAGCGGCTCGGACAGGGGCGCAACAACGCCAAGGGCTACCTGCGCGAGCATCCCGAGGTGGCGGCCGAGATCGAGCGCAAGGTCTACGAGGCGGTGGGCGCCGAGCCCCCCGTGCCGCTCGTCGGCCTGCCCGGTCAGGAGGACGCGCCCGCCGCCTCGGCGGAGGTTCCCGAGGAGGGCGACGAGCAGGCCGCCTGAGTGGTCCCGGTCGACTCCGAGCGTGCCGTGGCGCTGGCCTGGAAGGCGGTGAGCACCCGCGAGCGAACCGAGCACGAGCTGCGCGGCTACCTCGAGCACCGGATGATCGAGCCGGCCGCGATCGAGGAGGCCGTGGCCGAGCTGGCCGAGGCGGGCTTCGTCGACGACGCCGACTACGCGCGGCGCTTCGCCGAGGACCGGCGTGCGGTCCAGAGCTGGGGGCGCGAGCGCATCGAGCGCGACCTCCTGCGCAGGGGCGTCGAGCCGGCGCTGATCGAGCGTGCGCTCGCCGAGGGCGAGGAGCACGACGAGCTCGCCGCGGCACTGGGCGTGCTGGGCGAGCGCTTCGCCGCGGTGCCCGACGACGATCGCGAGCGAAATCGCGCCTGGCAGCTGCTGGTCCGCCGCGGCTACAGTCCGGACCTGGCCTACGAGGCCGTCCGCAGGCACGGCCGCGAAGCCGCCTGAGCGGCCAGGGGAGACGCCCCGACGGGCCGCGCTTGCGCGACTTCCCAAGCGGGGCTACCCTCAGATGGAGCGGCCGCTCTGGCCGCCGTGACGCGATTTACGTGCAAATGGCTGCTTTTTGTGACTTGACCCTCATCTTCGACGACCACATCGGCGGGCCCGAAAGGAGCCGAGCGACGGACCGCTGAACGTCGCGCGCCGGTCCGGCGCGCGGCAACATCCCTCCAGCCAGGAGCCGAAGTCCCACGGCGCCGAGCCGGGCGCTCGACGACGAGACAGCGACGGCGCGTGCGCCGAGCGGAGGAGGGTTCGATGGAGATCGTCCTGGCGGCCTTGGTGGCGGCGGCAGTGTCCGCGGCGGTCGTGCTCGCGATGGGACGCCTGCGCCGCCCGGCCGCCGACGCCGCTGTAGGGACGGCCGTGGCACCGCCCCGCGAGACCGTCCCCCGGACCGATGGGGATCGGGTCCGCCCGGAAGCGGGGGCTCCGCCGGCGGAGGACCCCGAGGGCGCCGAGCACGAGCTCCAGGCCCGGCGCGCGGAGCTGGGCCGCCTGGAGGAGCGGCTGCGCGCCCGCGAGTCCGCTCAGGACGCCCGCGAGCAGTCGCTGGACGACCGCCAGCGCAACGTGGACCACGAGGCCTCGAAGCTCAAGACGGCGCGCAGCCAGCTGGTGCGCGAGCTCGAGCGGCTGGCCGGTCTCAGCGCGGGCCAGGCCAAGCAGTTGCTGATGCGCGAGCTGGAGGACGAGCTGCGACACGAGTCCGCCCGCGTGATCCGCCAGGTCGAGGAGGAGACCAAGCACGGCGCCGAGCGGCGCGCGCGCAGCATCCTCTCGGCGGTCATGCAGCGGGTGGCCGGCGGCCACGCGATCGAGACCACGGTGTCGGTCGTCGAGCTCCGCTCCGACGAGCTCAAGGGGCGGATCATCGGCCGCGAGGGGCGCAACATCCGCACCCTCGAGACAATCACCGGGATCGACTTCATCATCGACGACACCCCCGGCGCCGTCCTGCTGTCGGGCTTCGACGGGGTGCGCCGCGAGATCGCGCGCCTGACCCTGGAGAAGCTCCTCTCCGACGGCCGCATCCACCCGGCGCGGATCGAGGAGGCCTACGGGCACGCCCGGTCGGAGATCGACCAGTACGTGGTCGAGGTGGGAGAGAAGGCCGTCCACGAGGCCAACGTGGGCTCGCTTCACCCCGAGCTGACCCGGCTGCTCGGCCGGCTGCATTACCGCACCAGCTATGGGCAGAACGTGCTCGCCCACTCGGTCGAGTGCGCGCGCCTGGCCTCCTTGCTGGCGAGCGAGCTCGGAGCGAGTCCCAAGACCGCCGCCCGCGCCGCCCTGCTGCACGACATCGGCAAAGCGGTGTCGCACGAGGTGGAGGGCCCGCACGCACTGGTCGGCGGCCAGCTGGCGCGCCGCTACGGGGAGGCGGAGGCCGTCGCCCACGCCATGGAGTCCCACCACAACGAGGTGGAGCCGCAGACCGTGGAGGCGGTGATCGTGCAGATCGTGGACGCGCTCTCCGGCGCGCGGCCCGGGGCGCGCGGCGAATCACTGGAGCATTACGTCACCCGCCTGCACGAGCTCGAGGCGGTGGCCACGCGCCACGAGGGCGTGGAGAAGGCCTACGCGATGCACGCCGGCCGCGAGATCAGGGTGATCGTCGAGCCCGGCACGCTCGACGACGACGCGGCCACGCTGCTCTCCCAACAGATCGCCCGCGACGTCGAGCGGGAGCTGGAGTACCCCGGGCAGATCAAGATCACGGTGATCCGCGAGAGCCGCGCCACCGACTTCGCGAAGTGAGGCGCGTCCCGGTCCGGGTCGCCACGCGCCTGCCCGACCCGCCGGCGCGGGTGTTCGAGCAGGTCGCGCCGATCGACCTGACCGCGATCTTCAAGGGCTGGGGGCCGCTGCCGGCGGTCACCGGCACGCGCGACCAGACCGGCGACTGGGACCACGTCGGCGTCTCTCGCGCGGTGCTGCTGGCCGACGGTTCCTCCGCCCGGGAGGAGCTGGTGGCCTACAACCCGCCGCACCACTTCGGCTACAAGCTGACCTTCGGCGGCCGCTTCGGCGCGATGGTGTCGGACGCCGCGGGGACGTGGTGGTTCAAGCCCGCGGCGGGCGGCGGCACCGAGGTCGAGTGGACCTACGCGTTCGCGCCGCGGCCCGGCGCCGGGCTGTTGGTGTCCCTGGGACTGGCCCCGCTGTGGCGCCGCTACGCCGAGCAGGTTCTCGCGCGCGTGGCCGAGGCCTAGCCGGCCAGCAGGCGCTCGAGCTTGGCGAAGCTCTCGCCCCAGCCTCCATCGTGCAACGAGCGCCGCTCCTCGGTGGCGAACGGGCCCTGCTTCAGCCGCACCTCGGTCGAGCCGTCTTCCAGTTCGCGAAGGTCCAGTTCGGCCAGCGTCTCCCGGTCGTCGGCGGTCGCCGGATCCCAGACGAACGTGTAGGCCAGGCGTACGGGCGGATCCACCTCCCGGAAGGCGCCGGTGAGGTGGAAGAGCTCGCCCTCGGGCGGCTGCATCGCGATCCGGTACGCGCCGCCCTCGCGGGGGTCGAAGTCGATTTCCGGGATCGTGAAGCCGTCCGGGCCCCACCACCGCGACAGCTCGCCGCGCTCGCTGAGCGCAGCGAACACCCGCTCGCGGGGCGCAGGCAGGAGGTGGGTCTGCTGGAGAAAGAGTTCGCCCACGGGCGGACTATCCTCGATTCCGCCGTGAAGCGAAAGGGATCGAGCGGCGGTACTCGGCCGGCCAGCGCCCGGCCAGCGCTCCGGCGCTACCACCTGACCACCTTCGGGTGCCAGATGAACGAGCACGACTCCGAGCGCATGAAGGGCATGCTCGAGTCGCTCGGCTACAGCGAGGCGCCGGCCCGCGATGGCGCCGACCTCATCCTGTTCAACACCTGCTCCATCCGCGAGTCGGCCGACAACCGCTTCGTCGGCCACCTGGGCGAGGCCAAGCGGCTGAAGTCCGAGGATCCCAGCCGGGTGATCGGCGTCGGCGGCTGCTGGTCGCAGTCGCTGAAGGACAAGGTCTTCGAGATGTTCCCCTTCGTGGACGTCGCCTTCGGGCCGGGCCAGATCCACCGGCTGGCCGAGTTCTTGACCAGCGACTCCCTCACCGCCCAGGGCTACTTCGACTTCGAGGGCTTCCCGGGCCACCTGCCCGCGCGCCGGGAACGCGAGTTCCAGGCCTGGGTCCAGATCTCGGTGGGCTGCAACTGCCGCTGCTCGTACTGCATCGTGCCCTCCACGCGTGGGCGCGAGGCATCACGGGCTCCCGGCGAGCTGCACGAGGAGCTGAAGCGCCTGGCCGCCGACGGGGTCAGCGAGGTCACGCTGCTGGGCCAGAACGTCAACTCCTACGGACGCGACCTGCCCAAGGAGGAGAAGATGACCTTCGCCGAGCTGCTGGCGTTGGCCGACTCGGTCGAGGGCATCGAGCGGGTCCGCTACACGAGCCCTCATCCCAAGGACATGAAGGAGGACGTCCTGCGCGCCCACGCCGAGCTGCCGAGCGTGTGCGAGCACATCCACCTGCCGCTGCAGGCCGGCTCGAGCCGCATCCTCAAGGCGATGCGCCGCACCTATGACAAGCAGCGCTACCTCGACCGCGTGGCCATGATCCGCGAGCACGTCCCCGACGTGGCGCTGACCACCGACATAATCGTCGGCTTCCCCGGCGAGACCGAGGAGGAGTTCGAGGAGACCCTCGAGGTGGTGGACCAGGTCGGCTACGACTCGGCCTTCACGTTCATCTTCTCGCCGCGGCGCGGGACCGAGGCGGCCGAGCTGCCCGGCCAGCTCGCGCACCCCGTCAAGCGCGATCGCATGGAGCGCCTGGTCGAGCTGGTGCAGCGGCGGGCCACCGAGCGCTCGCAGCGCTTCGTGGGCCGCGAGATGGAGGTGCTCGTGGAGGGCGCATCAAGGACCGATCCCGACCGCCTTCGCGGGCGGGTCCGCCACAACAAGACCGTCCACTTCACTGGCGTGGCTCGCGCGGGGGAGTTCGCGCGGGTAGACATCGAGTCGGCCACGTCCACCACGCTTGCGGGCTCGGAGACCCTAGTAGCGCGGCTGGCCTGAAGCTCCTGGCGCTCTTCGGGCCCACGGGGGTGGGCAAGACCGCGGTGGCGCTTGCCGTGGGGGAGCTTCTGCGCGAGCGCGGGGAGGACCCGGTGGCAGTCTCGGCGGACGCGCTGCAGGTCTACCGGGGCCTGGAGACGCTCACCGGGGCTCCCAGCGAGGCCGAGCAACGGCAGCTCGAGCACGAGCTCGTCGGCGTGCTGCCGGTCTCGGCGACCTTCTCGGCGGGGGAGTACGCGTCGCGGGCCCACGCGGTGATCGACGCCGCGCTCGCGGCCGGGAGGCGCCCGATACTGGTCGGCGGCACCGGGCTCTACCTGCAGGCCGCCCTGACCGACCTCGACCTGCGCCCGCCACCGCCCGAAGGGCTGAGGGAGAGCATCGAGGCGCGTCTGGCCGAGCACGGCTCCCAGACGCTTCACCGGGAGCTGGCCGAGCGCGCCCCTGAGGCGGCCGACGCCGTGTCCCCGGGCGACCGGACTCGCCTGGTGCGATCGCTCGAGCTGCTCGAGATGGGAGAGCAGCCCGCGCCACGGGACGGCGCCTCACGACTGTGGACGGCGCGGCTGCGCCACCCGACGCTGCTGTGCGGGCTGACGATGGATCGCGAGGCGCTCTACGGGGCGATCGGGCGTCGCGTGCGCGCGATGGTGGCGGGCGGGGCCGCCGACGAGGTGCGCCGAGCCGACGCCGCGGGGGCGAGCGCCACCGCCCGCGCCGCCCTCGGCTTCGAGGAGCTCCTGCGCGGCGACGAGGAGGCCATGGCCCGCTCCACCCGCCGCCTGGCCACGCGCCAGCTCACCTGGATGCGCCGGCTCGACCCCGAGCTGATGGTCGACGCCACCGACCGGCCGCCCGCCGAGCTGGCGGACGAGGTGACACGCCGGCTCTTGTAACTTTTGCCACCTTTGGGTGTACCGGTGGGAGCCAAGGAAAGCCGAACCAAAGGAGGGTTCGATGGGCTTTTCGGACTCCCACCACTTCCGCAAGACGGTGGCGGGCTTCCGCATGGTGATGGCCCCGCTGCTCGCGCTGGCGGCTTTCATCGTCTCACCAAGGTCATCGCATTCAAGGGGCACCGCTAGCCGCGGATAGAGTCGGGCCGCTGTGAGGTTCGAGAAGTGGCAGGCCCTGGGCAACGACTACGCGATCGTCGAGCAGCGCGAGCTCGGCGTGGAGCTCACGCCTGCGCGCGTGCGCGCCCTGTGCGCGCCGCACACGGGAATCGGCAGCGACGGCGTCCTGCTGCTCGACGAGCCCGCCGACGGCGGCTTCGTGGCCGACCTCCGCATCTTCAACCCCGACGGCTCCGAGGCGGAGCTGTCGGGCAACGGCGTGCGCGAGGCGGTCATGTACCTGCGCCGCAGCGGCTGGACCGACCGCGACACCTTCTCCGTCTCCACCGCGGCCGGGGAGGTGCGCCCGCGCATCACCGGCGAGCGCACCTGCACGGTCGGCATGGGCCGGGCCCGCCTGACGGCGTCCGACTTCCCCAGTGGCGGCGAGGACGGCCGGGGCAGCCTCGAGGTGGCCGGCCGCAGGCTGGACTTCCAGTTCGTGTCGGTCGGCAACCCGCAGTGCGCGGTCGAGGTGGGCGACGAGCTCGAGGAGCTCGACCTGCCGCCGCTGGGCGCGCCGATCGAGCGCCACGAGCTCTTCCCCAACCGCACCAACGTCTCGTTCTGGCGGCGTGAGTCCGACGAGCGCATCCGCGCGCGGATCTTCGAGCGCGGGGTGGGGGAGACGATGTCCTCGGGCACCGGCGCAACCGGCGCCGCAGTGGCGGCCGTGCTGCGCGGCGCCGACAGCCCGCTGACGGTTGTGCTGGACGGAGGGGAGCTCGAGGTTGAGGTGGGCGAGGACCTGCATGTGGACCTGACCGGGTGGGCGGTGCCCGTCTACGAGGGCATCCTCAGCGACGAGTTCCTGGAGGAGCTGCATGCAGCCCAGTAGCCGCCTGGACCGCCTGCCGCCCTACCTCTTCGCCGAGCTGGAGCGAAAGGTCGCCGCGAAGAGGGCCGAGGGGGTGGACGTCATCTCGCTGGGGATCGGTGACCCCGACACGCCCACGCCGCCCCTGGCCGCCGAGGCGCTCGCGGCCGCCGCGGCCGATCCCGGCACGCACCGATACCCGTCCAACCGCGGTCGCCCCGAGCTGCGCGAGGCCCTGGCGCGCTTCTACGACCGCCGCTTCAGGGTGACGCTCGACCCCGAGACCGAGATCTTGCCGGCGCTCGGCGCCAAGGAGTGCATCTTCAACCTAAACCTGGCCTTCCTGGATCCGGGTACCGCCGCCCTGGCCGCCGACCCCGGCTACCCGGTCTACACCGGCGGCCCGCTGCTCGCTGGTGCGGAGGCGGTGCTCATGCCGCTGCTGCCCGAGCGCGGCTTCGCTCCCGACCTGGACGCGATCTCGGCCGAGGACGCCGGGCGCGCGCGGCTGATCTACCTCAACTACCCCAACAACCCGACCGGGGCCGTGGTCCCCGACGGCCTGTTCGAGAAGGCGATCGAGTTCGCCCGTGCCAACGACGTCCTGGTCGTTCACGATGCCTCGTACACCGAGACCACCTTTGACGGCTACGTGGCTCCGAGCTTCCTCGCCACACCGGGGGCCAAGGAGGTCGGGGTCGAGGTGTTCTCCTTGTCGAAGGGCTACAACATGACCGGCTGGCGAACGGCGGCGATCGTGGGCAACGCCGAGGCGGTCGATACCTACTGGAAGCTCAAGACCAACATCGACTCGGGCATGTTCGAGGCGGTTCAGCTGGCCCAGGCCGCCGTGCTCGACGAGGGCGACGACGTCCCCCGCGAGATGAACACGATCTACGCCCGCCGCCGTGAGCTGGTCTGCTCGGCGCTGGAGGAGATCGGCGTGGACGTGACGCGGCCCAAAGGCACGATCTACGTCTGGGCGCCGGTCCCGGAGGGCCACACGTCGGCCTCCTATTGCGAGCTGGTGCTGGAGGAGTCGGGGGTGGTCGTCTCGCCCGGCGGCGCCTACGGCCCCAACGGCGAGGGTTTCTTCCGCATCTCCCTGACCATCGACGACGAGCGGCTGGCCGAGGCCGTCGAGCGGCTGCACGCGTCGCTGGCCCCCGCCTGATGCGCTACGGCGGCGTAGTCGCGCTGGGCCCGAGCCATCTGCAGCTGGTGGTGGTCGAGGAGCTGCGCGATCCCGATCCGCCGATCCGACTGGTGGCCAGCTTCTTCGAGCCCGGCTCGGCGGACGAGATGGCCAGCCAGTTGAGGCTGTGGGGAGACGAGCTGGTGCTGGCCCTGGCCGGCCCCGCGGACCCCGAGGCCGGCGAGCGCTCCTGCGACGCCATGCTCGCGGGCCTCGGAGTCCCGCCGGCGCCTCGCTCGGACGAGCTGGCCGCGCTGGCCTCCCGGCTGGACTGGCTGAACCGCTTCTCGGTGGAGGAGGAGGGCGCCGGCACGGTCGGCGACGGCGGCTACACCGAGGCCCCGCTGATCGAGACCAGCTCCGACGGGGTGTTCTGCGCCCTGCAGAACCGCCGCCTGCCCGCCCGGCGGCACCCGCTCGGCATCCAGATGCGCATCGAGGAGCTCGAGGCCGAGGAGGTCATCGACGACGGCGGGGACCTCTGGCACCGCCGCATCGAGGAGCTCGAAGCCGCGGCCGGTGCGCTGTGCGCGCACCGCTACGCCGTCGGCCACGCCTCGTGGCTCGGTGGGCCCGACGGGGCGATCGTGCTGCCCGGCTCGGCGCCGCCGGAGAGCTTCGAGACCCGCGGGGTCGTTCCACCGGTCGAGCGCCTGCCGCTGGCCGGCTCCTAGGACAGGATCGAGCGGCGGTGCTCGGCCGGCCTGCGCCCCGGCGCTAGGCCGCGGCCAGGGTCTCCCTGAGGCCCGTCTCCATGTCGCGGGGCTGAAAGCCCAGCTCGCGGCGCGCCTTGTCGTCGGTGGCCCAGTAGGTCACGCCATCGGACGCGCTGATCAGCTCGCGCAGGTTGGGCGGGAACCCAAGTGCCGGCCCGACCAGCGGGCCCAGCGGGGCCGAGGCCTTGATCATCAGAGTGGGCATCGTCAGCCGCGGCGGCTTGCGCCCAGACAGCTCGGCGGCGCGGTCGACGATCTCGCCCATCGTGGTCTTCTCGCCCGCGAGCACGTAGGACTCGCCGATCTCGCCCTTGTCGTGGGCCAGCAGCACGCCGTCGGCGACGTCCTCGACGTAGACGAGCATGATCCCCATGTCGGGGAAGGCCTTCGCCTTGAGCTTGCCCGTGCGGACCTGCTCGATCATGTTCCCGACCTCGGAGTGGTCGTTGGGCCCGTAGACCCCGCCCGGCTGGACCATCACGATCGGGTAGCCGCGGGCTATGCGCTCCTCGGCGACCGTGTGCGAGCGATACTTCGTCTCGTCATAGCAGGAGAGAAAGCCCTCGGACTCGTCGCGACGGTAGGTCTCGTCCACGACCCGGCCGCCGGTGTTGCCGAAGACGTTCACCGTGGAGACGTAGACGATCCGGGGCACGCCGGCCTCGTGCGCGGCGTCGAGCACGCGCTCGGTGCCGCCCACGTTGGTGTCGATCATGCCCTCGCGGTCCTTCTTGGGGATGCCGAGCTTGTAGATCGCGCCGAGGTGGAAGACGGCCTCCGCGCCCTCCGCGCCGCGCTTGATCGCGTCCACGTTGGAGAGGTCCCCCTCGATCAGCTCCGCGCCCTGCTCGCGCAGGTCGGACGCCTTGTCGGGGGAGCGGACGAGGGCGACCACCTGGTCGCCGCGCTCGAGGAGCTTGCGGGCTACGTGGGCGCCGATGAAGCCGGTCGCGCCGGTTACGAAGGTGCGCATGGCCGCACCCTAACCCGAGCGCAAAATCGCTGAGCACTGGGCCTGCCGGGACTACGTGGGGCTGGCGATGCAGGCTGGGCTCCTGGGGCCGCCCTAGAATCATCACGAGTGCGAGACGGCGACGGCATCCGCAACTCCCGCGCCCGGCAGCGGGCGCTGCTGGTGGCCGCGGGCCCCGACGAGCCCGAGCTGGCCGAGCTGTCCGAGCTGCTTCGGACGGCTGGAGTGGCCGCGGCGGGAGAGCTCACCCAGCGGCGCGAGCAGCCGGATCCCGACCGCTACCTGGGCAAGGGCAAGCTCGGCGAGCTGAAGAGCGCGATCGGCGACGCCGACGCCAACCTGGTTGCGGTGGACGACGAGCTGGCCCCGCGCCAGGAGCGCAACCTGGAGCAGGCGCTGGGCGTGCCCGTGATCGATCGCACCGCGGTGATCCTCGACATCTTCGCCGACCACGCCAGCTCGGCCGAGGGCAAGCTGCAGGTCGAGCTGGCCCAGCTCGAGTACAACCTCGCGCGCATGAGGGGGCTCTGGACCCACCTCGAGCGCCTGGGTGCCGGCATCGGCACCAGGGGCCCGGGCGAGTCCCAGATCGAGACCGACCGCCGCTTGGCGCGCGACCGCATCGCAGCGCTGCGCCGTCGCCTGGAGAACACGAAGGCCACCCGCGCCACGATGCGGGGTGAGCGCGAGCGCGCGGGGCTTCCCACGGTGGCGCTGGCCGGCTACACCAACGCGGGCAAGTCGACCCTGCTCAACGCCCTGACCGGCGCCGAGGTCGGTGTCCGCGACCGCCTGTTCCACACGCTCGACCCGACCACGCGCTCGTTCGAGGTCGGCGGGCGCACCTTCCTGCTCACCGACACCGTCGGCTTCATCCGCAAGCTGCCCCACCAGCTGGTGGAGGCGTTCGCCGCCACGCTGGAGGAGGCGCTGGAGGCCGACCTGATCATTCACGTGGCCGACGCGTCGGTACCCGAGGACGAGCTGGTGGAGATGCTCGACGCCGTGGAGCAGGTGCTGGTCGACATCGACGCCGCCGAGCGGCCCCGCCTGCTGGCGCTGAACAAGGTCGATCAGCTCGACCCCGAGTCCCGCCGCGCGCTGGGTTTCCGCTACGCCGGCGCCGTGCAGGTCTCGGCCGAGACGGGGGAGGGGCTGGAGGAGCTGCGCACCGCGCTGGAGGCCCGTTTCCTGGCCACGCTGCGCCCGATGGAGCTGCTCGTCCCCTACGCCGAGGGCGGGCGCTTGTCCGAGCTGCACGAGCTGGCGGGCGAGGTCGAGCGCGAGGACACGCCCCACGGGGTGCGCGTCCGGGCCCGCGTGCCGGCGGCGGCCGTGCCACGCTTCGAGCGCTTCGCCCGTAACGGCTCCACCGAGTGAACCTTCGCTACCGGCGGCTGTCGCCCGCCGCCCGACCGCCGGCTCGGGCGCATCACGACGACGCGGGCTTCGACCTCCACGCCGCCGAGGCCGCGAAGCTGGGACCGGGCGAGCGCGCCGGGGTGGGGACGGGGCTGGCGGTCGCGATCCCCGACGGCTACGCCGGCCTGGTCCTGCCTCGTTCGGGCCTTGCTGCCCGCCACGGCATCGCCCTGGTCAACGCACCGGGGCTGATCGACGCCGGCTACCGGGGCGAGATTCGAGTCCTGCTGCTGAACACGGACCGCGAGCGGCCCTTCGAGGTCGCCGAGGGCGACCGCATCGCCCAGCTCGTGCTGGTGCGCGCCGAAGCTCCCGGGCTGGAGGAGGTCGCCACGCTGGACGTGACGGGCCGGGGCGAGGGCGGGTTCGGCTCCAGCGGGCGCTGAGTGACGTCGAGCGGCGGTGCTCGGCCGGCCAACGCCCGGCCTGCGCTCCGGCGCTAGCCGGGTTACGATCGCTGCCTGCCCTCCGTAGAGACAGTCACGATCGTCATCACCGATCTGGTGGGCTCCACCGGGTTGGCCTCCCGGGTGGGGCCGGCGGTGGCCGACGAGCTGCGCCACGAGCACTTCGACCTCCTGCGCGAGGGGGTGGAGGGCAGCGGGGGCCGGGAGGTCAAGAACATGGGCGACGGCCTCATGTTCGTGTTCCCGAGCACGACCGGCGCCGTGGACTGCGCGATCGGCATGCAGCAGCGCCTGGAGAAGCGCAACCGCGGGGCCGGTGAGCAGCTGCTGGTCCGCATAGGCATAGGGATGGGGGAGGCCACGGTCGAGGACGGCGACTACTTCGGCATGCCGACCATCGAGGCGGCGCGGCTGTGCGACAAGGCGGGCGCGGCCCAGATCCTCACCGGCCAGCTCGTGAAGATGATGACGGCGACCCGCAAGGACTGCTTCGAGTCGATCGGCACCCTCGAGCTCAAGGGCATCCCCGATGAATACGAGGCCTTCGAGGTCACCTGGCAGTCCGAGGAGCCCGAGGCGTCTGACGTCCCGCTGCCGGTGCTCCTGCGAGGCGTCCCGCCGGTGGGCTACGTGGGGCGCGACGAGCAGCGGGAGCTGATGGCCCGGACACGCGAGGAGTCCCAACGCGGGGAGCGCCGGCTGGTCCTGCTCTCGGGCGAGCCGGGCATCGGCAAGACCCGGCTCTCCACCCACACCGCCCTGGCCAGCCACGGCGACGGCGACGCGGTTCTGTTCGGGCGCTGCACCGAGGACATGGGGGCGCCCTACGCGCCGTGGATCGAGGGCCTGGGCCACCTGGTCGACCACGCGCCCGAAGAAGTCCTGCAGGTCCACGTCGAGCGTCACGGCGGCGAGTTGACGCGCCTCGTGCCCCGGCTGGCCAGCCGGGTCGAAGGGGTGCCCGAGCCCAAGAGCAGCGACCCCGACACCGAGCGCTACCTGCTCTTCGGCGCGGTGCTTGGCCTGCTCGAGCAGGCCTGCGCCCAGGTGCCCATCGTCTTCATCCTGGACGACCTCCACTGGGCCGACGCGCAGACCCTGTCGCTGCTCCGCCACGTCGTCTCCGGCGGCCCGGGCCTGCGGCTGATGCTGATCGGGACTTTCCGGGACTCCGAGCTCAGCGCCAACAGCGCCCTCTCCGAGTCGCTCGCGGCGCTGCGTCGCGAGCACGGCGTGGAGCGCGTGGCGCTCCAGGGGCTTGGCCAGGACGACGTCGTCGAGTTGATGGAGGCCGCCGCCGGCCACGAGATGGACGAGCTGGGGCTGGCACTGGCCGGGCAGATCGCCAGCGAGACCGACGGCAACCCGTTCTTCGTCGCGGAGATGCTGCGTCATCTGATCGAGTCGGACACCCTGGTGCGACGCGACGACGGCCGCTGGGAGCTCAGGGGCGGCATGGAGGAGCTGGGCCTGCCCCAGAGCGTTCGTGAGGTGGTGGGCCGGCGGGTCGAGCGCCTGGGCGACCAGGCCGTGACCGTGCTCGGCGTCGCCGCGCTGATCGGCCGCGAGTTCGACCTCGACCTGCTCGAACGCGTGGTCCGGGACACCGAGGCGGACGTGCTGGACATCCTCGAATCCGCCGTGGAGGCGTCGATCTTGGTCGAGTCGGCCGACCGAGCGGGCCGCTTCCAGTTCGCCCATGCGCTGATCTCGCACACTCTCTACGAGGACATCGGGGCCACGCGACGCGCCCGCATGCACCAGCGCGTCGCCGAGGCCCTGGAGGAGATCTGCGGCGCGGACCCCGGGCCACGGCTGGGGGAGCTGGCCCACCACTGGTCGGCGGCCACCGTGAGCGTCGACGTCAACAAGGCGGTGGACTACAGCCGTCGCGCGGGGGAGCGCGCCCTGGGCGAACTGGCGCCCGGCGAGGCGGTGCGCTGGTTCAGCCAGGCACTCGAGCTCCAGGCTCAGCAGTCCGGCGCGGATCCCGCGGCGCACACCGACCTCCTGATCGGGCTGGGGATGGCCCAGCGCCAGGACGGAGACGCCGAATATCGGACGACCCTCCTGAAGGCAGCAGCGCTCGCGAGCGAGCACGATGACCACGACCGCCTGGCCGCAGCCGCCCTGGCCAACAGCCGCGGCTACACCAGCGAGGTGGGAATGATCGACGACGAGCGCGTGGCCGTGCTGCGCTCGGCCGAGGCGGCCCTGCCCGAAGGCGATCCGCGACAGGTTCGGCTCCGCTCATTGCTGGCGATGGAGCTCCACTACGGCGGGTCGATGGAAGAGCGCCGCGAGCTGTCGGACCGCGCGCTCGCCGATGCGCAAGCCCTCGGCGAGCCGACCACGCTCGCGCACGTGATGATCGACCGCTGGTTCGCGCTGTGGAACACCTCAACCATCGAGGAGCGGGACGAGCTGCGCGTCGAGATCGAGACGGTTGCAGCAGGCCTCGGCGACCCCCTGATCGACTACTGGCTGGTGCTGCTCGACTCCCACCTCGGGCACGACACGGGCGACCGGGAGCGGCTCGTGGATGCCCTCACGCGTTGCGAAGAGCTCAGCGAGTCGGTGGGCGAGCCCTTCCTGCGCTGGCTGACGCTATGGGTGCAGGGTTCATGGGCGGTGGCGGAGGGGCGTCTCGAGCAAGCCGAGGAGCTCGTCGAGCAGGGCGTTGCCTACGGCATGGAGAACGACCAGGGCGACGCCATGATCATCTACGCCGCGCAGCTCTCCTGCCTGCGGCGAGAGCAGGGCCGCATGGACGAGGTCATCGACCTGCTGGCAGCCACCGTGGAGGACAACCCCGATCTCGCCGCCGCCCCGGCGTTCCTGAGCCAGGCGTACATGGAGAGCGGTCAGCCTGACGAGGCCAAGCAGGTGCTGGAGTCGCTTTTCGAGTCTGGGCTCGAGAACTGGGGGCTCGACCTGGCGTGGGGCACGGGCATGTGCCTGGTCGCGGAGACCGCAGCCCGCTTGGGCCATACGGAGGGCGCGGCCGCCGCGCACGCCCTGCTCGAGCCCTACGGACGCTTTTCGGCCTGGAACGGGGCTTCCGAGCTCGGGTCGATCAACCACTACCTGGGAATGGCTGCGGCTGCGATGGGCCACGCCGAAGAGGCCGAGGCGCGCTTCGCCCTGGCCGAGAAGGCCAACGAGCGCTTGGGCTTGCCGCTCATGGTGGCTCGCACGCGGGTCGAGTGGGCCCGCTCGCTGCTGGCCCGCCATGACGGGGCGACGCGCGCCCGCGAGCTGCTCGAGCAGGCGCTCAAGGCCGCCCGGCACCACGGCTCACCGAGCGTCGCGAACGCCGCGGAGGAGCTTCTGGCCGGCGCCGCGCGATCGGTCGGGTGACGGCTGCGCTCAGGCTGCGGAGGAACGGGCGGCGTTCGCCAGCCCTGCGAGGCCTGCTTCCACGGTGACCACCGGCCGGTAGCCGATCTCCGCGCGGGCCTTGCTCGTGTCGAGCGTGCACTCGAGCGAGGTCAGCCACAGTGCGAGACGGGTCAGCGGGGGAGCGCCGCCGAGGGGGAGCGTTCGCCACAGCGCCTCACCCCCGGTCGCGACCGCGGTCGCGACCGGCCTGGGGAGCTGCTTGCCGCCCGGGTCCTCGCCCTGGGTGGCCAGCAGGCGGGTCACGAAGTCGCGGAAGACCACTGGCTCGCCGTCGGTCACGAAGTAGGCCTCGCCGGGGCGCCCCTCGCGGGCGCCGAGCAGCAGGCCCTCGACCACGTTGTCGACGTGGGTGGTGGAGGTGCGGTGCCGCCCGCCGCCGATCCAGGCGAACTGCCCGGCGTGCACGGCGTCGAGCAAGCCCGGCAGGACGGTCGGGTCCCCGGGGCCCCACACGAGCCGCGGGCGGACCACCACGGTCTCCATCCCCTCGAACCGCCGCACCAGCCGCTCGGCCATCGCCTTGGTGGCGGAGTAGTAGGCCGGCGAGTCGGGGCGCAGCTCGACGGTCTCATCGGCGTTCACCAGCGGCTGGCCGGCCATCAGCGCGGCCTCGGTGCCCACGTGCACCAGGCGCCGCACGCCCGCCTCGCGGCAGCCGCCCAGTGCGTTCAGCGTGCCCAGCACATTGCCGCGGACGAAGTCCTCCCACGGGCCCCACTCCTCGACCTCGGCGGCGGCGTGGAAGGCCAGCTCGCAGCCCGCGGCGGCCTCCGCCAGCGAGGCCCGGTCGCCGAGGTCCCCCTTCACCGGCTCGGCGCCGAGATCGCTCACCGCCCGGGCAGAGCGGTCCGAGCGCGCCAGCGCGCGCACCTCGTGGCCGTCGGCCACCAGTCGCCTGACAAGGGCGCCGCCGATGAAGCCCGAGCCCCCCGTGACGAACGTGCGCTCGGCCATCGCGCTCGACCCTAGACGCCCGCAGCCCGGCGGGCAGAGCCGTAGGCGGCGTCCTCGAGGCGATCGTCGAGCGGCTCCAGCTCGATGCCCAGCGCCAGCTCGATCAGCCGGTCGGCCAGCCACGCGTTCTTGGGCAGGAGCGGGCCGTGCAGGTAGGTGCCGATCACGTTCGCCCGCCGCACGCCTTCGTAGCCGTCCTTGCCGTTGTTGCCGTGGCCGCTGAGCACCTTGCCCAGCGGCTGCTCGCCGGAGCCGAGGTAGGTCCGCCCGCCGTGGTTCTCGAAGCCGGCGATTACCCCGAGGTCTGACTCGATCGCGCAGTTGCCGATCAGCCTCGGCCCGTCCTCGCGCACGGTGTGGAGGTCGACCAGGCCCACTCCCGGGAGCGTCTGTTCGCCTAGCTGGTAGGAGTGCCCGAGCAGCTGGTAGCCGCCGCAGACGGCCAGCACCACCGCCCCGCGGTCCGCCGCCGCGTGCAGGGCGTCGCGCTTGGTGGCAGTCATGTCCTCCGCCACGGCCACCTGGTCGCGGTCCTGCCCGCCCCCGATGTAGAGCAGATCGTGAGCGGCGGGATCGAGCTCTTCGCCCAGGCTGGACGAGGCGAGCTCGAAGCCCAGCCCGCGCCACTCGCAGCGCGCGCGCAAGATGGCGATGTTGCCGCGATCGGCGTAGATGTTCATCAGCTCGGGATAGAGGGCCGCGGCGCGCAGGGTGGTCATGGCGCCTCCAGCACCACGATGGAGCTGCCCACGTAGTCCGCCGTCGCGTCCACACGGCGCCGGGGGAGGGCCACGAAGCTCTGCTCGGCGGCCTCGGCTTCCAGCTCGTCGGGCGTCAGGTGGTCGAGCGAGATCGTCACCAGCTCCTCGGTCAGCTCACCCTCGGGCGAGACCGCCTGCCGGACGCGGTCGATCGCCACGCCCTGCTCCTCGACGCGGACGGCCACCGGTTGGCTGGACAGCACCCACTCGCCCTCCTCACGAACGTCGGGCAGGGGGAGGAGGGCGTCCTGGGGCGGCAGCTGCTCGAAGGGGTCCGCCAGCGCGACGGCGAAGCGGCCCCCGGGGTCCAGGTGGCGCTTCGCAGCCGCGAGCAGGCTCGCTCGCCCGGAGCGACCGCCCATGAGCTGCACCACCTGCATCGGGGCGATGGCCAGCGCGAAGCGGCGCCCCAGCTCCAGCGAGCGGGCGTCGGCGGCCTCGGCGCGCACCGGCAGGCCGGCGGCGCGATGGCGCAACGCGCCGACCAGCGCATCCTCGGAGTCGACCCCGGTCACCTCGTGGCCCCCGGCTGCAAGGTCGAGGGCGACCCGTCCCGAGCCGCAACCGAGTTCCAGCAACGGGCCGTTGGCCTGCTCGGCCAGCTCCCGCCAACACGCGAGGTCCGCGCGGTAGGAGCCGCACTCGGCGTCGTGCCACGCAACCCTCAGGCCGTCGGCGGTCAGCGAGCTCACTCCGACCACCGCCGCGCGAGGCCACGGCGGGCCAGCAGGTCGCGCATCTCCAGCATCGCCGTGTAGGTGGGGAGCGCGAACAGCGCGCGGCCCCCGTTGCGGTCGGCCACGGCCGACTCCAGCGAGCGCTCGAGGTCGCGATCCACGACCGGCTCCGCGTCCACGCCCGCGTACTTGAGACGCAGAGCCATCTCCTCCGCCCGCGTGCCCGAGCAGGTGACCCGCCGCGTGCGTCCCGCCAGCAGTTCGAAGTCGGCGTCCCAGACCCAGGAGACGTCGCGGCCGTCGGCGATGTTGTCGTTCAGAGCGAGCCACAGGTCCAGCTCGCCCTCCTCCAGCGCCAGCGTACGCAGTACCTCGTTCGCGCCCGCCGGGTTCTTGACGAGCAGAATCGAGACGTCGCGGCCCTCGACAGGGATGGTCTCCACCCGTCCAAAGGCGGCGCCGAAGCCCTCCAGCGCCGCCTGGACCCTGTGCGGCGCGACACCCATCTCCAGGGCCGTCGCAGCGGCGGCCAGCGCGTTGTAGACGTTGTAGAGGCCGGGCACGGGCAGCCGCGCGGCGATGTCACCGGCTGGGGTGGACAGCTCCAGGCGCGAGCCCGACATGCCCTCCAGCTCCACCCGCCGGGCCACGACCTGGGGCTCGGGCCTCGAGCGGCCGCAGTTGGGGCAGTGCCAGCGACCCAGGTGCCCTAGATAGACCGCGTCGTAGACGTAGGCGTGGCCGCAGTTGCGGCAGTGCTTGGAGTCGGCGGCGTGTTGGAGGCCGGGCAACGCCTGGGAGTCGTCCTCGAGCCCGAAGTAGGTCACCCCCGAGCGCTCGCGGCCCAGGTCGGCCACCAGCGGGTCGTCGGCGCACAGCACGAAGCGCGCCCGACCCTCGTGTGCCGCCACCACCTCGGCCCAGCGGTCGGCCAGATGCTCCAGCTCCCCATAGCGGTCCAGTTGGTCGCGGAACAGGTTGGAGAGGAGGATCAGCCTGGGCTGCACCTGCTCGGCCACACGTGGCAGCCAGGCCTCGTCGACCTCGAGGAGGCCGAGCTGTCCGCGGCCCCCCTGGGCGTCCAGGAGCGCCGTCCCGACGCCCCAGGCCATGTTCGAGCCCGCGCGGTTGTGCACCACGGCGCGGCCCTCCTGGGCCAGGCAGGCCGAGAGCATGGCCGAGGTGGTGGTCTTGCCGTTGGTGGCCGAGACGAGCACGGACCCCTCGTCCAGGCGCCGGGACAATCCGGCGAGCGCTTCGGGGTCCACACGCAGAAGCAACCGCCCGGGCACGGTCGTGCCGCCCGTGCGGCCCACCACTCGGCTGAGGGCGCGGGCCAGCCGTGCGAGCAGCCGTCCGGCCGCCAGCCTCACGCCGGCACCAGCACGCGCAGGCAGCGCGGCTTGACGGTGACGCGTGTGGGCGTGCGTCCGATCGGGTCGCCGTCGGCGAACACGTCGAAGGGGGGAGAGGAGTCGAGCTCGACCTCGGAGGCCCGCAGGACCTCGGTGTAGCGGGGGTCGAGGTGGGTGCCGCTGAAGACCTGCGTCAGCCCGCGCAGGTAGCGCCACTTGGGGTGGCTCTTGGTGAGCAGCACGTCGAGCTGCCCGTCGTCCACCTCGGCCATGGGCACCAGCACCATGCCCCCGCCGAAGACGCCGGTGTTGGCCACCGCGGCGGCAAACCCCTCATAGGTGCGCCGCTCGCGGTCGGCCACCACGCTGAAGCTGGCCCCGCGCCAGTGCTTGAGAGCCCGCAGGATGCTGTAGAGGTAGACGAGGCTCCCGCGCACGACCTTCGTGCTGTTGGCGTACTGCTGGCAGTCGGAGTCGATGCCGTAGCTGGCGATGCCCAGGAACGGCTCGTCGCCGACGAAGCCCAGGTCCACGCTGCGCTCGCGCCCCGACACCGCCACTCGGGCGGCCGCGGCGAGATCGCGCGGTATGCCCAGGGCCCGGGCGAAATCGTTGCCCCGGCCGCCGGGCAGCACCGCGAGCCTGGCCTCGGAGTCGCGCAGCGCCCCGGCGAGCGGCCGCACGAAGCCGTCGCCTCCCATCGCCCCCAGCGTGCCGCCCTCGCGGGCCAGAGCCTCCGCCTCCTCGCGCGCATGGTCCAGTGAGCGCGTCTGCGTCACGACCGGGTCCACGCCCAGGCGCCGCAGCTCATCGGTCACGGCGGGGAGGCGCCGCAGGGCGCGCCCGCTTGCCGCGGCGGGGTTCACGAGCAGGCGAAAGCTCAACCGTGGTCCACCCGCTTGAGGTCCCAGACGGGCAACGAGGCGAGCTCGGTGCTCTCCCGGAAGGCCCGGTGCTCGCCTTCGCCGAGGCGGCGGAAGCCGTCCTCGACCGCCTCCAGGTAGGCGCGGCTGACCACCGCCTGGCCTTCTCGGCGACGGAAACGGCCCTCGGGCGAGCCGAAGTAGGCCCAAACCCGTCCCTCGACTCCTTCGATCAGCGCGCTCACGTCACGACGAACGTAGTTGCGCTCGCGGGCGTCAAGCTCCTCGGGGCGCTCGACGGGCACCACCACGCCGTTCACCGTGGTGGCCGGATCGGGTTCGAGGTCCAGGAAGCAGACCCTGACCGCGGGGCGGTCGCCGTCGGGTGTCTCGTAGTGCTTGTACCCGGGGATGTCCTCGGTGTTGTCCATGGCGACGCCCCACGTCCGGCGGTGTCCGGGCAGGCGGGCCAGCATCCCCCTGGAGTCGGCGGCCAGCGATGCGTAGCCGAAGACGAACTCAGCGGCCGGCGGCAATGCGCTGCGCGCGCTCGGCGGCGAAGCGCCCGCGGTCCTCGCCGGTCAGCTCCGCGCCCTCGTTGAGGGGGTCCAGGCGCGCCCTGGCGGCCAGCTCGTCGCCCAGCAGGCGCTCGGCGTGCGGCTCGCCCAGCCGCCCACCCGGCTCGACGACCAAGAGCACGTCCTGCTCGACGGTGTGCCACTCCTCGTCCTCGGTCACCTTCTCGGAGGAGACGATCACCTGGCCGGGGCGCGCGGCCCAGAACAGGTCGAACAGGCCGAAGCGGTAGGCGTAGAGGCGAAAGCCGTCGGAGAAGAGGAAGTTCAGCCCCGAGAACATCGAGGCCTCGGAAGCGGCCGCGACCATCCGGCGCAGCGAGCCCACGGTGTCCTCGGGCTCGAAGTGGGCGACCAGGTAGCGGAACAGATGCTGGAGTCGGTGTCGCCCGCGACGTCCTCTATCTCGAGCAGCGGGTAGTCGATGACCGTTCCGTTGTGGCCGAAGGAGAGGCTGCCCAGGGTGAATGGGTGCGTGTTCTCGAGCGCCAGCCCGCCGACGGTCGCGCGACGCACGTGCACGTTGAAGATGCGCCCGGTGGCCTCCGTCGCGCGGGCGAAGTCCCGGCCCGCATGGGCGGCCTCGGGGATGCGGATGAGAGCGGGGTCGGCGCCCTCCACCCGCTCGTAGACGGCCATGCCCCACCCCGAGTCGTGGTGCTCTGACTGGCGGATGAGCGGGTTCGGCGCCTCGAGCAGCTCGCGGCGCAGCGACACCGGCTCGGCCGCCACGCAACCGAAGATCCTGCACACCGGCGAGAGTCTACGGCCGTGGGCCGCCGGTCCGACCTCGTCCTGGAGCGGGTGCGCGCGACGCCGCCGGGCTTCGTGCGGACCTACGGCGACGTGTCGCCGGGGGCCCCGCGCTTCGCGGGCAGCGTCCTCTTTGGCTGCGACGACCCCTCGGTTCCCTGGCACCGGATCGTCCGGGCCGACGGCTCGCTGGCCAAGGGCACCCGTCAGCGCCGTCTGCTCGAGGAGGAGGGGATCCCCTTCCGCGGCGAGCGCGTCGACATGCGCGCCGCCCGTCTGCCCTGACGGGGGCGAGCTTCGGCCCGCGCGCACTCAGGCGGGCATGGAACCAAAGCGAATCTGGTGGGCACGGCCCCGCAAGCTCTGTCTTCTCGAACGGCCGGGAGGTGGAGGGAGGAGCCACCGCCCCGACCGCCGCGAGGCGGAGATCGGCTGGCTGAAGGAGGCGGGCGTCCGGATGGTGATCTCCTGCATGACCACGCGCCACAACCTGGGCGCCTACGAGGCGGCCGGGTTGGAGTGGCATCACGTTCCCGTCGTATCCACCGAGCGCGCCGCCGCTGCTCTGGACGAGCTCTTGCCGTTCCTCAAGCGCGAGCTGCGCCCGGCGGGCGCGGTCGCAGTGCACGGCAACCGTCACACGGACTTCGTGGCCGCACTGGGGGCGGCTCACCTGCACCACGCCCGCGGGCTGGATCCGGCGGAGGGGCTTCGGCGGGCGAGTGAGGCGGGGCTGACGGTCACGCCGCAGGCCTGCGCTCTGTTGGGCGTGGACCTGGCCCCCGCGTAGTGCTGGCCCGGTTCAGGACTTCGTCCAGCCGCGCTCGGCCATGGCCGCTGCCACCTCGTCGGGGCGATCGGTCACCACGTAGGCGTCGATGACCGCGCCGTCGGCGTTGATGGTGATCGAGAGCCCCGACTCGGTGGGCCGGACCTTGGAGATCGGCGCGACCGGGCGGCCGGAGCCCATGCGCGGCTTCACCCGGCCCGTGGCGACCCGGTGCACGCCCTCGAGCGCCGCGAGGGAGTCGAGCAGCTTGCGATAGCCCTTCGACGAGGAGTGCTTGTGGTGGGTCTTCTTGGCCATCAAGCCGGGCCCCCGTTCACGAGCGCGGCCAGGTCGTCGGCGACCTCCACCGGCCGGGGACCGTCGGCGTGGCGTCCGGCGGCCTCGGCCTGCAGGCGCGAGGTGCCGCCGCTGAGAACCAAGGCGGCGTCGAGACCCGCGGCGGCCGCCGCCGCCACGTCGGTGTCGATGCGATCGCCCACAACCAGCGTCCTGCCGTCGCCCAGGCGGTCGAGCGCGGTGAGGAATAGCTGGGGCTCGGGCTTGCCGACCAGAGCAGCGGTGGCGCCGCTCGCCGTCTCGATGGCGGCCAGCAATGCTCCGGTTCCCGGCCACAGGCCCTCGGGCATGGGGTGCGTCGGGTCGCGCGCGGTCGCCAGCAACTCGGCTCCGCGCTGGACGGCCAGCGAGGCGGTGCGCAGGTCGTCGTAGGTGAACTGCTCGGAGGCGGCGACCACCACCATTTCGGCGCGCGAGGCCAGGTCCGTTCCGTTCATGACCTTGAGCCCCGCGTCCTCCACGTGCCGGAACATCGCCTCGCTGCCGACGACGAACGCGGTGCGCCCGGCGCGCGTCTCGGCCAGCCGGTGCTGCATCGCCCCGCCGGAGGTCACCACGTCGGCCAGGGACGCTTGGACGCCGGCGCGCCAGAGCTGAGCCACGTAGTCCTCGGTGCTCGAGCGCGAGTTGTTGGTCGCGAAGGCCACGCGCATGCCGGCAGAGCGCAGGGCCTCGATCGCCTGGGGCGAACCGTTGATGGGCTCTCCGCCGGTCCAGACGCATCCGTCGAGGTCCAAGATCACCTGCTCGTAGCGGGAAAGGAGGAGGGAGAGGGGCACGGCGTTCGATCGTAAGCAGGTTGAGCGAGCCGTGCTCGGCCGGCCGACGCCCGGCCTGCGCTCCTCCGCCGGCGCGTAGCTACCCTGCGCGGCCGTGCGCCGGCCGTTTCCCATCGCCCTGCTCGGGGTCTGCCTGGCCACCGCGGGCTGCGGCTCAGACGGCGACGATGCCAAGAAGGACACGAGCGCGGCGGTGCCCGCGCCACAGACCACCACGGAGGGCGGCTGCAAGGACGTCAAGGCGCCCAAGAAGAAGCCCGAGGGCACCGAGCAGCGGCCCTCGGGCCCGCTGGCATCGGACAAGACGTATTCGGTGAAGCTCGAGACCACCTGCGGCGACTTCGCGATCGGCGTCGACCAGGAGGCGGCGCCTCAGGCCGCCGCCTCGTTGGTGCTGCTCGCGCGCAACGGATTCTTCGACAGGACGGTCTTCCACCGGATCGTGCCGGGCTTCGTCATCCAGGGCGGTGACCCCACCGCGAGCGGCATGGGCGGACCCGGCTACAGCACCCGCGACGTGCCACCGCCCGACGCGCGGTACACGCGCGGGGTGGTGGCCATGGCCAAGACGGCCCAGGAACCGGCGGGAACGGCCGGCAGCCAGTTCTACGTGGTGACCGGGGCGGACGCAGGCCTGCCGCCCGAGTACGCCGTGCTGGGCAAGGTCACCGCGGGCATGGCCACGGTCGAGCGCATCGGGAAGCTCGGGGATCCCAACAGCGGGGAGGCGGGGACGCCCAGTCAGCCCGTGGTGATCGAGCGTGCGACGGTGACAGCGGCCAAGGCGCCTTCGAAGTCGAAGAAGAAGAAGCGCAAGGCCGCCAACGAGGGCTGAGTACCGTCAGGGCAATGGAAGCAGCGGCGGCCGTCATCCATGACGTCGACGAGGCGGGCTTCGCCTCGCAGGTCATCGAGCGCTCGAAGCAGGTGCCGGTGGTCGTCGACTTCTGGGCTGAGTGGTGTGGGCCCTGCCGCCAGCTGACGCCGGCGCTGGAGCGCGCCGTGGGCGCCCGCCCCGGGAAGGTCGAGCTGGCCAAGGTGGACACGGATCGAAACCAGGGCCTGGCCCAGCGCTATCGCGTGCAGGGCATCCCGGCGGTCAAGGCCTTCCGCGACGGCGACGTGGCCGCGGAGTTCACCGGCGCTCTCCCGCCCGCGGAGGTCGAACGCTTCTTCGACACGCTGGTCCCCTCAGAGGCCGACGAGCTCGCTCGGGCGGGCGACGAGGCCTCGCTGCGCCGCGCGCTCGAGCTCGACCCGCGACACACCGAGGCCCGGCGCGAGCTGGGGCGCATCCTGCTCGGGCGCGGGGAGTCCGACGAGGCCCGCGAGCTGCTGGACGGCATCGCCGGTGACTTCGAGGCCGAGGGGCTGGCCGCCCGGGCCCACCTCGACGGGCCCGCCGAGGCCTTCACCGCGTGGGACGAGGGGGATCCCGAGCGCGCGCTGGAGCTCCTGCAGGAGGAGGTAGCCGCGGAGGGTGACGCCGAGCGCCGCGACCGCCTGCGCGCCGTGATGGTCGCGATCTTCACGGAGCTCGGCCCCGAGAGCGAGCTCGCGCGCACCCACCGCCGCCGCCTGGCGGCCGTGCTCTGAGCGGCTAGCGCCGCTGCTGGGCCAGCGCGGCCGCTTGGGCCGAGCGGTCGGCCTTGGCCTTCGCCTGGCGCCGTCGCCCGAACAGGACCAGCACGCCGATCACGATGCCCACGATGACCACGCCGATCAGCGCAGCCAGCCCCGGCGAGAAGCCGCCGAAGGGCAGCCCGATCAGCATCGCGAGGCCGAAGCCGAGGGCGAGCACGACGACGACCAGAACGATGAGCAGGAGGATTCCGCGGATGCGCGCCACGAGACCGGCACCCGCCGGTGGCGCGATGAGGCCCATGGCCCGCAGCAGGAAGAGCTGGCGGCCAGAGGGCGCCTCCTGGCCCATCTTCTCCATGGCGTCGCGCAGCTCGTCCGGGCGGCGCTCGGCGAGGGCGAGCGACGCCTTCATCATCTGTCGCAGCGCCGGCCGCTCCTGAGGATGCACGCCGGCCATCGCCTGGTTGAAGTAGGCCTTGGCGGCCGGGACGTCGTAGCGCTCGGCTGCGCGGGCGCCGAGGATGGCCTTGGCCGCCACACGGTGCTTGGACTCGCTCTCGAGCTGCTCGTCGGTGCGCGACTCGAGTGAGGGGATGGCCGCAAGCGCCCCGACCTGCATCTGCATCTTGACCTGCTTCTGCTTGGCCATCGCGGGGGCCAGTCTAGAGCTCGATCAGGGCCAGCAGGCGGCGCCCGAGCAGCTTCGAGCCCTCGAGGCGCACCCCGCCGCGGGCGATCGTGGCCAACGCCGCGCGGCCGCGCGGGTGACGGAAGCTGGGCAGCCCGGCGGCGCGCGGCACCGTCGCCAGCTCGAGAACCGCGGGGAGGGGCCCGGTCACCACGAGCTCGGGCGCGGGCGACTCCGAATGGGCGTCCTCGACCAGCAGGCCGCCCCCCGGCTCGGGCGCCAAACTGACCGGCGGGTAGCCCTCGTCGAAGCGCAGCTCGACCCGACCGCGCAGCTGGCGGGCGGCGCGCGGTGACCGGACCGCGCCGCGCTCGACGAGAGCGAAGAGCGCGGGCGCGATGCTGCCCTCGGCCCCGTGTCCGAGGCGCACCGGCGCCCGTTCGCCGCTCACCCCGAGGCGAGCGCCGCGTTGGGGGTGATCTCCGTGGCGGCCAGCGCCTTGGAGACCGAGCAGACCTCGCTGCCCTCGAGCTCCCCTGTCCAGCGGGCGTCTGCCTGTTGCTCTGCCATCGGTTCCTGCGTTCGCCGGGCGCCCCTGGGGCCGGGAGTAGCTCAGCCCTGCCGGCGCTCCGGGCCGACACGACGGACCGCGGGCTGCTCGTCGGTGTCGGAGGCATTCTGAGGAGGAATGTCCAGCGGATCACCGATGGGGCCCAGCGTCTTGCGCTTCGGCTGACCCTCCGAGGGGGTCTCCTCGAGGCCGTCCTCGGAACCCGGGGGCTCGGGTTGGGACGGGGCCTGCTCGTCGGCCGTCGTGTCCTCGGCGGGGGGCCCGCCCACCTGTGGCTCCTCGGCCTCGGGCTCGGGCGGGCGGCCGGACTTGGGTTCCTCGGGCGGGTCCAGGCGCTCCAGCGCGTCGTCGGCGATGGTGAGCACCTCGTCGGAGAGCCGGCGCAGCTCCTCGATCAGTCGGGAGCGCTGCTGCCAGACGCCGCGGGCGTCGGTACGGATGCGCTGGGCGTCCGCCTCGGCCTCGGTCACCAACTGCTCGGCCTCCCGCTCGGCGCGGGCCAGCCGGCCCTCGGCCTGCGCGCGCGAGTGCGAGGAGATCTCCTCGGCCGACTCGTGGGCCTGTTGCAGGATGCGGCTGGTCTGCTCGCCGACCTCCTCGAGCGCGCGCTGCACCGTGCCCTCGCGCGTCTGGGTGGCCTCGAGCTCGGTGATCAGCTGGATCACCGAGGCCACGTAGCGGTCGACGGCCTCGCGCTCGTAGCCGCGGAAGACCATCTGGAACTCCGGGTTTCGCGCCTGTTCGACGCCGAAGCGCTGGCGCGACGGGCGCTGGCGCTGGCGCGCAGGCCCTTGGGGGCGCTGCGGCTGCGGCTTGCGCTGTGGAGGCCGTTGCGCCGGCACGGCCTGGGTCGGCTGTTCCTCTGGGGCCTGGCGATCGCCCGTTCCTCGATCCATGGACTGGAGTATGAAGGAACGGCAGACGGCAGCTTGCGTACCTTTCGGTATTCCGATACCGTCCGGTATCTAAGTGGCGGGCGGCACCCACACTTTCCTCTTCACCGACCTGGTGGGCTTCACCGCGTTGGCGGCCAGCCAGGGCGACGACCGCGCCGCCGACGTGGCGCTGGAGTTCGCCCGCTGCGTCGAGCCGTTGGCCGGCAGCCACGGCGCCGCGGTGGTCAAGAGCCTGGGGGACGGCATGATGCTCCGCTGCCCCGATCCGGGGTGCGCGGTGCGCCTGGGCCTGGAGATCGTGGCCGAGCAGAACGACCGCGTGCCCGTGCGGGTGGGCATGCACACCGGTCCGGCGGTGGAGCGCGGAGGCGACTGGTACGGCACCACCGTCAACGTGGCCGCGCGACTGTGCGCGGCGGCGGGTGGGGGAGAGGTGCTGGTCAGCGAGACCACCCGCGAGCGCGCCGGCCGCCTGCGCAAGCTCGAGGTGGGAGAGCACCGCCTGCACTGGCTGAAGAACCTCGACGAGCCGGTGGGAGCGCGCACGGTCGCCACCCCGGAGCCGCGGAGCCGCTTCGCCCTCAAGGAACAGGCGCTCGGCTTCCTCTGCCCGTCGCCCCGGATGAAGGAGGCCTTGTGACCGAGCCGGCACTCCCACCCGGCCCACGCCTGCCGCGCCCCGCTCAGACCCTGGGCTGGGTCACCCGGCCCGGGCCCTTCCTCGCCCGTGCGCGCAGGCGCTACGGCGACACCTTCAGCGTGAAGATCGCCCAGGAAGGCAACTGGGTGATGCTCACCGACCCGGACGACGTGCAGCAGGTCTTCACCGGAGATCCCCGGCTGCTGCACGCCGGCGCGGCGAACGTGATCCTCCTGCCGCTCTTGGGCCACCACTCCGTGCTGCTGCTCGACGGCGAGCGCCACATGGCCCAGCGCAAGCTGTTGCTGCCGCCTTTCCACGGCAAGCGCATGCGCGGCTACGAGGACCTGATGAAGGGGGTGGCCCAGCAGGAGCTGGAGCGCTGGCCCCGCGGCGAGCCCTTCCCGCTCTGGCCGCGGATGCAGGCCGTGACGCTCGAGGTGATCATCCGCGCGGTGTTCGGCGTCCGCGGCGAGGACCGCCTGGAGCGCATGCGGACCCGCCTGCGCGAGGCCTTGGAGATCACCACCGACATGCGGAGCTTCCTGGCCGTGGCCGCGCTGGGCCCTCAGCGGGTGAGCCGCATGCGCTTCTTCCAGCGCGAGCTGGACCCGGTCAACGAGGCCCTGCTGGACGAGATACGTGACCGCCGCGGCTCGGCCGACCTCGACCAGCGCGATGACATCCTCTCGATGCTGCTGACAGCGAGCCACGAGGACGGCTCGCCGATGAGCGACCAGGAGCTTCGCGACGAGCTCATGACGCTGCTCGTGGCCGGCCATGAGACCACCGCGACGGCGCTGGCCTGGGCGATGGAGCGCCTGGTCCGCCATCCCGACATGCTGCGGCGCCTGGCCGAGGAGGCCGAGGCCGGCGAGGACGAGTACGCCGACGCGGTGGTCAAGGAGACGCTGCGCCTGCGACCGGTTATTCCGCTCGTGGTCCGCGAGCTGCAGGAGCCGATGGAATTCGGCGGCCACCTGCTGCCTGCGGGCGCGCGCGTGACGCCCTGCATCCTGCTCATGCACCGGCGCGAAGACATCTACCCCGAGGCCAACCGCTTCCGGCCCGAGCGCTTCCTCGAGCAGCCGGCGGGCACCTACACCTGGATCCCGTTCGGTGGCGGCGTGCGCCGCTGCTTGGGCGCGAGCTTCGCCATGTTCGAGATGAAGACGGTGCTTCAGGCCGTGGCCAGCCAGCTCTCCCTGTCGCCCGCCCGGCCCGAGCCCGAGCGCATCCGCCGGCGGGCGATCACCCTGACGCCCAGCGCGGGCGCCCAGGTGGTGGCCGCCTGATGGCCCGGCTGACCCGAAAGCAGAAGCAGGAGCAGACGCGCTCGTGCCTGATGAAGTCGGCGGCCCGCGTGTTCGCGCGCCGCGGGATGTCGGGCGCCTCGATCGACGAGGTCGCCGAGGACGCCGGCTACACCAAAGGCGCCTTCTACGCGAACTTCAAGAGCAAGGAGGAGCTCTTCCTGGCGATGCTCGACGAGAGCTTCTCCGAGCGCATCGCGGAGACCGACCGCGCCTTCTCCACCGACGAGTCCCCGCCCGAGCAGGCCCGCCACTCCGCCGCCGACTTCGCCGCGGCCATGCGCTCGGATCCCGACAAGTCCCGCCTGGGCTTCGAGTTCGCCGCGCACGCGATGCGCAGTGAGCCCTTCCGCGAGGAGCTGCTGACCCGCTTCTCCACGCTCCGCGGCCGCATGGAGGCGATCTTCCGCCGGCGCATGGAGGACCTGGGCCTCGAGCCGGTGGTGGCCCTGGACCGCATGGTGCTGATGGTCATCTCGATGGCCGAGGGCTGGAAGCTCTGGCAGATGCTCGATCCCGAGGTCGTCGACGACGCGATGCTCGAGGAGATGATGGAGATCTTCGTGACCGGCTTCGGCGTCATGTCCGGCGCGCTCGAGGTTCAGCCCGCCCGGGCGTAGATCCCCCGCGTGGCGGGTAGACCCTCGCTGGGAGGGTCTATGGCCAAGACGAAGCAGTCGCAGAGGCAGCGCAGCAACGGCAGTCGCTCGCAGGCCGAGGAGCAGGCCAAGCGGGCGAAGAAGAAAACCGATGAGCGGCGCGAGCAGGCCGAGGGAGCCGCCGGCTGGATAGCCGACCGCGCGGGGCAATGGAGCCTCGAGGGGCCCGACCACGGCTTCATGCACAAGCAGAAGTACTTCTGGAATCCGCTCATGGACTTCTACTTCCGCATGGAGGTCGAGGGCTGGGAGCGCATCCCCGAGCCGCCCGTCCTGCTGGTGGGCATCCACTCGGGCGCCCCGTTCGTCTGGGACGCCTGGACGGTGGGCATCCAGTGGTGGCGCCACTACGGCCAGGGACGTCCGCTGCACGGGACCGCGCACGACGTGCTGATGGCGGCCCCGGGCGTCGGCACCTACTTCCGCAAGATGGGCGTGCTCCCCGCCGCGCCGGACAGCATGTCGGCGGCACTGGCCGCCGGCCGCGACGTGGCGCTGTGGCCGGGCGGCGAGGTTGACTCGCTGCGGCCGTGGGTCAAGCGCGACGAGGCAGTGCTGGCAGGGCGCACGGGCTTCATCAAGCTGGCGATCGCGTCGGGCGTGCCGATCGTGCCCATCGCCACCGTCGGGGGCCCCGACTCGATGCCGGTCCTGTTCAGCGGCCGGCGGCTCGCCAAGGCGCTGCAGCTGGACAAGATCGCCCGCCTCAAGGTCTTCCCGTTCGCCGTCAGCGCGCCCTGGGGCATCGCGCCGGCCGCACTGCCCGAGATCCCGCTTCCGACGAAGATCCGCACCGCCTTCCAGGAGCCCGTGAAGATCGCCAAGGACCCGGCGAAGGCCAAGGACGACGACTACGTCGAGCGCAAGTACGACGAGGTGCGCGAGAGCATCCAGCGCGGGATGGACGAGCTCGCCCGGCGGCGGCGCTTCCCCCTGTTCGGATGAGCACGCAGGAGACGACAGGCACGATGGCCGACCTGGTGCTCGGCGGCGCCGAGCGTTTTGGCGACAACACCGCTCTCAAGCACAAGGACGGCGGCGACTGGGTCGAGTCCTCGTACTCCGACCTGGGCGGCCGCGCCCGCTCGATCGCCAAGGGGCTCATGGCCATGGGGGTGGACAAGGGCGGCGCCGTGGCCATCTTCTCCGACACCCGCCCCGAGTGGGTGGAGGCCGACATGGGCGCCGCCTGCGCCGGCGCCGTGGTGGCCACGATCTACCACACGGGCTCGGCGGAGGAGGCCCGGCACGTACTGGACAACTCGCGCTCCAAGCTCTGCTTCTGCGAGAACGAAGACCTGCTCGAAAAGGTCAAGGAGGTCCGCGGCGAGCTGTCCGAGCTCGAGCAGCTCGTCCTCTTCGAGGGCTCCGACGACGACGCGATCGGCCTCGACGAGCTGGTCGAGAAGGGGGAGGGGGTAGATGACTCGGAGCTCGACTCCCGCGTGCAGGACATCGGGGCCGACGACCTCTTCACGCTCGTCTACACCTCGGGTACCACGGGCGCCCCCAAGGGGTGCATGCTCACGCACGGGAACTTCCGCACGGGGCTGGAAATGCTCGACGAGAGCATCGACATCGGCGAGGACGCCGTCTTCTATGCCTTCCTGCCGCTCTCGCACGTGCTCACGCGCCTGATCGAGCTGGCGGCGCTTCACACCGGCGCGACGCTGGCCTTCTGGCAGCGCGACAAGGACAAGCTGCTCGAAGACCTGAAGGAGGTCAGGCCGACGCACCTGGCCGCAGTGCCGCGCATCTTCGAGAAGATCTACAACGAGGCAGCGGCCAAGGCCGAGGGCGGGATCAAGGGCAAGGTCTTCTCCAAGGCGGTCGAGGTGGGCCGCAAGGCGCGCGAGCGGGAGCGCAAGGGCGAGAGCCTCGGCCCGGTGCTCAAGGCCGAATTCCAGCTGGCGGACAAGCAGATCTTCTCCACCGTGCGCGACCTGTTCGGGGGGCGCCTGGAGCTGGCCCTGACCGGCGCCGCGCCGGTGGCCAAGGAGATGCTCGAGTTCTTCGACGCCTGCGGCGTGCTGGTCCTGGAAGGGTACGGGCTGACCGAAACCTCCGGCGGCGCCACGGTCAACCTGCCCGACGACTTCAAGTTCGGCACCCAGGGCAAGGCGCTGCCCGGGGTGGACCTCAAGATCGCCGAGCGCGACGGGGACGAGGACGACGAAGGGGAGGAGGGCGAGGACCCCGGCGGCGAGGTGCTCATCCGCGGGCCCAACGTCTTCCACGGCTACTACCGCAACGAGGAGGCCACCGAGGAGGACCTCGACTCCGACGGCTGGTTCAGCTCCGGCGACGTGGGCTCGATCGACGACGACGGCTTCCTGACCATCACCGGCCGCACGAAGGACATCGTGGTCACCTCGAGCGGCAAGAACATACCCGCAGCCCGCATCGAGAACGAGATCACCGACAACCGCTGGATCTCGCAGGCCGTCGTCTACGGGGACGACAAGAACTACCTGGTCGCCCTCGTCACCATCGACGAGGACGAGCGTTCCGAGCTGGCCTCACGCGCCGGCGTCGACGACGACCCCGAGACGATGGCCCAGTCCGACGAGGTGCGCGAGGAGATCTGGAAGGCCATCGAGGAGGCGAACGGGAACTTCGCCAAGATCGAGCAGGTCAAGAAGTTCACGATCCTCGAGCACGACCTGTCACAGGACGACGGCGAGATCACGCCGACGCTGAAGGTGAAGCGCAACGCGGTGTACGAGAACCACCGCGACCGCTTCGAGGCGCTCTACGACGAGGACTGAGACAACTGCCGCCCCACCGTCAGTGCGCCTTGTCCCGCGCAACCCCGGCGGGTCGCAGGGCGGCTAACCGCCGTTCTTGAAGCCGGGCTTCTCCCGGCTGAACTCTGCAGTCTCGATCACGCGGTCGATCAGGCCGTACTCCTGCGCCTGTTCGGCGGTGAAGAAGCGGTCGCGCTCCATGTCCTCGTGCACCTGCTCCACGGTGAGCCCGGTGTTCTCCGCATAGATCTCGTCGACCCGCTCGCGCGTGGCCAAGATCTCGCGGGCGTGGATCTCGATGTCCGCTGCCTGGCCCTCGAATCCGGCCGACGGTTGATGGATCAGGATGCGGCTGTTGGGCAACGCCATGCGCTTGCCCTTGGCACCGCCCACCAGCAAGAGCGAGCCCATCGACATGGCCATACCGAAGCACATCGTCTGGACCTGCGGCTTGATGTACTGCATCGTGTCGTAGATCGCCATGCCGGCGGAGATAGAGCCGCCGGGTGAGTTGATGTAGAGGGAGATGTCCTTGTCGGGGTCCTCCGCCTGCAGGTGCAGCAGCTGGGCCACGATCAGGTTGGCGATCTGGTCGTCGACCTCCTGGCCGAGGAAGATGATCCGCTCGCCCAGCAGCCGGGAGTAGATGTCGTAGGAGCGCTCGCCACGGGCGCTCTGCTCGACGACGGTGGGTACCAGTGGCATTCGGGACTTCTCCTCTCGCCTTTCATGTGCAACTATTCGGTTGCACATTACAGGAGGGCGGACGTGAACAAGGTTGAACGCGAGATCACTGTGGCAGCCGAGCCGGAGGACGTCTGGCGGGCGCTCACCGACGAGGTCCTGCTGAGCGAGTGGCTGGCGCCGGAGGTCGAGCTCGAGGCCGAGGTGGGCGGCGAGCTGTACGTGCGCAGCGAGGACGGCGAGGAGCGCTGGGACACAGTCGACGAGCTGGAGGAGGGCCGCCGACTCGCATTCACCTGGGCCGACAGCAGCGTCGAGCTGAGCGTCGACGCCGTGAGCGACGGCCGCACGCGCGTCCGGGTCGTCGAGACCGCCGCGCTCCCGGTCTCCGACTGGGGCCCGCGCCTGACCGCGCTGGCCTCGGCCTGCGCGCTCACCCTGGCGTGAGCGACGCGGTCGGGCCGGTCTTCGCGGCGCTGGCCCACGACACGCGTCGGCGGGTGGTGCAGACCCTCGCATCGGGCCGTGGCGCCACGGCGACGTCGCTGGCCGCCGATCTGCCGATGACCCGTCAGGCGGTGGCCAAGCACCTGGCGGCCCTCCAACGAGCCGAGCTGGTGCGCTCGGCCCGCCGCGGGCGGGAGACCGTCTACGAGCTGAAGCCGGGCCCCCTGGGCGAGGCCGCGTCGTGGCTGGCCACCGTCGGCGGCGAGTGGGACGAGCGGCTGGAGCGCCTCGGGAGGCTGTTCGCCTAGCAGCCCCGGCCACGCCAGAACTGCGGCCGTGACGCGCGCCTAGGCCGGGGCCGGCTCGCCCTCGGTCTGCAGCGGCACGCCGATCGCCGACAGGCGCCGTGAGAGCGACTTGAAGGCGAACTCGTTGACCTGCTGGGAGGTGTAGCCCAACAGCTCCCAGTCGCTCTCCGGATCCTCGCCGGGCGGCACGAGGACCCCCGCGGCGGTGGGAAGGAGCTCCAGCAGCTTGTCGCGCATCACACGGCCCACGGACTCGTCACCGCGAACAGCCTGCTGCAGGTACCAGGTCCCGTACGCCACGTGGCGGTGCTCGTCGCGGGCCACGTTCCCGAAACCCTCGACAAAGCCGGGAAGGATGCGCTCGTTCTCGAAGTACTCGGTGATGAAGTTCTGCCCGGTGAGGGCCAGCGAGCCTTCGATGATCATGTGGTAGATGGTCACGAACTCGACCTTGGCCTCGCGGTCGCCAGGGTCGGAGATCAGGCGCCGGCCGGCTTCGACGAGCGCGGTGTCGAAGAGCTCCACGAAGGCCTCGTTCAGCTCCTGCCGGACGCGCTGTAGACGGTCGTCGAATGCGTCCTGTTCGAAGCCGGCTACCTCGCGATAGAAGCGGTCGAAGAACTTCATGTGCCTCGCCTCATCGACCTGCTGGGTCGTGAGGAAGGCCTCCTCGTCCTCGTCCTCGTAGGCCATCACCAGGCCCGAGAACTGGGTCGTCACCCGCTCCTCCCCGATGAAGAACGACGAGAGCAGCCAGACCACCTGGTCCTTCTCCTGCTCGCTGAGGTTCGCCCAGTCCTCCTTGTCCTGCTCGAAATCGAGCTCCTGTACCTGCCACTGCTGGCGCTCCCAGAGGTCGTAGAGCTTTTGCGGATCGCTCAGCTTGAGGTCTCGCGCCTTGCTCTCGTCCTCGAGCGACCCGGGGTCGCCCTGCACCATCAACTCGTCGAACGTGGCCACTCCCGCCTCCCTAAGGGTTGGTCTTCCTGGGCCGTACCCCGGGCCGGCCGGGCCTACGCATGGCGCGCGGCTAGCGCACCACGCGGTACTTGAGATGCGTGACGGCGGGCGAGTCCACGACTCGCACCGGCTCGAGCTCGATCTGGCCGCTGCCGGTCCCATCGAACAGGCGGACGCCGTCGCCCAGCAGCACGGGAGCAACGTGCAGCTGGAGCTCGTCCAGCAGCCCCGCCGCGAGATACTGCTGGGCAGCCTGGGCCCCGCCGGCTATGGCCACGTCCTTCTCGCCGGCCGCCGCGCGGGCCTGCTCCAGCGCCGAGTCGATGCCCTCGGACACGAAGGTGAACGTCGTGCCGCCCTCCATCTCGAGCGGCTCGCGCGGGTGGTGGGTGAGGACGAACACCGGGTAACCGAAAGGCGGCTCGTCGCCCCACCAGCCGCGCCAGGACTCGTCCCAGGGGCCAGGACCCCCGCCGAACATGCCGCGGCCCATGATCGAGGCGCCCGCAGCGGCTGTCGCCTCGGCGAGAATGTCGGAGTCCGGGCCCTCGGAGCCGCCCTCCTTGCCGTGGGGCTCACGCCAGCTCTTGAGGCCGTAGACCCACTGGTGCAGTCGCTCGCCGCCCCGGCCCAGCGGATGGTCCGGGCCGGGGTCGGGGCCGGCCACGTAGCCGTCGAGAGAAGTGGTGATGTCGAGCGTGAGCTTGGTCATATAGGTGCGTCGATCGAACCGGGCCTGGATCGACACGATTCGATCAGATAGAGATCAGGCATGAGCTGGCCGCCGGGTTGGTACGAGGATCCCTGGCGCCCCGGCAGCAGCCGCTGGTGGGACGGGGGCCGGTGGACCGAGCACACCGCCGCCGCCGCGACCGGCGGCTCGGCGGCCGGCAAGCGCCGCCTGTGGCCGTGGCTGCTGGGGCCGCGCTCGTGATCCTGCTGCTCGCGGGCGGCGCGGCCCTGGTCGCCGTCGTCGTCTCCTCGGAGGACGAAATCGCGAGGCGTCCCTCGCAGGCGCGAAGGGCTCCCGCGACGCCGAAGTACGAGGAGCCTGCGAGCAACCGCCTGCCCCCGGTCGGCCTTGGCGAGACCGTCACCCTGCGAAACCAGGACGGCCAGCGGATGCGGGTGACGGTCCTGGGCGTCGAGGACCCGGTGCCGCGCGGCGACTACTTCCGTGGCCCCAAGCGTGGAACCCGCTGGGTCGGGGTGCGGGCGCGCTTTCAGGGAGAGGGCCCCGGTACCTACAACGACAGCGCCGCCAACGGCCTGCGCGTCCTGACCGGCGAGGGCCGCTACGAGGCCGACTTCTCCGAGCTCGACGCCTGTCCGCCGCTGCGGAGTGGCGACCTCAACCTGTCGCCAGGAGAGTCGGTCCAGGGCTGCACCGTGATTCCGGTGCCTCGGGGAGAAAAGCCGGAGCGGGTGCGCTTCACGCCCTCCAGCGGCTATGCCCCCGACGTGGGGACCTGGCGGGTGGGGCGCTGATCCACGCGCTCAGGTTCACATAAGCGATGTTATGAGGCATTGGCGGAGGCGTATATGGTGGCCGGGGCGATGGACCTGAAGCTCGAGCTGATCGCGGTTCCGGTGAGCGACGTTGATCGGGCCAAGGCCTTTTACGCCGAGCAGGTCGGCTTCAACGTGGACAACGACGTCACCGTCCGGGACGGGTTGCGGTTCGTGCAATTGACGCCTCCAGGGTCCGCTTGCTCGATCTCGATCGGCGAGGGCATCACCGAGGTCGAGCCGGGCACGCTGGAAGGGCTCCAGCTTGTCGCCCACGACATCGAGGTCGCCCGCAAGGAACTGTCGGCACGCGGCCTCGAGGCCTCGGAGATCCAGGACTTCCCCTGGGGCCGGTTCGTGTTCTTCAGCGATCCGGACGGCAATGGCTGGGCCGTCCAGCAGATCCCGGACTACGGCGAGGGGCGCACGCAACCTGAAGGCCTGTAGAGGCGCTCGCTCGACAGCTCTCACCGCGGTGACCTCCGCTGGAGCGAACGCTGCGCACGCGTCCGAACGGGTCGTCAGGCGGCTGACGAGTTCGGTCGCCACGAGTGCGCGCTATCGGCCCATGCACGGCGGGGTCGGGGAGCGGAACTGCGCGCCGCCGGCCTCTCTTCGCGCCACGCCGATTCCCAGCCGGCGCCCTTCGTCAGCCCCACGGGTTAGCGCACCTCCGTCAGCTTGCGCTCCAGTAGGCGGCGCTCGGCGTCGTCGTCGGCCAGCTCGAACGCGCGTGTGAGCGCCACCCGCGCCTCCTCGGTGCGGCCGAGCCGCCTGAGCAGCTCGCCGCGGGTCGCGTGCAGGTAGCGGTAGTCGCCGAGCTCGAGTGCATCGGCGATGGCCAGCCCCGCTTCCGGGCCCTCGGCCTCGGCCACGGCCACCGCGCGGCTGAGCTCCACCACGGGTGACCCGGTAGCGCGCGCCAGCTCGCCGTACAGTGCCGCGATCTGCGGCCAGTCGCGCGGCTCTGAGGCATGCAGGGAGGCGATCGCAGCCTGCAGCACGTAGGGCCCGCGGCCCCGCAGGGCCAGGCCGCGGTCCAGGGCGGCGCGGCCCTCGATGATCTTCGCGCCGTCCCAGGCCGAGCTGTCCTGGTCGGCCAGCAGGACGAGCTCCTCGCCGCTGAAGCGCGAGGCTCGCCGTGCGTCGTGCAACAGCATGAGGGCCAGCAACCCATGAGCCTCCGGCTCGTCGGGCATCAGCTCGGCCAGGGCACGGCCCACCCGCAGGCCCTCCTCGCTCAGCTGCGCGTCGCCCCCGTAGCCCTCGTTGAAGATCAGGTAGACGACCGCCAGCACCGCGCCGAGCCGCTCGGGAAGCAGGTGGTCGGGCGGCACCCTGAACGGGATGCCGGCCGCCCGGATCTTCTTCTTGGCGCGGACCAGGCGCTGCGCCATGGTCGCCTCGGGCACCAGGAAGGCGCCTGCGATCTGCGGCGTGGTCAGACCGCCCAGCGTGCGCAGCGTCAGCGCCACCTGCGCCTCGGTCGAGAGCGCCGGGTGGCAGCAGGTGAACAGGAGCTCCAGGCGCTCGTCGGCGAACGTTCCCGCTTCCACGTCGTCCTCCGCGGCCTCGGGGACCTCGAGCAGGCTGGTCTTCTCGGCCAGCGTGCGGTTGCGGCGGGCGCGGTCGATCGCGCGGTTGCGAGCGGTGGTGATCAGCCAGCTGCGGGGGTTGGAAGGCATCCCGTCCTCGGGCCAGCGCTCGGCCGCGACCGCAAACGCCTCCTGGGCGGCCTCCTCGGCGAGCTCGAAGTCGCCGAGGAGGCCGATGAGCGTGGCGAGGACCCGCCCCCACTCGTCGCGGAAGACCTGTTCGAGGGTCACCCGGCGATCGGGCGCACCTCGACCGCGCCGCCCATGCTGGCCGCCGGGATCCGCGCGGCGACCGCGAGCGCGGCGTCGAGGTCGTCGGCCTCCAGGAAGCCGTAGCCCCCGATGGCCTCCTTGAGCTCGGCGAAGGGGCCGTCCGTCGTCAAGGTCTCGCCGTCGCGCACGCGCACGGTGGTGGCGGTCTCGGGGCCCTGCATGCGCTCGCCGGGCGTGAAGCCGGGCGTCTCGTTGAGCTCCTTGTAGGCGGCGTATACCTTGCCCTGCTCCTCCTGGGAGAGCTCCTCCCAGGCGTCGGTGCCGGGCGTCGGGGTGGTGCCCTGGTGGATCAGCAGCATGTACTTCATCGCTTCCTCCTGTGTCGGGATCGCCCCATGGACGAACGGGAGACGCGAAAATCGACAGCAACGTTCGAACAGGAGGTCATGACATGGGTCAGCCGGTGGTCCACTTCGAGGTGATCGGTCAGGACGGCGAGAAGCTGCGCAGCTACTACGGCGAGCTGTTCGGTTGGGAGATCGACGCCGGCAACCCGATGAACTACGGGACCGTCCCGCGCGAGGGCAACACCACCGATGACGGCACCGGCATCGGCGGCGGCGTGGCCGGCTACGAGGGCATGGAGGGCCACGTGACCTTCTACGTGCAGGTGCCCGACGTCGAGGCCGCGCTCAAGAAGGCCGAGGAGCTCGGCGGCAAGCGCCTGATGGGCCCCGACGAGGTCGAGGGAGCCGGGATCACGCTCGGGCATCTCGCCGACCCCGAGGGCCACATGATCGGAGTCATCCAGGGCTCCTGAGTCCCCAGCCCACCCTCAGCATCGCGTCGGCGGCCTCGGCGTCGAAGGGCTCCATCTCGAGGCTGAGGTAGCCGTCGGGACGGACGAGGTAGCCGGTCTGCGGGCGCAGGCCGGCCCTCTCGGCCCCCTCGCCGAAGGGCAGCTCGCAGAGCTCGACGAGTCCCTCGCGGCGGCGCAGCCACGCGTGCGCCGCATCGGGTGCCTGCCCGTAGAAGTGCAGCTGCGGCCGCGCGCTTCTCAGGGGCTCGAAGTTGTCGCCGCTCCAGGGCAGCCGCCGTCCGATGCCCAGCACGCTGTCGTACTCCACGTGGGTCTGGGAGATAAGGCCGAAGAAGCGCGGGCCGAGGGCGGGCCTCTTGGCCAGGTGGGGCAGCAGCTCCGGCACCACACGCTCGCGCATTGCGGCGATCAGCGGGTTGTCGGCGGTCGCGAAACCGAAGAGCCGGTCCGTGGACTTCACCAGCCCCTCGGCGAAGGGGCGGCGCTCGGCGTCGTAGGTCTCGAGCAGGGAGTCCTCGCAGCGGCCCGAGGTCACCATCGCCAGCTTCCAGGCCAGGTTGTGGGCGTCGCACAGGCCGGTGTTCATTCCCTGCCCGCCGACGGGGCTGTGGATGTGGCCCGCGTCGCCGACGAGGAACACCGGCCCGTCGCGAAAGCTCCCCGCGACGCGGTGGTTGACCCTGTAGCTGGCGAACCAGCGGACCTCGCCGACCTCGATACCGAAGCTCTCGCGCAGGGTCGGGCGCACGTCCTCGAAGCTCGGGTCCCTGTCGTCGAGCACGTTCTCGGGGACGACGCCGATGACCCGCCAGCGGCCGTCCTCGGACATCGGGACGGCGATGGCGAGGGTGCCCGTGGCCAGCTTCATGTTGAAGTCGCCCGCACCCAGCGACCCGCTGGCCAGGACATCGGCCACGTAGAAGCGGTGCGGGTTGGTACTGCCCTCGAAGGAGACGGTCAGACGCTCCCGCACGGGGCTGGCGGCGCCGTCGGCGGCGCACAGGTAGCGCGCGCGCAGCTCGCGCTCGCCCCCGTCCGGCGAGGCGAGCGTGGCGGTGACGCCCTCCTCGCCGGTCTCCCAGCGCTCGAGTGAGGTCTCCCACTCGACCCCTCCTCCCTGCTCGCCCAGGTGGGCCAGGAGCAGCTCCTCGTTGCGGCTCTGCTCGAGGGTGAAGATGTAGGGATACGGCGTCAGGCCGGTGCCCCAGGCGCCGATCTCGATGTGGGCGGCTTGCTCGGTGCCCTGCCAGATGCTCGCCGAGGTCACATGGCGCCCAGCGGCGCCGACCTCCTCCCCCATCCCCAGCTGGTCGTAGATCTCCAGGCTGCGGGCCTGGACGATCAGGGCGCGGGACTCCTGAGTCGGCCCCTGCTTGCGGTCCACCACCACGCAGTCGACCCCGAGCCGGGTCAGCCAGTTGGCGAGCATGAGCCCGGCGGGGCCGGCGCCCGCCACTAACACCTCGGTGGAGTCGCGCATCCCGCTCACCGCTCAGCCGTCCGGGTACGGCTGGATCTCCATGCCGTGGTCGCGCTCGCGCATGCCGAGCTCGTAGACCCCGCCCGCCGGCGCGCGCAGCGCGAGCGCAGGCCCCTCCTTCGGGATCACCTCCAGCTCGACGTCGGCCGCCGAGCAGTTCACGGTGTGGTGCTCGGAGCCGTCGGGGTCCGCGTAGACCCAGCCCACGAACGCCTCCCGGGGCGCCCCGACCGACCCGCTGACGCGCAGGCCTGCCCCCGCGAGACGGAAGCGGCAGCCCGTGGGCGACTCGTCGATCGCGGTCTGTCGCACGCGCCCCGGTCCCCCGAGCGGCAAGCGCCGGCCGTCCAGCGAGAGGGCGCCGTTGGCGATCCAGGGCATGGTGAAGCGCCCCACCTTGATCCGCCCGATGGCCAGGTCGAGCCAGGTGTCCTCCGAGCGACCCTCGAAGCCGGCGGCGTGCAGCCAGATCCAGCGCTCGGCGTGCTCGGCTCCCCAGTTGTGGCCGACCATGCCCGTCCAGCCGTCGAGGCGCAGCTCGCGGCCGTCGAGATCCGCGCTGCCGGAGAAGCGGGCGGCCGGCAGAAGCGTGAGCAGCTTGGTCTTGGGCAGCGGGCCCGAGTACATGAAGTCGCGGGGCAGGTGGTGCAGCGGCGCCTCGGGGGTCTGGAAGCGCAGGTCCCAGCCCCCCTCGCGGCCCCCACTCTCCACGTGGGCGCTCGCCTCCCCGAGCCCAAAGCGGGCGTTGCCGATCCGCAGGAGCTCCGCCTCGCCGGCGCGTGGCGCCTCGCGGGTCTGCTTGATGGCGACCGGCGGGGCCGCATCGCGGTCGAAGAACGTGCACCACAACGAGCCGGTGGGATCGGCCCCGGGGCGCTTGTGCACCGTGTGGCGGATCCACACCGCCTTGGGCTCGCTGGGATGGGCGGCCTTGAGGTAGTAGCTCTCGTATCCGCCGTCGCCCGGCCCCAACGTGGGGAAGCGCGGAAGCGACAGGTCGTCCACGGCGGGCACCCTACCCCGCCCTGATAGACAGTCCGGCATGGCCGATTCCCGCGTGCTCCTCATCACCGGCGCCAGCAGCGGCATCGGCGCCGCCACCGCCCGCCACGCCGTCGGCGCCGGCTGGCGGGTGGTGCTCGCTGCCCGCCGTGAAGACCGCCTCAGCGGGCTCGCCTCGCAGCTGGGCGGCGACGAGCGGGCGCTGGCGCTGCGCTGCGACGTCGCCTCGTTCGAGGACCAGGAGGCCGCGGTGGCTCGCGCCGTCGAGCACTTCGGCCGCCTCGACGCCTTCCTGGCCAACGCCGGCTTCGGCGCCAGGCGCGGCTTTCTCGAGGAGTCCGTCGAGCATTGGAAAGCGATGGTGGACACCAACGTGCTGGGCGCCGCCTTCTCGATCCGTGCCGCGCTGGGCCACTTCCGCGAGCAGAACGCGGGCCACGTGCTGTTGATGAGCTCGGTCGCGGGCCGCCGCGCCCTGCCCGGCTCCCTCTACGCGGCGACCAAGTTCGCGGTCACGGCGATGGGCGAGGGGCTGCGCGCGGAGATCGCCGATACGCCGATCAAGGTGACGCTGATCGAGCCGGGGATGGTCGACACCGAGTTCTTCGAGGACCGTCCGCAGGATGCGCTGGAGGCCGACGACATAGCGCGTGCGATCTTGTACGCGCTGAGCCAACCCGGCCACGTCGACGTGAACGAGCTGGTGGTGCGGCCGGTCACCCAGCCCACCTAGTCGGACGCGCCCCCGGGGGTCGTGCGTGCGACCCCCGGGCGGCCCTCTCCAACTGCTCAGCCGGCGTCTTCCTCGGCGCCCTTGCCGTCGGACGGCATCGAGAACTTGACCCCCTCCTCGGGGCGCTCGGGCCCCGAGCCCGTGGGGCCGGTGCTCCCGTTGGAGCCGCCGTTGCGCGACGGCGGCGAGGCGGCGTCGGTCCCCTTGTAGGGCCCCGGCTTGGGCCGCGGCTTGCCGCCGGGGAACGCGAGCCGCAGGATCGTGCGGTGGACCATGCCCAGCTGCTTGTGCAGCGGCCCGGTGTTGTAGGGCAGCTCGTAGCGCTGGCAGATCTCCTTCACCCGCGGGGCGATCTCCCCGTAGCGCGTGCTCGGCATGTCCGGGTAGAGGTGGTGCTCGACCTGGTAGCCGAGATTGCCGCTGGCCACGTGAAACATCGGGCCGCCCTCGATGTTCGCCGCTCCGGTGAGCTGGCGGACGTACCAGGCGCCGCGGCTCTCGTCCTCGGTCTCCTCCTGGCCGAAGGTGTAGGTCTGGTCGGGGAAGTGGCCGCAGAAGATGATCGAGTGCGCCCACAGGTTGCGAATCACGTTCGCAGTGGCATTGGCGATCAGCGTCGACTTGAACTGGCGCCCGCCGCTGGAGACCAGGATGGCCAGTGCGTCCTGGGCCATGCGCTCGGTCTTGCTGGTGCGAACGCGACCCAGGCGTGACTTGATGCGGCCAAGCCTGCCGCCCCGGTCGCCGGCGCCGAGCTCGTCGAAGTTCAGCGCGATGTCGAGCGCGGTCATCGCCAGCCCGCTGAGGATCGGCCAGGCGAGATAGTCCTTCTGGATCTGCAGGCGCGCCTTGCCGGCGATGCCCTTGAGGTCCTTGAGGACCTCCTTTTGCGACTTCTCACCGCTGCGCACGGCCTCGAGGTCGAGGTCGTGGAAGGCCACCCCCCACTCGAACAACGCCATCAGCAGCGCGTTGTAGACCGGCTGGAGCAGATAGACCGGGTGCCACTTCTGATGCGGGTCGATCCGCATGATCTCGTAGCCGAGGTCCTTGTCCTTGCCGCGGATGTTCGTGTAGGTGTGATGGATGTAGTTGTGCGAGTGCTTCCACGACTCCTTGGTGGAGGCCGTGTCCCAGTCCCACGTCGACGAGTGGATCTTGGGGTCGTTCATCCAGTCCCACTGGCCGTGCATGACGTTGTGGCCGATCTCCATGTTCTCCAAGATCTTGGCCGCAGAGAGGGAGGCGGTGCCCAGGAGCCAGGCCGGCTTGTAGCGCGACGCGAGCAGCAGCACGCGGCCGAAGACCACGATGCGCCGGTGCATCTCGATCATGCTGGTGATGTACTTGCGATCGCGGTCACCGAGGTCGGAAAAGACCTCGTCGTGCAGAACGTCGAACTCCTTGCCCAGCTGCTCGATCTGCTCGTCGCTGAGCCGGGCGAGCGGGCTCTCGATCTGTGAAGTGCTCAAGTGTGGCTCCTTCTCTTTAGAGGTCGACCTCGACGGGCCCCTCCGGCGCGCTGATGCACACCCGGATGGACTCCCCCTCGGTGCCGTACACGTTTCCGTTTCTCAGGTCGCGGACCTTGCCCGAATTCAAGGTACCGGTGCAGGTGTGGCAGATCCCCTCGCGGCAGCCGTAGTCGAGGTCCAGGCCGCACTCTTCACCCGCCACGAGGATCGGGGTGCCGCCGTCGGCCTCGGTCGTGACGTCGCTGGCCACGAACTTGATCTCCCCGCCCTCCCCCTCCTCGACTGCGCCGAGGCCCTGCTTGGGCTGGAAGCGCTCGACGTGGAGCTTGTCCACGTCGCCTTCCTTCTCCCAGTACTCCTCCATCATGTCCAGCATCTCGGTGGGGCCCGAGTGGAAGGCTTCCCGCTCGCGCCAGTCGGGGCAGATCTCCTCGAGGTTCTCGGGCTTGATACGGCCCATCTCGCCGGTGAGCTGCAGGTGCATGCGAAAGCCGTCCGACCGCTTTTCGAGCTCCTCCAGCCAGTCGCCGAAGATCACGTCGTCGCGGTCGTGGGCGGAGTGCACGAGCACGACGTCCTTGATGCCGCCCTCCTGCTCGAGCGCGCGCAGCATGCTCATGATCGGCGTGATACCGCTCCCCGCGCAGATGAACAGCAGCTTGTCCGGCGGCGGGTCAGGGAGCGTGAAGTCACCCTCCACGCCGCCCAGGCGGACGATCGTGCCGGGCTGGAGCTTCTGGGTGAGGTGCGGGGAGACCTTGCCCTCGGGCACGAGCTTGGGGGTGATGGAGATGAAGTCGTCGGAGGGCTCCGAGGTCAGCGAGTAGGCGCGCCAGTGGTGCACGCCATCGACGATGACCCCTACGCGCAGGTACTGGCCGGGCTTGTGGCGGTCCCACTCCGCCCCCGGCTTGATGACGATCGTGACCGCGTCCTGAGTCCGCTTCTCGAGCTTCTGGACCCGGCCGCGCAGCTCCTCCGTCGACCAGAGCGGGTTGATCATCTCCAGGTAGTCGTCGGGCATGAGCGGCGTGAAGAAGGTGCGCATGGCGCGCATCGCCTTCCGCCGCGCCGACGAGACCTTCGGGCGGGCTCCAACCTCTGCCATGCCTGGAGCCTAGCGCGGTGAGAACGATCGTCAACACGACGTTCTCGCTGAGGGGTAAGCTGGGCTCGTGAGCAGTACGCCCTCGGTGCCGTTGCGCCAAGCGCGAGAGCGCGACCTCGTCGCCGCCACCCGCGCCGTGTTCGACGAGCGCGGCATGCAGGAGGCGCCGATCGAGGAGATCGCGCGGACCGTCGGCATTGCCCGGGGGCTGGTCTACCGCCACTTCTCCTCCAAGGAGGAGCTGTTCGTCCTGACGGTCACCGACTACCTGCGTGAGCTGGGCGACCTGCTCGAGGACGCGGTGGCCTCCGAGCCCAGGCCCAGGGGCCAGCTGGAGTCGCTGACCGAATCCTTCGCGCGCTACTGCCAGCGCTACCCGGCCTTCCTGGACTGCTCCCTGGCGCTGATGCGCCGCCCGGCGCGCGACCTGCGCGAGATCGTGTCGGAGTCGGTGTGGCTGCGCCTGGGCGGCGGCATGGGCCGCTGCATCGGCGCGGTCGGCGCCGTGCTCCACGCCGGCCGCGAGGACGGGAGCTTCGAGGTCTCGGATCCCGACTACACAGCGAACGTGCTGTGGACCCAGGGCCTCGGGATGATGCACCTCGCGCGTATCAGGGTTGGGCTGCGTCAGACGACGCCCGGCGTACCCGAGCTGTTCACCGTCAGCCCGGAGGCGGTGGTGGAGAGCTGCGTACACAGCGCCCTGGCCTTGGCAGGGGCGCCGCGGTAGGCCTCTTTACGACAAGGGGCCGAATCTGGCGTTGAAGCATCCTCAAGCGGGCAGGGCGGGTCACCCGCCCTGCCCAGCCTGGGAACCGTTCTTAAAGAACCGGGATACCGGTGTCTGTCGTGGTGTCGTTGTCGAGCAACCGCAGCCCAATGTTGGGCACGATCTGAATCGGGTCAAGCGCCTGTGCGCTGGCGCCTGCTCCGCCTCCGCCTCCGCCTTGCGACGCGAGGGACTCGGCGGTCGCGTCACACGCGGCCGCGTCATCTTCGACCTCGGCGAGGACGGCGACGTTCAAGTCGCAGATGTTCGCCGCGATAGCGACGGGCACCTGGACGACCACATCGTCGAGCAGGACGTTGACGAGCCCGTCCTGGTTGACCGGCCCATCCGGCCCCGACGCGCCTGTCGACGCCGCCGAATCGGCGGTCGCCTCACACTGGCGGGCCTCGTCCTGGATGCGAGCGAGGACGCCGACGTTCACGTCACAGATGTTTGCCGCGACCGAGATCGGAACCTGGACCGTTACGTCCTCGACGGCCACGTTCACGAGGCCCTGCTGGTTCGTCTGGGCGCTGGCGGATGATGCGAATGCCGCGCTCACGGCGACTGTTGCCGTGAGAGCGACGAGGATGCGTCGTATTGACATGTTGGGATCCTTCCCTTCCCCCTGCCTTTGGGGACATCCCTTGGCGTACCCAGCCGATGGCCGGATAACTCACGTCGCCCCAGGCCTCTTAACGCCGGCTCAACCTGCGTCCGGAAACCCGCGAACCTTCGCCGCGCTCACGCGTTTCAGAGGGTGGAGGCGACGGTCGCGATGCGACTTGGGCGTTGGTCGCGTGCCGCCAGGGAAGGCGGCGCCGGCTAGCCTCCGGCTGCCTTCACGCGGCGCGCGCGCCGCGCGCGTCTGCGCTAGCGCACAGCCGTAGACGCCCGCTGGTATCCAGTAGCCCGAGCATGCGCCGGACCTGGCCCAAGGGGCAGACGATGAACATCTCTCCCCTCTGAGAGTCGATCTTGCGATGGGCGTTGAGCAGGGCGGCGAAGCCCTTCACATCCATGAACTCAGTCTCGGTGAGGTCGATCACCAGGGTGCGCTCTTCTGCCTCGTCCGCCGCCCTGCTGAGAGCACCCGCAAACTGGGGGGCGGTCGCCGCGTCGACCTCCCCGTGCGCCCGCACGACCACCCTGTCGGATGACTCCTCCTCCGTGAGCGACAGGTAAGTGGCGGGCATCATCCACACTCACAACGCAGGCGGCGGCCGAAGGTTCTCGGGTGAAGACCGGCCAGCCCTCCGAGCGGGGTCGATGCACGTCCGAGTTGGCCAGGGACGCCCCCACCGGGCGCCCCTGGCCTCTTTCGCGCTAGCTGTGGGCGTCGACCGAACGCCGGCGGCTGAACCCGCGGGCATGATCGGCGTCGCGGGCGATGACCGTGCGGAAGACCCCGTCCCTGAAGATCCGCAGCCGTCGCGAGTACACCGAGCACCGGCTCGCGTCACGCAGACGCGTACGGCGCACGGTGCGGAAGCTGCCCGTGCTCGTGCGCTTCTGGATGGACACGACCGCGCCGTCGTGCGTGGGGCACGATCGTCCCGAGAAGCGAACCAGCTGTCCGCGGCGGGGAGTGCTGTCGCTTAGGAAGAGGCTCACCCGCTGGCGAACCAGCACGGTGACGGTCGGGCTGAAGAGACCTCCGACATGCACGCGATAGCGGGTGTGCAGCCGTGGCTTGCGCGTGAAGGAGAAGTCTCCGCTCGCGCTGGTGGTCGTCGTCGCGATGTTGGGGACAACGCTCGTGAACGGGTAGGGCGAACCGTCGAGATGCACGGTCCGACCGGCCTTGTTGTTGCCGGTCAGTCGCCCCGAGAGCACCGTCCCACGGCCGAAGACGACCGGGTTCGGCTTCGCGCCAAGGCTCAGTTGCTCCTGGGGTCCGCCTCCCCCTTGGTGACCGGGTTTGTGGGTGGCCTCGGCTACGCCGGGGAGGACGATGGCGACCGAGAGCGCGCTGGCGATAAGGAAGATGCGGTTCAAGCGGGACCTTTCTGGTGGTGTGCAGATGTGCAGGCGCCGCGGCTTGCTGCCACCCGTTAGAACGCTCCGCGAGTGCCAAGGTTTCGGACTTTCCCCGGCTTGAAAACACCGCGATCGGGGGAGGAACGCTCTGTCCCGGCCACGCCCCCTGGAGGAATCGCATGATCATTCTCGGACTCGTACTTCTCATCCTCGGCATCGTGTTGAGCGTCAACATCCTCTACGTGATCGGCGGGATCCTGCTGATCGTGGGAGTTGTCCTCTGGCTGCTCGGCGCTATGGGTCGCGCCGTGGGAGGTAGACGGCACTACTACTGAGCCAGGGCCAAGCCCAGTACCCAGCCGAGCCGAGCCGGCGGCAGAGCCGGCCTCCGCCGCTCAGCTAGGTCCGCGCCGGCGCCTACGCTGCCGCAATGGGCATCGAGGACTGGCCTCGCCTCTACGCGCATGTCGACATGGACGCCTTCTACGTCAGCGTGGAGCTGCAGCGGCGTCCCGAGTTACGCGGGCTGCCGGTCGTGGTGGCCGGCAGCGGCCCGCGGGCGGTGGTGACCACCGCCTCCTACGAGGCCCGCCGCTTCGGCATCTTCTCGGCCACGCCGGCCGCCCGAGCCCGGCGGCTGTGCCCCGAGGCGGTCTTCGTGGCGCCGGACTTCGACCACTACCGCGCCCGCTCGCGCGAGGTCATGAACGTGCTCGAGGCCCAGGTGGAGCGCGTAGAGGTGGTGGGCCTCGACGAGGCCTACCTGGACCTGACCGGCCTGGGGAGACCCAAGGCAGCGGCGCGGCGGGTCAAGGCGGCGGTGTGGCAGGCGACAGGCCTCGGCTGCTCGATCGGGCTGGGTCCCAGCAAGCTCGTGGCCAAGGTCGCCTCCGACGCCGAGAAGCCCGACGGCTTCGTGGCGCTGACCCAGGCGCAGGCGCGCGAGCGCTTCGCGGGCGAGTCGCCGGCGCTGATCCCCGGCATCGGCCCCAAGTCCGTCGAGCGTCTGCGCCGCGAGGGCATCGAGACGCTCGGGGCCCTCGCGGCCATGCCCGAGGAACGGTTGACGCGGCTGTTCGGCGCGCGCATGGGCCCCCATCTGCGCGACCTCGCCCGGTTCAGCGACGAGCGCGAGCTCGAGCTGGACCGGGTGCGCAAGTCGGAGTCGCGCGAGACGACCTTCGACCACGACCTGCGCGGAGTGCCGGCGCTGATGCCGGTGCTGGAGCGCCTCAGCGAGGAGCTGTGCGCCGACCTCGGGCGCCACGAGCGCCGCGGCCGCACGATCGGCATCAAGGTGCGGCTGGACGACTTCTCCACGCACACGCGGGCGCGCAGCGTCGGCGGCCCCGTCAACGACCTGGCGACCGTCCGGCGCGTGGCGGGCGAGCTGCTGTCAGAGCTCGACCCGCCACGGCCGGTCCGGCTCCTCGGGGTGCGGGTGGCGGGCCTCGACGAGTCCGCCCCCGCCCCGAGCGATCAGATGTCGCTGACCTTCTAGCGAGACGTCCAGACCGTGCCGGTCGAGCCGAAGCCGAGCTTGCGCTTTGCGCCGGCGGTCAGGTCCCAGTCGCGGCCGCCCACGTAGGGGCCGCGATCGACGAGGCGGAGCGTGGCGGTGCGGCCCTTGTAACGGAACAGGACCTTCGTGCCGCAGGGCAGGCTCTTGTTGGCCACGCCCACGGTGCTCGCCTTCAGCGTGCCGCCGCAGCCGAGCTTGTTGCCGTACAGGCCCGGGCCGTACCAGGAGGCCTGGCCGGGGCGCAGCACATAGGTCCTGCCGCGCAGCGTGCGGCTGACCGCCGCGTTGCGGCCGTCGCCGCCGAAGCGCACGCGCAGGCGGTACGAGCCGACCTTGCGCGGGCGGAACGAGGCGCGGAAGCGCCCGCCGCGGCCCGTGCGGGCTCGGTCGACGGTCTTCCAACGGCGTCCCGAGCGCTGCTGCAGCGCCACGCGCCTGCCAAGAAGGCCAGGACGAAGGCTGCCCTTCACCCGGACCGACGCGCCGCGCTTGACGTAGCGCGAGCCACGGCCGCTGAGCCGCGCGATCACGGTCACGCGCTTCTCCGACGAGGCGCCGGCGCCGTCGGCCACGGCCCGGTAGGAGCCGGACTGCTCGGCCTTGACGTCGAAGCGGTACGAGCCGCCGGACGCGGTCGAAGTGGTTTCGACGGTGCGCCAGCGCTCACCCCCGGGGGCGTGCTCGAGGCGGACGGACTGGCCGGCCTTCCCCTGGGGCACCTGGCCCGTCATGTCGAGATTCTCGCCGTAGCGCACGCGCTCGGTCGATCCCGCTCCCGCCATCTGGACGGTCGGGGCTGCCGGCGCGGCGGCGGCCAGGGAACCTGCAGATACCAGTGCGGTAGCGACGACGCCAAGCGACGCGCGACCGCGATTGCGAGTCCATCGCACGGTGCAACTCCGTTTCCCGGCCCTTGCCTACGGGGTTAGCTGACGGGCTCGCGCGGGGCTCTGGCCTCGCGCTACGGTCGGGGTGCGCCCAGCGCACCGCGACCGACTCGCCCCGGCCGCGCGTCTGGCGCGGCGGTGGTTCCCCCGCCCGGCGACGCGATTCGCGCCGCCGGCTCGGTAGGCCGATCGAACAACTGTTCGCGGAAGTTACCCAGAGTCAGGTCGCCTAATGTGAGCCTCGTCACAGTGGCCGACGACCGTCTCAGCGCACTCGATGCCTCCTTCCTCCACTTGGAGGACGCCTCCGCGCACATGCACGTGGCGTCGGTGATGCTGTTCGAGGGCGACCCGCCGACGCACGAGCAGTTGGTGGGCGAGGTCGAGCGGCGGTTGCACCTCGTCCCCCGCTACCGGCAGCGGCTGGCGGCCGTGCCCCTGGGCCAGGGGCGGCCGAAGTGGGTCGACGACCCCCACCTCAACCTCGAGTACCACGTACGCGCAACCGCCCTGCCCGCGCCGGGGACCGAGGACCAGCTGCGCGCGCTGGCCGGGCGCGTGTTCTCGCAGCCGTTGGACCGCGACAAGCCGCTGTGGGAGCTGTGGCTGGCCGAGGGCCTGGAGGGCGGCCGCTTCGCGCTGCTGGCCAAGACCCACCACGCGCTGGTGGACGGCGTCAGCGGGGTGGACCTGGTCACGGTGCTGTTCGACAGCTCGCCGGAGCCGGCAGCCCCCACCGACCCGGGGCGCGGCTGGCTGCCCCGGCCCCTCCCCTCCCCGGCGCAGCTGCTCGGCGAGGCGCTCGTCGAGCGCACGTCCCCGCGCGAGGTCTCGCGCACCGCCCGGGCCCTGCTGCGCACCCCGCGAGGTCTCGCCTCCGCCGCCCGCGACCGCGCGGTGGCGGCCGGAGCGTTGTCGTGGGCCGGGGTCAAGCCGGCCCCGCCGAGCCCCTACAACCGGCCCATCAGCCCCCACCGGCGCTTCACCTGGGTGCGGGCCGCTCTCGAGGACTTCAAGGCGATCAAGGACGAGCTGGGCGGCACGGTGAACGACGTCGTGGTCGCCACCGTGGCCGGTGCGCTGGGACGTCACCTGCGCCGCCGGGGGATCCGCACCGACGACATCGAGCTGCAGGGCCTGATCCCGCTGAGCGTCCAGCACGCAGAGGGGGGCAGCCGTGTCGAGGCGATCCACGCGCCACTGCCCGTCTGGTGCCAGGACCCGGTGGACCGCTTGGAGCTGGTCCACGAGGAGCTGAAGGACCTCAAGGAGGAGGGCGGCGCGGTCGGCGCCGAGGTGATCACCGAGATGGGGGGCTTCGCCGCGGCCACCGTCATGGGCCAGGCCGCCCGGGTGTTCGCCCGCCGGCGCTACTTCAACGTGGTCGTGACCAACGTTCCGGGGCCCCAGAGTCCGCTCTACTTGCAGGGGCGCGAGCTGGTCGACTGTTTCCCGATGGTTCCGCTGGCACGCAATCAGGGGCTGGGCGTGGCGATCCTCAGCTACCACGGCCGACTGAACTTCGGCCTGGTCGGCGATTACGACGTGATGTTCGATCTCGAGGACCTCGCCGAGGACGTGATGCTGAGCCTCGAGGAGCTCGACGAGGCCGCCGGCATCGGGCTCAGCTCCACACTCGCTTAACGAAATCGGGGTTACGATTAGTTCGTGCGCGACAAGGTGATCGAGAGCGCTCGCCGGCTGGGGCTCGAAGTGGATGTGCGCAACCTGGACTCCTCCACCGCGACGGTGGGCGAGGCCGCGCAGGCCGTGGGCTGCCGGGACGCGCAGATCGCCAAGTCGCTCGTCTTCGTCTGCGACGGGGAGCCCGTGGTGTGCATAGCCTCGGGGGCGCACCGCGTGGACCTCGACCTGCTGGCCGAGATCGTCGACTGCGCCGAGGTGCGCCAGGCCTCACCCGACGAGGTGCGCGCCGCCACCGGCTACCCGGTCGACGGGGTGGCTCCCTTCGGCTACGACCTGCCCACGGTGATGGACGAGGACCTGCTGGAGTACGACTGCGTCTGGGCCGCGGCCGGCGACGGCCACAGCCTGTTCGAGGTCAACCCCCATAAGCTGCTGAATTGCACCGGCGCACAGCTGGCGCGGGTCTCCTCGCCGTCATGACCGACGGCAACCCCTCGCACCGCTACGGCACCGCCACCCTGCGCGGGGTCGCGGCGCGCTTGTTCGCCGCCCGCCCGGCGTCCTGAGCGCGACGAGGCCCGCCCTGCGAAAAAAGCCCTCAGGCGGCTGAGGGGTCTTGCGGTCCCGTGCTGCGGTCGGCGGCGGCTTTGCCGCCACGTCGACGGTCTCGGCGGGCGCTCAGGCGAAGAACGTCCGCGCCCGCTCGGCCACCAGCTCGGGCACCTCGTCGACGATGAAGTGCGTGATCCCCTCCACCGGCTCCACGCGCGCGTCGTCGGCGTGCTGAGGCAGATCGGCGACCGCCTCCACGGGCAGCACGGGATCCTCGGTGCCGTGCAGCACCAGTAGCGGCTGGCGCACGCGTCTGCCGCGGTAGTCGCCGCGCAGGACCGACGGTGTGTCGCGCGTCAGCAGGGTCCGGTAGATCTCGCGCGCGGCGCGTGCCCGCGCGGGCTCGAGGAACTGGTCCGTGTAGATCCGCGCGTCCTCGTCGCTCCACACCCGCGGGACGAGTTGGCCGCGCATGAACCGGCCCACCAGCCCGCTGGTCATGAGCCGGTCCCCGGCGAACGGCGTGCCCAGCAGGGCGGCGTACCACAAGCGGAACAGGCCCAGGGCACGCCGGGCGCTGGGGTCGCTGAGCGGGTGGCCCGTGTTGAGCGCCAGGAGGCGCTCGATGCGCTCCGGATGGCCAAGGCAGAGCAGGAGGCCCGTGTAGCCGCCCCAGTCGTGGCCCATCAGGCCCACCCTCTCGATCTCCAGCGCGTCGAGCAGGGCGACGGCGTCGGCGGCCAGGCTCTCCTTCTCGTACCCCCAGGGCGGGGCGTCGGTCCAACCTTGGCCGCGCAGGTCCGCGCAGATCACCCGGTGGCTCTCGGCCAGGGCGGGGATGACGCCCTTCCACATCCACCAGTGCTGAGGCCAGCCGTGGAGCAGGAGCAGCGGGGGGCCCTCCCCTGCTTCCGCCACGTGGACGCGCAGCCCAGTCGGCAGCCGCACCCAGTGGTGGCGGACACCTTCCAACTCGGGCATCGGACGCTCGGCCACGGCGGGACGAGCATAATCTGGATCGAGCATGGCTCCTCTCCGCGTGGCACTCGCACAAATCAACCCCACGGTGGGCGACATCGCGGGCAACGCCCGGCTGATCAACGAGTACACCGCTCTGGCGCGCAGCGAGGAGGCGAGCATCGTGGTCTTCCCCGAGCTCGCCCTCACCGGCTACCCGCCCGAGGACCTCCTGCTCAAGACGCACTTCCTCGACGCGGTGGGCGACGCCCTGCAGGACATCGCCGCGCAGACCCAGGGGATCGTGGCCGTGGTGGGCTTTCCGGAGCGTGCCGACGACGTCTACAACGCCGCCGCCCTGCTCTCCGACGGGCAAGTGAGGGCCGTCTACCGCAAGATGTACCTGCCCAACTACGGCGTCTTCGACGAGCAGCGCTACTTCCAGAACGGCCAGCGGCCAGCCGTGTTCGAGCTCGACCACGTCACGGTGGGGGTCACGGTCTGCGACGACATCTGGGAGCCGGGCCCCCCGGCCACCACCGAGGCGCTCGCCGGGGCGCGGCTGATCGTCAACCTGTCCTCCTCGCCCTATCACTCGGGCAAGGGCAAGACGCGCGAGCACATGCTCGCGCAGCGTGCCCGTGACAATCTGGCCGCCGTGGCCTTCTGCAACAGCGTGGGCGGCCAGGACGAGCTGGTCTTCGACGGCCACAGCCTCCTGATCGACTGGGACGGCCGGGTGGTGGCCCGCGCGCCGCAGTTCGAGGAGTCGCTGACGGTGGGGATCATCGACCCCGCGGCCGCGGCGGGGGGCCGCCTGCGCGATCCCCGCCACCGCACCAACGTGCGCCGCCGGAGGCGCCGAGCCGACGCCGGCATCCCCCAATTCGAGGTCGAGCGCCTAGCCGAGCTGACGCTGGAGGCTCCGGCTCCGGAGGAGGTCACCACCGGGCCGGTCGACGAGCCGCTCGAGCTCGATGCCGAGATCTACGCGGCCCTGCGCCTCGGGGTACGCGACTACGTCGACAAGAACGGGTTCTCCTCGGTGGTCATCGCCCTGTCCGGCGGCATCGACTCCGCCCTGGTCGCGCTGGTCGCGGCCGACGCGCTTGGCGCCGACCGCGTGACCTGCGTGTCGATGCCCTCGCCCTACTCGTCGGAGGGCACCCGCGCCGACGCCCGTGCGATCGCCGCCAACCTCGGCACCGAGTTCATGGAGCTCGAGATCGAGAGCGTCATGAGGTCCTACGAGGAGATGCTGGCCGGGCCCTTCGAGGGCCGCGAGCCGGACCTGACGGAGGAGAACGTGCAGGCGCGCATCCGCGGCAACGCGGTGATGGCCCTGTCCAACAAGTTCGGCTCGCTGGTGCTGACCACCGGGAACAAGTCCGAGCTCTCGGTCGGGTACGCGACGCTCTACGGCGACATGGCCGGTGGCTTCGCCGTGCTCAAGGATGTCTACAAGGGCTCGGTCTACCGCCTCGTACGCTGGCGCAACGCCCAGGGCGACGGAGAGCTGGTGCCCGCGTCGGTGCTCGAGCGCCCGCCGTCGGCCGAGCTGCGCGAGGAACAGCTGGACGAGCACTCGCTGCCTCCATACGAGGCGCTGGACGAGATCCTCGAGGGCTACATCGAGGGCGACCTGGACGCCGGCGAGCTGGTCCGCCGCGGCCTGCCGGCCGAGGACGTCGAGCGCGTGGTGCGGATGGTCGACGGCGCGGAGTACAAGCGGCGTCAGGCCCCGCCCGGGATCCGCATCTCCACTCGCGCCTTCGGGCGCGACAGACGGCTGCCCATCACCAACCGCTACGAGTCGCGCGTGGAGCCGCGCGGGCACTCGCGCCGGCTGCGGGCGCTCTAGAGGACCGGCGCCGGTCGAACGGCCATCGTCACCCTCGTGGTGGCGCAGAGGCGGCCCTGCTCGTCCGCGAAGTCGACGTCCCAGACCCAGGTCGTGCGCCCCCGGTGTCGGCGCCGCGCCGTGGCCTCGATGGTGCCCTCGGACACCGGCCGGAGGAAGCTGGTCGCGTTGGACTGGCCCATCGCGACGAACTCCGGGCTCACGGTCGAAAAGGTCGCGATCGAGCACAGGCTCTCCGCCAGCGCGGCATAGGTGCCTCCGTGCACGATCCCAATCGGCTGGCGATGATGAGCGGCCACGCTGAAGCGGGCACGGGCCTCCTGGTCGCCGATCTCGAGGAACTCGAAACCGAGCACGCCGTCCAGGGTTCCCTCGAGCTCCTGTGGGTCGGCGGCCACGTCGCGCAGGCTACAGTTCCGCTCCAGCGTGGCCACCTTCGAGCAGCTCTCCGCCGACCAGCGGGCAATCGTCGAGCTCATCCTCAAGCGAGGGCAGTCCTACGAGGAGCTGTCCGACATGCTGGGGATGCCCGAGGACCGCGTGCGCGAGCTTGCGCAGACCGCGCTCGCGGAGCTCGCTCCGGCCACCGCCAAGGCCGTCGACGACGACTGGCGCGGCCAGGTCGCCGACTACATCCTCGGCCAGCAGACCGGCCCCGAGTCGACCGCCACCCGCGGACATCTGCGCCGCTCGGAGCCCGCCCGCGCCTGGGCGCGGTCGCTGCTCGACTCCCTCGACGACCTCTACGAGGGCGACGGTCGCCCCGCGATCCCCGAGGGTGATCGCTCCTCCGCGCGCGCTGAGCGCAGGCCGCGCCGCGAGCGCGCGCGTCCCGCGGCGGACGACGAAGAGGACGAGCGCCCGCGCGGCCCGCTGTCACCCGAGGCCCGGGCCGCCGTGCGCCGCCGCCGACTGCTGGGCGGCCTGGCCGCCGCGCTGGTCCTGGTGGCGCTGATCGTGCTCGTCTGGCCCGTGGGAGTGCTCACCAAGGACGACGAGGAACCCGCCCGCCGCACGTCCAGCGGCCAGCCCCGCCTGGTCGGCCAGACCGTGCTGCGACCGGTCGAGGGCAACAAGAAGGGCGGAGGCGTGGCCGTGGTGGCCGAGCGCGGCAACCAGCGCCAGCTGATCATCCAGGCCCAGCTGCCGCCCAGCCCGCGCCGCACCGCTTATGAGGTCTGGCTGTACAACTCGGATGGCGACGCCCAGTCGATCGGCGCCCAGGTGACCGACAAGCAGGGGCGCTACCAGGGCGCCGGCCCGCTGCCGCGCGACTTCGACAAGTTCAAGTCGATCGACATCTCGCTCGAGCCGATCAACCGCAACGCCAAGCACTCGGGCCAGTCGATCCTGCGCGGCCCCACGGCTCCGCTGAAGGGCGGCCCCCAGCCGCAGGTGCCCGGCCAGGGCACGCAGCAGCAGCCGCAGCGCTAGTCCGTCGCGGCGACCAGCTTCCCGGGGTTCATGATCCCCTCTGGGTCGAGCGCCTTCTTGGTGGCCCGCAGCAGCGCGAGGCCAAGGTCGCCCACCTCGTCACGCATCCAGGGCAGGTGGTCGCGGCCCACCGCGTGGTGGTGGGTGATCGTCCCTCCCGCCCCGACGATCGCCTCGCTGGCCGCTGTCTTGGCCGCGCTCCATTGCTCGAGCTCCGCGCCCTCCTCCTGGCGCGCCAGGAAGGTGAAGTAGAGCGAGGCCCCGGAGGGGTAGAGGTGCGAGACGTGGCACATGACAAGCGGCGGAGTGCCGCGCTCGGTGAGCGTGCTGCGCAGCGCCGTCTCGACTGCCTCGCGCAAACCCGCGAGGTTGCTCCAGGGCCCCGCGGTCTCCAGCGTCTCGGCCATGATGCCGCGGTCCATGAGCACGTCGCGAAGGTAGGGGCCGGCGAAGCGCCCGGACTCCCAGGAGCGTCCCGGTCGCAGGCCGAGCGAGACCCCGCCGGCGGCGCGCAGCAGGGCACCCGTGCGCTTCTGGCGCTGCGAGACGTCGTCCGAACTGCCCTCGTAGCCCGCTATCGCCAGACAGCCCCGCTCGTGGCCGCGGGCCTTCAGGTAGGCCCGGCCGAGGCGCTGGGTGCGCCCCTCCCCCGCCTGGGCCATCGACAGCCGGGTCTCCTCCTCGTCGGACAGCCGCGCCACGTCCGGCGAGGCGCCGCGCTGCTCGAGCGCCCGAAAGGCCTCGCAGCCGTTGGCGAAGGAGGCGAACGACCAGCCGTCGTAGATGCGCTCCGCCGGGGCGGGCCGCACGCGCAGCGTCGCCTCGGTGATGACCCCGAGCGCGCCCTCCGAGCCCACGGCCAGCTCGAGCAGTGAAGGGCCGGCGGCGCTCGCCGGGGTGGGTCCGAGCACGAGCTCGCCGGCGGGGGCGCACAGGCGCAGACCCTCCACCAGCTCGTCGATGCGCCCGTAGCCGGTGGAGGCCTGGCCGGCCGAGCGCGTGGCCACCCAGCCGCCCACCGTCGAGTACTCGAACGACTGCGGAAAGTGGCCCAGGGTGAGGTTCCGGGCGCCCAGCTCGGCCTCTGCGCGCGGACCGAACAGGCCCGCCCCCAGCGTGGCGGTCAGTGACACCTCGTCGACCTCGCCCACCCCGTCCAGGCTCGAGAGGTCGAGCGTGATGACCGCGTCGTGGGGACCGCTTAGCGGCTCGACGCCGCCCACCACGCTCGTGCCGCCGCCGAAGGGAACCACCGCCACGCGGTGCTCGGCGCAGGCGGCCAGCACGGCCGGAATCTGGTCTGGGCCGTCGGGCACGAGCACGGCGTCGGGCGCGCAGGAGAAGTCCCCGGCGCGAAGGCGCACCAGGTCCGCGTAGCCGCGCCCCGCGGCGTGCCCGACGCGCGTCTCGAGGTCTATGCGCAGGGCAGCTGGCCCCGAGGCCGCCACCAGGGCGGCGTGGGCGGCGGCACTCAGCCTGGGGGCGGCCAGCGCGGCCCCCTCCAGCGACGGGCGCTCCCTCCGCGTCCCCAGGTCGGCCTCCAACCCCTCGCGCAGCAGCGCCTCGGCACCTGGCGTCAGCTCGGGGTCGTGCCCGTCCTCGCCCCAGCCCCACCAGCGCATCAGCGGCCCTCCGCCAGGACGCCGAGCCCCTCGAGCGCACGGTCGAGCGTCCGCCGCGTGGCGAGGCGGATCTGGATCACCCCGAAGCGCGCGAAGCCGCGCAGGCGGGTGCGGTGGGCCAGCTGCACCTTGGTCCCCTCCCCCGCGGGCTCCAGCACCAACTGGTAGCGCGAGTCGGTCATGATGCGCTCGAAAGGCGACTCCTCGAGCTCGTGGCGCCACACCAGCCGCTCGGGCTCTACCGACTTGAGCACCGTGTAGTCGGCGCGCAGGGTCTTGCCGCGCGGGGTCGTCATCACCGTCGTCCAAGCCTCCTCGCCGGCCTCCTCCACGCGCGTGACCGAGGGCCACCACTGCGGCAGGCGCTCGGGGTCGCGGGCCACCGCCCACACCTTCTCCCGCGGGGCGCTCAGTGCCCGCTCTCGGCGGACGGTCGGCACCTATTCGCTCCCGTACGCGATCAGGCTGTGCACGTCGCGACCGGCGAGGCGCTCGCGGCCCTCGAGGAACTCCAGCTCGATAAGGAAGGCGCAGCCCACGACGTCGCCGCCGGCCTGCTCGACGAGCCCACACAGGGCCGCGGCGGTGCCCCCCGTGGCCAGCAGGTCGTCGTGGACGAGCACCCGCGCCCCGCCTCGCATCGCGTCGCTGTGGACCTCCAGGGCGTCGACGCCGTACTCCAGCTCGTACTGCTCGGAGGACACCTCACGCGGCAGCTTGCCCGGCTTGCGGGCCAGGACGAATCCCGCCCCTGCCGCCACGGCGAGCGCTCCGCCGAGGACGTACCCGCGAGCCTCGGCGGACACCACGTACTCGACCTCGCGCGAGCGCGCGTAATCGGCCAGCCGAGCGACGGCGGACTCCAGGGCGCGGGCATCGAGCAGCAGCGGCGTGATGTCCTTGAAGACGATCCCCGGGCGCGGGAAGTCGGGAACGTCCTGGATACGGGACCGGAGGTCCGGCGCAGTGCTCACCTCGTGAGCTTGCGGAGGTCCCGTATGAGCAGCAGGTGCTTGAGGTTGGAGGCGATGGCGGCCAGGTTCTCGAGCGCCTCCACCGCCTCCCGCCGCCGCTCGGGGTTCCGCGAGCGCAGCGCCGGGGCCAGGATCTGCTCCAACAGGGCGGCCTCGCGGTCGGCCGAGGTCCGGAACACCCGCAGGTTGCGCCCGCCGACACCGAAGCGCTTGAGCTCCTGGGTGGCGCGCACGATCTCGCGGTCGGTGTCGTCGTAGAGCGTCTCGCCGTTGTGCTTCTCGCCCTTGATCACGCCGTACTCCTCGAGCTCCTTGACCAGCCCGCGTTCGGCGCCGGTCTCCTCGAGTACGTCGTCCAGGCGGTACAGGGCCTCCTGCCCGCCCTCCACGCTGGCGCGGCGCAGCGCTCCGCGCTGATCGCTGGCCTTGGGACTGGACTTGGCGATCTCCTGGTCGGCACGGCCGGCGGCCAGCTCTTGGCGAATGACCCGCAGCGGCAGGAACTCGTCCCGCTGCAGGCGCAGGATGGTGCGTAGGCGGGCCACGTCGGCCGGCGCGTAGAGGCGGTAGCCGCCCTGGGTGCGGCGGGGCGCGAGCAGCTTCTGGTCTTCGAGGTAGCGGACCTTGGAGATCGAGATGTCGGGGAACTCCCGCTCGAGCTGCTTGACCACAGCACCGATGGTCAGCGCCTTGGTGGGGCGTACGGGGATGTCCGTGCTCACCGCTCGAGGTACGTGAGCTTGTACTTGCCCACCTGCAGCTCGTCGCCGTTGGCCAGCCGGTGGGACTCGATCCGGCGCCGGTTCACGTAGGTCCCGTTGAGCGAGCCCAGGTCGTCGATGTAGAGCCCGTCGCGGCGGCGCACCAGCAAGGCGTGGTTGCGCGAGACCGTGACGTCGTCGAGGAACACCTCGGCGTCGGGGCTGCGGCCGATCGTCATGCGGTCGCCCGACACGTTGAACAGCTCACCCGAGCGCCCCCCGCCGGCCCGGATGACCAGCGTCGCGCCCTCGCCCGCGACCTCTTCGAGGTCGACCGGCTTGAGCTCACCGCTCTCGTCGACCTGGTAGGTCTCGGTGGTGTCGCCGCCGCCCGATGGCTTGGAGTCGCCCAGGAAGGCGCCGCATTTCGAGCAGTAGTTAGCCCCCTCGGCGTTGACGAATCCGCACTCGGGGCAGTGCACCGCGCGCCCTTACTCGCCGTCGCCCAGCGGGATGGCTTTGCCGGAGAGGATGTCGCTCAGCTGCTGGACGTCGTCGCCGGAGATGACGGCCTCGCCCTCCTCGTGCTTCTTGCGCAGCCGGTTGACCAACTCCGCGCGCAGGATGTCGATCTTTCCGTGCAGGATCCTGCGCTGGTAGGAAACCTCCTGCTCTTCCTCGGTGAGCTGCTGGATGAGGTCCTTCAGCTCCTCGTTGGATAGGGCGCCTAAATCGGGGAAGGTGTCCATGAGGCGGGTCGGGTCCTTTCGTGCGGAGGCCGAGCGAGTTTACAGGTAGGGATCAAGTCGAGCTTGAGGGTCCGTGCCGGAAATGGCGCATGCCGTCTTGCAGGTACAGGTAGGTGGCTCCGAGCGTCATGGCCAAGCCCAGGTAGAGCAGGGCCTCGGGCACCCAGGAATCAATCAGGATGGCCAGGCCGAGAGCGGTCATAGTGGGCCACACCGCCCACCGGCCGAGCATGTTCACCTTGATGTCCACCCCCATCTTCAGGGAGATCTGGGTCAGCACGAGCATCAGGACCTCGCGGGCGGCTAGCACGATGAGGGCCCAGCGGGGCAGAAGCTCGAAGTGGAAGTCGACCACGACCCCGGAGACCACGAGCAGCCGGTCGGTGAGCGGGTCCATGAGGGCGCCGAGGCGGCTGTACTGGCCGGTGAGCCGTGCCGTGAGCCCGTCCAGGTAGTCCGTCGCCGAGATGAAGGCGAACAGCAGCGCAGCTGCGGTGTTCCGGCCCTGGCCCGAGAAGGCGATCACGAGGAACACAGGGATCAGCGCCAAGCGCACCGCCCCAATGGCGTTCGGGAGCGTGAACGGCCGCAGCGGCATCTGCCGCAGGGTTTCGGGCGGCGGCGGACCCGAGCGGTCCAGGCCCAGCAGGCGCCTGCGAGTGCGCTCCCGCACTTCCTCGGTCTTCTCACGGACGGCCTCCACGCGCTCGCGCGCGGCCTCGCCGCGGGTCTTCTCTACGGGAGCGTCTGCCATAGGTCCACTGCGGCCTTGGCCGCGCCATCAAGGGGCAAGCTGCGCTTCTCCTGCCCGCGCCTGACCTGGGCCTCGACCTCGCCGGACTCGATCCCCCGCTTGCCAACGGTCAGGCGCAGAGGGCAGCCCAGCAGCTCGGCGTCGGCGAACTTCTCGCCCGCGCCCGCCTCGCGGTCGTCGTAGATCACGTCGAGCCCCGCTTCGGCGAGCTCGCCATAGAGGCGGTCGGCCACCTCGCGAGCGGGTTCGCCCTCGCGGCTGAGGGTCACCAGCTCGGCGTCGAAGGGCGCCAGCGAGCGCGGCCAGGAGATGCCCTGCTCGTCGGCGTGCTGCTCGATCGCCGCCGCGACGACGCGAGCCGGGCCGATCCCGTAGGACCCCATCCAGATGGGGTGCTCGGAGCCGGTCTCGTCCAGGTAGCGGGCCCCGAGGGGCTCGGAGAAGCGGGTGCCGAGCTTGAAGATGTTGCCCACCTCGATGGCGGGCTCGATGCGGATGACCGCTCCCCCCGGACAGGTGTCCCCCGCCTCCACGGTGCGCACATCGGCCCAGGTGGGGTCGAAGTCGCGGCCGGGCTCGACGCCCCGCACGTGCGTGTCGGGCCGGTTGGCGCCGGCCACCAGCCCACTCAGGCCGCGCAGTGCCTCGTCGGCGATGACCTCGACCCGGGCGCCGACCGGACCGATGTACCCGCCCACCGTGCCGAACTGGTCGCGGACCTCCTCCTCGTGGGCGGGGCGGGCCTCGGCGCCGAGCGAGTTGGCGAGTTTGATCGGGTTCAGCCGGTGGTCGCCGCGCAGCAGGACCAGCAGCGGCCCGCGCCCGTCGGCGATCATGGGCATGGCCTTGATCAGGCCGGTGGCGGGCACGCTCAGCAGGCGTGTCACGGCCTCGATGCTGGTCGCGCCCGGGGTGTCCACCTCCTCCGGGGCGTCCAAGGTCTCGGGCAGGGCCTCAGGCGGGACAGGGGTGGCGCTCGCCACCTCCACGTTGGCGGCGTAGCCGGCGTCCGAGAGCGCCACGTCGTTCTCGCCCGCCGGGCAGGGCGCCATGTACTCGTGCGCGCCGAACCCGCCCATCATCCCCACGTCGGACTCGACCCGGTACCACTCCAGGCCGGCGCGGTCGAAGATGCGGTCATACGCGCCGGCGTAGCGGTCGTATGAGTGGTCGAGCCCCTCGCGGTCGCGGTCGAACGAGTAGGCGTCCTTCATCACGAACTCGCGTGTGCGCAGCACGCCGGCGCGCGGCCGAGGCTCGTCTCGCTCCTTGGTCTGGAAGTGGTAGAGCAGCTTGGGCAGGTCGCGGTAGGAGCGCACCTCTCGGGCCATGTGGAAGGTCAGGGCCTCCTCGTGGGTCATGGCCAGCGCCAGCTCGGCGCCCTTGCGGTCCTGGAGCTTGAACAGCTCCTCGATGTCGTAGCGGCCTGAGGTGCGCCAGATCTCGGCCGGCTGGAGCACCGGCATCAGCATCTCGAGCGCGCCGATGGCGTCCATCTCCTCGCGGACGATCTGCTCGGCCTTGCGGTGGGCCCGCCAGCCCGCCGGCAGCCAGGACCACATCCCGGCCCCTAGCTGGCGCGCCATCCCGGCCCGCACCAGCAGCCGGTGGGAAACTGCCTCAGCGTCGGCCGGCGGGTCCTTGGTGGTGGGCAGGAAGTACTCGCTGAGGCGCGTCACTCTGGTCCGAGTCTAGGTTCCGGGTCACTGCGCGCATGCCTTTCGGGTCAAGGGGACGGGCCCTGGCGCCGAAAAGGAAGAACACGTGGTCGCAAACACGAGGTACCGCAGCGTTCTGCGCGCATTCGCCGCCCTGGTGGGGGCGGCCTGGCTGGCCTTCGCCGTCCATGCCCTGCTGGGCGTCGGAGAGGGCCCGCTGTGGGACGGCTGGCTCTACAACGGCCTGATGGGTTCGGCGGCGGCGGCGTGCCTGCTGCGCAGCGCCCTGGTACGCGAGGAGCGCCGGGCCTGGGCCCTTCTGGGCGCGGGCATCGCGCTCTGGACCGCGGGCGAGGTCTACTGGTCGCTGTTTCTGACCGGCCTCGACCAGGTGCCGGTCCCCTCCCCTGCGGACATCCTCTACCTGGCGCTCTACCCCGCCTCCTTCGTGGCCCTGGTGTGGCTCGCCCGCGCGCGGCTCGGCCACTTTGGCTCGCGCCTCGCGCTGGACGCCCTGATCGCCGCTCTGACCGTCGCCGCCCTGGCCACGGCCGTCGCCTTCGGCCCCATCCTAGGCTCGCTGGACGGCAGCGGGCTGGCCGTGGCCACCAACCTCGCCTATCCCCTCTGCGATGTGGCCCTCCTGGCCCTCGTGGTGGGCATGACCGCGCTCAGCGGCTGGCGGCCCGGGAACGCCTGGCTCATGCTCGCCGCCGGCCTGGGACTGATGGCGGTCGCCGACGTCAGCTACCTGCTCCAGTCGGCCGAGGGCACCTACAAGGAGGGCGCCGCCCTCGACCTGTTGTGGCCCACCGCCGCTCTCATCGTGGGCCTGGCCGCGTGGCAGCGTCCCGAGCCGCGCGGGGCCAGGCGCGTCGACCGCCGTGTCACCGACGCGCCCGTCTTGTGCGCGCTGGTGGCCGTCGCGACGTCGGTGCTCGCCTCCGCGGCCCACCTGGGGATCACCGGGCAGGCGCTGGCTGCCGCGGCTCTGCTCGCGGTGACCGCCCGGATGGCGGTCGCCGCGCAGGACAACCGCCGCCTGGTGGCCAAGTCGCGCCGTGACGCCCTCTCGGACGCCCTCACCGGCCTCGGCAACTGGCGGCGGCTCATGAGCGACCTCGTGAGGACGGTGGAGATCGCCGAGCAGGACTCGCCGTGGATGCTCGCCTTCTTCGACCTGAACGGCTTCAAGGGCTACAACGACGTCTTCGGCCACCCCGCCGGCGACCAGCTGCTCGTCCGCCTGGGCAAGCGGCTCGAGCGCGCCGTGGCGCCCGTGGGGCGGGCCTATCGCCTGGGGGGCGACGAGTTCTGCGTCCTGGCCCGAGTGGACCCGACCCGCAACGACGCGACCCTGAGGGCCGGCGTGGCCGCCCTCACCGAACGCGGCGACGGCTTCTCGGTCGACGCCGCCCACGGCTCGGTGCTCATCCCGGCGGATGTGCGTGACGCCACCGCGGCGCTGCGCCAAGCCGACACGCGCATGTACCAGCAGAAGGGCCAGTCGCGCCCGTCCGCCCCCAGCCAGACCTGCCGGGCGCTGGTGGCCGCCCTGTCCGAGCGCGACCCCCGGCTGGAGGCCCACGGCAACGTGGTGGCCGCCCTGGCCTCCAAGGTCGCCTCCCGGCTGAACATGACGGCCGAGGACCGCGACGAGGTCCACCGCGCGGCCGAGCTGCACGACCTCGGCAAGGTGGCCGTGCCCGACGCGATCCTCGAGAAGACCGGTCCGCTCGACGACGAGGAGTGGGAGTTCATGCGCCGCCACACGCTGGTCGGCGAGCGCATCCTGAGCGCCGCTCCGGCGCTCGCCCCCGTAGCGCGGCTGGTGCGCTCCAGCCATGAGCACATGGACGGCGAGGGGTATCCCGACGGCCTGAAGGGCGAGGAGATCCCGCTCGGCGCCCGGGTCGTCGCGGTCTGCGACGCCTTCGAGGCGATGACCGTGCCGCGGCCCTACCGCCAGGCGGTCAGCCGCGAGGAGGCCCTCGCCGAGCTGCGCCGCTGCGCCGGCACACAGTTCGACTCCGCGGTGGTCGAGGCCTTCGCGTTCGTCCTACGCGCCGAGCCGGCGCGCTCGGAGGCCCCTACGCCCGCGTGAAGCGGCGCCCGGCCGTGGGCGAGACGTCCTCGTCCAGCCGCTTGCGGTCGGACTTCGGAGCCCCGGCCATCGGCAGGGCGTCGCCCTCGGCCATGGCCTGCTCGCTGGCCGCGGCGGCCTCCATCGCGGCCATGCGCTCGGGGGTCATCTCGCCGGCGTTCTCCTCCTCGATCTTCTGCAGCCACTCGGCTCCCTCTGCGGCCTTGGACTCATCGCGCTCGACGCGGCCGAGCTTGAGCGAGCGGTCGATCTCGGTGAAGAGCTCCTCCACCAGACGCTCCTGGGGCACCTTTCGCAGCGGCTCGCCCCCGGCGAAGATCAGGCCCTCGTTCTTGGCGCCGGTGATGCCGAAGTCGGCGTGCGAGGCCTCACCGATGCCGTTGACCGCGCAGCCCAGCACGGCCACCTCGATCGGCTCGTCGTAGGCCTCGAGCCTGTTCTCGACCTCGGCCACCACGGTGTCCATGTCGAACTGGAGCCGCCCGCAGGTCGGGCAGGCGATCAGCACCGGGCCCTTCTCGCGCAGCTTGAGCGCCTTGAGGATCTCCCAGGCGACCTTGACCTCCTCCTCGGCGTGGAAGGTCGAGAGCGAGATGCGCACGGTGTCGCCGATGCCGTCGGCCAACAGCGTGCCGAGCCCGACGGCGGACTTCAGCGAGCCGGTCCACTTGGTGCCCGCCTCGGTGATGCCCAGGTGGAGCGGGTAGGGAATGCGCTCGGCGAGCAGCCGGTTGGAGGCGATCGTGTTGGGGACGCTCGTGGACTTGATCGAGACCTTGAAGTTCTCGAAGTCCAGGCGCTCCATCAGCTCGACGTACTCCACCGCGGCCCGGACCAGCGCCTCCACCGAGTTCTCGCGCTCGAGCTCGTGCAGGTGCTTGGGCAGCGAGCCCGAGTTGACGCCGATGCGGAGCGGGGTTCCGGCGGCCTTGGCCCGCTCGGTGACCTCGCCGGTCTTCTCGTGACCGCCGATGTTGCCGGGGTTGATGCGTACGCAGTGCGCGCCGGCGTCGATGGCCTTGAGCGCCAGGGTGTGGTTGAAGTGGATGTCGGCGATGACCGGGATCGGCGACTCGACCACGAGGCGCTTCAACGCGTCCACATCCTTGTCGCGCGGCACCGCGCAGCGGACGATGTCGCCGCCGGCGTCCGCGATGGCGCGGATCTGCTTGAGCGTGGCATCGTAGTCGGCGGTTTCAGTCTTGGTCATCGACTGCACGGCGACCGGGGCGCCGCCGCCGATCTTCACGCCGCCGACGTCGATCTGGCGCTGGGAGGGCACCCCCTGAGGGTACAAGGAGCTATCGCCCGCTCAGGGCCCGCGCTACCCGGGGCTCATCCCCCGGATAGCAGGGTCCCCATGCGCCGCAGACGCCAGTCGGCCTCCTCCGGCCAGCTCTCGGGATCGGGCGGCCACCAGGCGAACTCGTCGTGCTCGGCGTCGGGCACCGGCTCGGCGTCTTCGGGCACCGTGGCCTGGCCGACGAGCATGACCACGCCATTGGGGAGTCGGACCAGCGCCTCGATTGTGGTCCGGACGGGCCTCAGCCGCCACTCCTCCTCCAGCTCGCGGGTGAGGGTGTCCACGGGGCTCTCCCCCACCTCGACCGCGCCGCCGGCTCCCAGCGCCCAGCGCTCGGCCCAGGTGGCCAGCCACGCGGCCCGGCGGCCCGCGAGCCAGGACCCGTCCTCCCGCCGGACCACGCAGAGCGCGGTCAGCGAGTCGCAGGCCTCGCCCTCCACGAGGCGCAGCGCCCAGCGCGCGGGCTGCAGCTCGAGCCACAGGCCGCCGGCGCGCGCCTCGTGGTCGCGCATGCGCGCCGCCATTCCGTCGTGGGCCGGCGACCCGCGCTCGCTGAGCGCGGCCACGTGGGCGTCGGCGGCCTCGCTCAGCTGCGCCGACGGCTCGTAGGCCGCCTGGTGCCAGCGAACGTCGACGTCCTCGGGGTCCCAGGGTCCCCTCGCCAGCAGCGCCGCGGACGATGACTCCACGTGACCCATGATGTCGATTCGGCTCGCCGGCGTTCGTGTAGGGGGCGAGAGCGATCCCGAGGAGGACACGACATGACGACGATCAAGGCCGTCGAGAACGTCACGCTGGACGGGGTGATGGAGGCCCCCGAGGACTGGTCCCCGCCCTACCAGGACGAGGTGCTGGCTCAGGTAATGGCCCGGGACATGGCCCGCGGCGGAGGGCTGCTGTTCGGCCGCCGCACCTACGAGGAGTTCATCCGAGCCTGGGCGGGGCGCGAGGACAACCCGTTCACACCGGTGCTGGAGGCGCGGGAGAAGTACGTCGTCTCGCGGACCCTCAGCGAGCCGCTGCCATGGCAGAACTCCACGCTCGTGCGCGGGGACGTGGCCGAGCTCAAGCGCACGGCGGGCGAGGACCAGTTGGTGGTGCTCGGTAGCGGCGAGCTCCTGCACTCACTGCTGCGCGCCGGGCTGGTGGACGAGCTGCTGCTGACGATCCACCCGCTCGTGCTCGGCTCTGGCAAGCGGCTGTTCGAGGACGGCGGGCCCCCCATCGAGCTCGGGCTGACCGACTCGGTCACCACCACGACGGGCGTGACGGTCGCGACCTACCATCGGGCACGCGCATGACCCGCTACCTGCTCTCCGTGTACCAGCCCTACGGGGAGGGCCCGCCGCCCGAGAACCTCGAGCAGATCATGGCCGACACGCGCGCCGTCGACGAAGAGATGAAGGCCGCGGGCGTGTGGGTGTTCGCCGGCGGCCTGCACCCGCCCGACACGGCCTCCGTCGTGCGCGACGACTTGGTCACCGACGGGCCGTTCATCGAGGCCAAGGAGCACCTGGGCGGCTTCACGGTGATCGACGCGCCCGACCTCGACGCGGCGCTGGAGTGGGCGCGCAGGACCTCGCGCGCGACGACGCTGCCGATCGAGGTGCGTCCGTTCCAGTAGCGCCGTGACGGAACTCGACCGTGTGTTCCGAAAGGAGCACGGCCGCGCCGTCGCGGTACTGGTGCGGCTGCTGGGCGACATCGAGCTCGCCGAGGAGGCGGTTCAGGACGCCTGGGCGGTCGCCGCCGAACAATGGCCGCGCACCGGCCCGCCCCCGAGCCCGGCCGGCTGGATCATCACCACGGCGCGCAACCGGGCGATCGACCGTCACCGACGCGAATCGCGGCGCGCTGAGTTGCACGGCGAGCGCGAGCGGTTGCGACCGCCCACGCCCGAACCGCCGCTCGAGGAGGGGGCCATGCGCGACGACGAGCTGCGGTTGATCTTCACCTGCTGCCATCCCGCCCTGAGCACGGAGGCGCAGGTCGCTCTCACCCTGCGCCTTCTCGGCGGGCTGACGACGCCAGAGATCGCGCGCGCGTTCCTCGTGCCCGAAGCGACCATGGCCCAGCGCCTGGCCCGCGCGAAGGCCAAGATCCGCGCCGCGACGATCCCCTATCGGGTGCCGGACGCGGACGAGCTGCCCGACCGGCTGGGGGCGGTGCTTGCCGTCGTGTACCTGGTCTTCAACGAGGGCCACACGGCCAGCGAGGGCGACGCGCTGGTCCGCGCCGAGCTGTGCTCGGAGGCGATCCGCCTGGGCCGCCTGCTGGCCGAGCTGATGCCCGACGAGCCCGAGGTGCTTGGCCTGCTCGCCCTCATGCTGCTGACCGACGCGCGGCGCGGGGCCCGTTCGGGAGGAGAGCTCGTCCCGCTCGCCGAGCAGGACCGCGGGCTCTGGGACCGCGCGCTGATCGAGGAGGGCCAGGCCCTCGTGCGCCGCTGCCTGCGCCTGGGTCGCCCCGGCCCCCTTCAACTGCAGGCAGCCATCAATGCCGTCCACAGCGACGCGCCGGATACGGCCGGCACCGACTGGCGCCAGATCGGCGCCCTCTATGACCAGCTGCTGGCGCTGCAGCCGAGCCCGATCGTCGCGCTGAACCGCGCGGTCGCGCTGGCCGAGCTGGAGGGCCCCGGCGCGGCGCTGGCCTCCCTCGACGGGCTGGCCCTCGAAGGCCACCACCGCCTGCACGTCGTGCGAGCCGACCTGCTGCGCCGACTCGGTCGCCGCGACGAGGCGGCCGCGGCGCTGCGCCTGGCGATCGCCGGTGCCGCGAACCGGGTCGAGCGCGCCTACCTGGAGCGGCGCCTGGAGGCGCTCTAGCTGTAGAGCTCCTCGATCTCGGCCCTGTACTTCTCGGCGATCGGCTTGCGCTTGAGCTTCATGGTCGGCGTCAGCTCGTCTCCGCCCGGCTGCCAGTCGGTGGGCAGGATCGTGAACTTCTTGATCTGCTCCACGCGAGCCAGCTGCTCGTTGGCGGCGTCGATCTCCTCCTGAACCGCGGCGATCACCTTCTCGTTGCCGGCCAGCTCGGCGGGGTCGGGCGAGGCGCTCACCTTCTCGGCCAGGCTCGGGATCGCGTCGGGGTCCAGGGTGACCAGCGCGCTGTTGTACTGGCGGGCGTCTCCGATGGTCACAACCTGGCCGATCAGCGGCCCGGCCGCCTTGACCTTGGACTCGATGTTGGCGGGCGACATGTTTTTGCCGGCGGCGCTGATGATCAGCTCCTTCTTGCGGTCCACGATCTTCAGGTAGCCGTCCGCGTCGAACTCCCCGATGTCGCCGGTGCGCAGGAAGCCGTCGTCGGTGAACGTCTCGGCCGTCTTGTCGGGCAGGTTGCGATAGCCCGGCATCACCACTCCGCCGCGGATCAGCACCTCGCCGTCCTCGTCGAGCTTGACCTCGCAGTCGGGCGCAGGCGGGCCGACGGTCCCGATCTTGATCCTGTCGGGTGGGTTGCATGTGCCGGCGCCGGTGGTCTCCGACATCCCCCACAGCTCGGCCAGCGGCACGCCCAGCGCGTGGAAGAACTCGATCACCTCAGGCGGCGTGGGCGCGGCGCCCACGTTGCAGGCCTCGACCTCTCCCAGGCCGAGCATGTCGCGCACATTGGAGAGGACCTGGTCGTCCAGCTGCTGCCATTGCTGCTCGAGCTCCTCGGGCACCTCCTCGCCCGCCTGGATCAGCTTCACCCGCTGCAGCGAGACGTCGAGCGCCCTCTGCATGCCCTGCTTCTGCTCACCCTCGGGCAGCCCGGCCAGCATCGCCTCCAGGCCCGCCTTCATCTTCTCCCAGATACGGGGAACCGCGAAGAACCACGAGGGCTTGACCTCGGGCAGGTACTCCGCGACCTGGCGGGCGTCGGGGCACGACGTGACGTTGAAGCCGCACAGCATCGGCAGGTAGTGGCTCACGTTGCGCTCGGCCACGTGGGCCATCGGCAGGTAGGAGACGATCCGCCCTCCGAAGGGGAAGCCGATGATTTTGTCGTAGGAGCGCACGCAGCTGGTCATGTTCCCGTGGGTGATCTGCACGCCCTTGGGCGGCCCCGTGGTGCCCGAGGTGTAGATGAGGGTGAGGATGTCCTCAGGCTGGACCGCCTTCCAGGCGGCCTCGAAGTCGAAGCCCTTGTCGCCCTTGTCCTCCAGCTCGGCCAGCGAAATCGCGCCCGCCGGCGACTCCCCGTCGACCACAACGACGTGCTCGAGGGCGTTGTCGGCATCCTTGACGGCGATCAGGCGGTCCGCGAAGGCCTGCTCGGTGATCGCGACCGTGTTCCCCGCGTCGCCGACCAGGTACTCGATCTGCTCGGGCGTGTAGGTGTTGTAGATCGAGAAGGGAGTGGCGCCGAGGTGCATCGCGCCCGCGTCGCAGAAGTGGAACTCGGGCCGGTTGGTGAGCATGAGGGCCACCGTGTCCGCGCGGTGCACGCCGAGAGCGGCCAGGCCCGCCGCGACCCTGCGCGTGCGGTCGGCGTACTCGCGCCACGTGAGCGAGACTTCGTCGTCCTTGGTGCGCAGGGCGACCTCTCCGGCGACCGCGTCCGAGGTGATCTGGAACGCCTCGCACATCGTCGCGGCGTCGAGCGCGGGCGGGCGCTCGGTCTTGCGCTCTACGGTGCTGCTCTCCACGGGGCTCCTCTCTCGTCTCCTCGACCGGAGCCTAATGCGCCGGCCGCAAGCGGTCTAGCGCGGCCGGCTGGTCGATTACCGGACTTGGAAGCCTTCGCCGGTGAGCCGGCCGATGTCGTTGCTCAGCCCGAGGACGAACAGCCCGATAACGAGCAGGAAGCCGATGACGCTCGATTTCTCCATTAGCTGGTAGGAGACCGGCTTGCGGCGCACCAGCTCGACCAGTGCCCAGAAGATGTGGCCGCCGTCCAGCGGCAGGAACGGGAACAGGTTCACGATCGCAAGCGACAGCGAAATCACGGCGAGGATGGCCACCACCTCCGCGATGTCCTGCAGGATGGTCTGGCGGGTGACCTCATACGAGCCGACCACGCCCGAGATCTCCTTGCGCTTCTGCGCGTCGAACAGGCGCGCGGGCAGGCTCAGCGTCTGCCCGGCGATGAAGGTGAACTGGTCGAAGGTGCGCGAGAACGCCTGGCCCGTTGGCAAGGTCTTGCGTGGACCCGGCACGTAGCCGAAGCCGAGCCGTGTCTTCTTCGCCTCGGGGTCGTACACCGGCGTGAGCGCGAGGCGCCGCTCGCGCCCGCTGCGCTCGATCAGGAGGCCGGCGGGCTCGACGGCCTCGCAGCGAGGCCTGGGCGGCCGCTCGGCGCAGCGGTGCGAGGAGATCTGCCGGGAGAGCGCGCGCACGCCTCCTCGCCTGCCGTCGACGGCGACGATGCGGTCCCCCGGCCGCAGCTCTCCCGCCGCGGGGTAGGCCCTCTCCACCATGTCCACCTTCGCCTCCTTGGGCGCGGTCTGCGCCCCGATGCCGGCGAAGAAGACGAACATCAACAGGAACGCGAGGACCAGGTTGACCGCCGGGCCCGCGGCGATCACCACGATGCGCTTCCACACCGGCTGGGAGTAGTAGGCCCGAGTGCGGACCTCGTCGGGGAGGTCCTCGCTGGGGTTCATCCCGGTGATCTTCACGTAGCCCCCGAGGGGGATGGCGCCGATGGCGTACTCGGTCTCGCCGCGCTTGCGCGAGAAGAGGTTGGGCGGGAAGAACAGCGAGAACTTCTCCACCCGCATGCCCACGGCCTTCGCGGCGAAGAAGTGGCCCATCTCGTGGAAGACCACGAGCGCCATGAACCCGAGCGCCGCAAGGACGATGGAGACGAGCGTCATACCGCCGCCCCCGCGGCGTGGCGGCGCGCCTCGCTGTCGGCCTCGGCGAGGTTGGCGAAGTCGCGCAGCGGCTGCGGCGGCACGGCCTCCAGCGTGTCCTCGACCACCCGCGGGATGCCCGTGAACGGAAGCTCGCCGTTGAGGAAGGCGTGGACGGCCACCTCGTCGGCGGCGTTGAGCACGCAGGGCGCGGTGCCGCCCGCCTTGGCGGCCTCGCGGGCCAGGCGCAGACAGGGAAAGGCCTCTTCGTCGGGCGCCTCGAACTCCAACGAGCCGAGGGCCGCGAGGTCGAGCGTCGGAACCGGAACGTCCGCCCGCTCGGGGTGGTGGAGCGCGTAGGAGATCGGCACCCGCATGTCGGGGTGGCCCAGGTGCGCGAGCGAGGCGCCGTCGTTGAGGGCCACCATGCCGTGCACGATCGACTGCGGGTGCACGACGACGTCGATCTGTTCGTAGGGGGTGCCGAACAGATGGTGGGCCTCGATCACCTCGAGCCCCTTGTTGAACAGGGTGGCCGAGTCGATGGTTATGCGCCCGCCCATGTCCCAGGTCGGGTGAGCGAGGGCCTGATCGACCGTCACGTCCGCGAGCTCCTCGCTCGAGCGGCCGCGGAAGGGCCCGCCGGACGCAGTCAGCACCAATCGGTCCACGGTGCCCGGGGCCTCCCCGGCCACCAGCTGATGCAGCGCCGAATGCTCGGAGTCCACCGGGATGACCTGCGAGCCGGTGGCCTCGGCGAGAGCCATCACCAGCTCACCTCCGACCACAAGGCTCTCCTTGTTGGCCAACGCCAGATCGATCCCCTCTCCCAGCGTTGCCACGGTCGGCCCGAGGCCCGCCGACCCCGTAAGGGCGTTGAGCACGAGGTCCGCCCCCGACTCGACGATCAGCTCGACCAGGCCCTCGCCGCCGGCCAGGACCTCGCCGTCGGTCCAGGCCTCGGCCGCCCGGGCAGCAGCGCTCTCGTCCGACAGCGCGATGCGCCCGACGGCGAGCGCGCGCGCCTGTTCGAGCAGCAGCTCGTGGTTGGTCCCCGCGGCGAGCGCCACCACCTCGAGCTCAGGGCTTCCCTGCACGACCTCGATGGCCTGCGTTCCAATGGAGCCCGTGGAGCCCGCGATGACGACCTTGCGCACCCGCCTGAGACTAGACAGGCCCGACGACCTGCATGACCGCTTCGACCCCCTCTGACTCGAACGGCGTCGCGAGGGGACGGCAACGTGGTCGAATCGGCCGCTCGGACCGCGGACTTGAGCGCCGGGTCAGCCCAGACCGAGCGCCAGCGCGACGTAGAACGCCACCGGCACGCTGAAGAAGACCCCGTCCAGGCGGTCCAGTACGCCCCCGTGGGGGCCGAACAGGCCCCCCGTGTCCTTCACGTCGAGGTCGCGCTTGATCAGCGACTCGAACAGGTCGCCGACCGGTGCCGCCAGCGCCACGGCGACGCCCAGTATGAGCGCCTCGCCGTGGGTCAGCCAATCCTGGTAGAGGCCGGCGAACCAGAACGCCGCCGTGCCGCCCACGACGCCCACGATCAGGCCCTCGAGGGTCTTGTTGGGCGAGATCCCCGGTGCCAGCGGGCGGCGACCGTAGAGGCGCCCGCCGAAGTAGGCGAACGTGTCGCCGATGAAGGTGCCCACCAGCACGTCGATGAGGAGTCCCAGCCCCTCGGGCAGCTCGCGCAGGAAGACGGCGTGGGCCATCGCCAGGCCGATCCAGAGCGCCCCGAACAGGGTGACCGCGATGGCCCACGAGACGTTCTCGCGGCGGGGGCGCAGCAACGAGCCCACGAACGCCAGGGGGAACCCGCACACCAACACGAGCAGCACCTGGCGGTTGCCGCCATAGAGGGCGGCTAGGACCATGCCGGTCAGTGCGAGAAAGCCGACCAGGTCGACGGGGCGGACCCGGCGCATCATCGAGTAGACCTCGTGCAGGGCGGCGAAGCCGAGGGCGATCAGCCCCAGCGCGAACACCAGGCCCCCGTAGAGCACGATGAACAGCGCGAAGCCGATCGCCGGGACGGCGTAGAGCACCCGCGAAGGGGTGTCCGAGCGGGGCTCGCGCGGTTCGCGGCGGCCGGCGGCCACTTAGCGCCCCCCGAAGCGCCGGGCGCGGGCGGCGTACTCGCCGAGCGCCGCCGCGAAGGCCTCGCGCGTGAAGTCTGGCCACAGCTCCTCGACGAACACGAACTCCGAATAGGCCACCTGCCACAGCAGGTAGTTCGAGACCCTGCGCTCGCCGCTGGTGCGGATCAGCAGGTCCGGATCGTGCATCTCGGGCGCGTAGAGGAGGCGGGCGAACTCCTCCTCGGTCTCCCCGTCGAACCTGCGCGCAGCGTCCACGATCTCGGCGCGGGACCCGTAGTTGAAGGCCACGAACAGCGTGATGCGCTCGTTGCGGGCCGTCTTCTGCTCCGCCCACTGCATGCGCCGCTGGAGCTCTTCCGCGACTCCCTCACGACGCCCGATGAAGCGCATCCGCACGCCCTCCACGTCCAGCTCTGGGGTCTCGCGGTCGATGCGTTCGGCGAACATCGCCATCAGCGCGTCGACCTCCTCGCGCGGGCGCGACCAGTTCTCGGTCGAAAACGAGTAGACGGTGAGCTCCCGGACGCCGAACTCGACGGCGTCCCGCAGCCGCGCCTTGACCACGTCCGCGCCGGCCTGGTGTCCGGCGACCGGCGGCAGGCCCCGCTCCTTGGCCCAGCGGCCGTTGCCGTCCGTGATGATCGCGACGTACCGGGCCGCCGCCTCGGCGGCCATCAGACCTCGAGGATCTCGGCTTCCTTGCCCGCGAGCGCCTGATCGATCTCGCTCACGCGGGCGTCGGTGAGCTTCTGGAGCTCGTCCTCGGCGCGGTGCTCGTCGTCGGAGCCAACGTCGCCTTCGCTCTTGAGCTCGCGCAGGTCGTGCATGGTGTCGCGGCGGATGTTCCGCACCGCGACGCGTCCCTGCTCGGCGATTCCGTGCGCCACCTTGACCAGCTCGCGCCGGCGCTCCTCGGTCAGCTCGGGGATGGTCAGCCGGATCACGTTGCCGTCGTTCGACGGTGTCAGCCCCACGTCGGAGTCGAGGATCGCCTTCTCGATGGCCTTGATCGAGCCCGGGTCGAAGGGCGTGACGGTCAGCAGCCGAGCTTCGGAGGCCGAGACCTGGGCCAGCTGGCGGAGCGGGGTCAGGGCGCCGTAGTAGTCGACGTTGATGCGGTCCAGCAGGTGCGGCGTGGCTCGCCCCGTGCGCACGCTGGTGAACTCGCCGCGCGTGGACTCGACGGACTTCGCCATCCGCTCCGCCGCGTCGTCGATGAACTCCTTGAGGACGCCGTCGCTCATTGGGTCGATACCACCGTCCCCACCCTCTCGCCGCACACTATCCGGTCGATGTTGCGCTCGTCGTCCATGTTGAAGACGTGGATCGGCAGCTTGTTGTCCGTGCACAGGGACAGGGCGGTCGAATCCATGACCTTCAGGTCGCGCTCAAGCGCCTCGCGGTGGGTGATCTCGGGGATGAAGGCGGCGTCGGGGTTGGTCCGCGGGTCGGAGTCCATAACGCCCTCCACCCCGTTCTTGGCCATCAGAATCGCGTCGGCCCGCATCTCCAGCGCGCGCAGCGCGGATGCCGTGTCGGTCGTGAAGAACGGGTTGCCGGTGCCCGCGGCGAAGATCACCACGCGCCCGTGCTCGAGGTGGCGCATGGCGCGCCGGCGGATGTAGGGCTCGGCCACCTCGGAGATCGTGATAGCCGACTGGACGCGGGTCACCGCGCCCACCTTCTCCAGCGCGTCCTGCAGCGCGAGCGCGTTGAGCACGGTGGCGAGCATGCCCATGTAGTCGCCGGTGGCGCGGTCCATGCCCTCGGCCGCGCCGGCCAGCCCGCGGTAGATGTTGCCGCCGCCCACGACCACGGCCACCTCCACGCCACGATCGGCCACCTGCTTGACCTGCGCCGCTATGGCGGCGATCCGGTCCGGGTCGGCGCCGTAGTCCAGGCCGCCCATGAGCGCCTCCCCCGAGAGCTTGAGGAGGACTCGGTGAAAGACCGGCTCTATCGCTACACCTCGGCCACGTCGAAGCGCTGGAAGCGCCGGACCACCACGTTCTCGCCGGTGTTGGCGGCCAGCTCTGAGCGCAGCTCCTCGATGGTCTTACCGCCGTGCTTCTCCTCGTTTACGTGCACCTGGTTGAGCAGGACGCCCTCCTCGAGCCATTTGCGAAGACGGCCCTCGGCCATCTTCTCCTGCACCTGCTCGGGCTTGCCCTCGGCCGCGGCCTGATCGCGCAGCACGCGCAGTTCGGCCTCGCGCGCTTCCTCGGGGACGTCGGACTCGGACACGTAGCGGGGCGCCGCCGCGGCCACGTGCAGCGCCACGTCCCGCGCGAACTCGCGGAAGTCGTCGGTGCGGGCCACGAAGTCGGTCTCGCAGTCGACCTCGACCAGAACGCCGATCTTGCCGGTGGCGTGCACGTAGCTCTCCACCACTCCCTCGTTCACCGCGCGCTCACCGCGTTTGGCCGCCTTGGCCTGCCCCTTCACGCGCAGCACCTCGATCGCCTGGTCGACGTCGCCGCCGGCCTCCTGGAGGGCCGCCTTGCACTCCATCATCCCCGCCCCCGTGCGATCGCGCAGGGCCTTCACGTCCTTGGCTGAGATGTCCGGCACGCTGCTCTAACCCTGCTCGTCCGGATCGAAGGTGCGCCGGCCGCGGCCTGCCTCGGTGGGCTCGGGCTCAGGCCCAGCAGCCTGTTGGGGTTGAGCGGGCTCGCCCTCGGCCGCCGAGGCCTCGGCGCGGGCCTGCTCCTCGGCCTCCTTGCGGGCCTGCTCCTCGGCCTCCTTGCGGGCCTGCTCCTCGGCCTCCTTGCGGGCGGCCTCCTCGCGCTCGCGGCGCGCCTCCTCCTCCTCGAAGCGGAAGCGGCTGCCGCGGTCGGCCACGACATCTGCGATCGCCTCGGTGACGAGCTTGCAGGAGCGGATGGCGTCGTCGTTGCCCGGAATCACGTAGCTGACGGGGTCCGGGTCGCAGTTGGAATCGACCAGGCCGATGATCGGGATCTTCAGGCGCTGGGCCTCGCGCACCGCGATGACCTCGGTCTTGAGGTCGACTACGAACATCGCGTCGGGCTGGCGCTGCATGTCGGCGACGCCGCCCAGGTTGATCTCGAGCTTGTCGCGCTCGGCGATCGCCCCGATGCGCTCGCGGGTGGGAAGCAGGTCCATCGTCCCGCCCTCCGTCCAGTCGCGCAGCTCGTGGAGGCGCTCGATGCGCTTCGAGATCGTGTTCCAGTTGGTCAGCAGCCCACCCAGCCAGCGCTGGTGCACGTAGGGCATGCCCGCCTGTCGGGCGGCGTCGGAGACCGTGTCGCGGGCCTGCTTCTTGGTGCCCACGAACAGCACCGTGCCGCCCCGACCGGCCACCTCGCCAACGAACTCCTGCGCCTGCGCCAACAGGCGCTCAGTCTGCTGGAGGTCGATGATATGGATGCCGCCGCGCTCGCCGAACAGGTAGCGCCGCATCTTGGGGTTCCACCGCTGCGTCTGGTGGCCGAAGTGCACACCGGCCTCGAGCAGCTCCTTGACTCCTACTTCTGCCATCTGTGCTCCCTTGTCGTCCTGCTTCTCCGCCGGGCGCGCGCGGGACCCGGACCGCATGTCCGGGCAGGGCCCGCGCCGTTGTCCGGCGGGCTGGCTGTTTGCGGCAGGGAGACTAGAGGCCGGGCCCCACAACCCGTAACGGCGCCGAGGGGAGAGCCTTGGCCCTGAGCCTGGCCCCGGACAGCAAACGAGGCGCCCGAAGGCGCCTCGCTCACGGTCAGTCCCCGTCTGGCCCTCCGGAGACTGGCTCCCGCCTGGCCGCGTCGAGTGCGCGACGCAGTTCGGCGGGTGGTTTGGACTCGCAGCAAAATCGTTCCCCCGATATGGGGTGATAAAACCCGAGCCGGGTACTGTGCAGGAATTGGCGCGATAACCCAAGTATTTCTCCGCATCTTGCGCCCCCGTACGCGGCATCGCCGCAGACGGGATGCCCGATCTCCGCGAGGTGAGCGCGGATCTGGTGCGTGCGCCCGGTCTCCAGCCGCACGTCGAGCAGCGTCGTCCCCGGCAGCTCCTCGAGCACGGTGAAGTGCGTGACCGCCGGCCGCGCTCGCTCGCTGTCGGTGGAGCGCACCGCCCGCCGCCGGCGGTCGCGGCCGAGCGGGGCGTCGATGGTGCCCGACGACGACGGCGGGCGCCCGTCCACCAGCGCGAGATAGCGGCGCTCGAGCTCGCGGGCGGCGATGGCCTCCTTGAGGGCCGCGAAGGCCCGCTCGGACTTCGCCACCACCATCAGCCCCGAGGTGTCGCGGTCCAGACGCTGGACGATGCCCGGGCGCGCTTGATCCTCGCCCCCTGCGGCCCGCCCGGCCAGGGCCCCGGCCAGCGTCGGGCCGCGATGGCCGGCGGCCGGGTGGACCACGAGCCCGGCGGGCTTGTCGACCACCAGAAGGTGCTCGTCCTCGTAGGGCACCTCGAAGCGCGGGACCTCGGCAGGCTCCGCAGGCTCCTCGAGGCTGAACTCCACCTCCTCCCCCGCTCTGAGGACGTGTCGCTTGGGGCGGGCCTCGCCGTCCACCAGCACGCGGCCGGCGTCGATCAGTCGCCGGGCCTCGGCCCGCGAGCTGACCTCCTCCCGGCCCGCCAGCGCGACGTCCAGCCGCTCTCCGGCCTCCTTCTCGCCGGCGCGGAACCTCACCGCTCGGCGATGTACAGCAGTCCGAGCACAGCGACCACTATCGAGGCGTCGGCGAGGTTGAAGGCCGGCCAGAACGAGGGGTCGATGTAGTCGATCACCGCCCCGTCGCGTGCCCGGTCGGCCAGGTTTCCCAAGGCGCCGCCCAGGAGCATGCCCGTGGGCAGCCACAGCCAGGGCAGGGAGGCGTGGGTGGCGAAGAAGGCCAGCAGCCCGATCAGCGCGACCGCGATGAGCAGCGCCACGATCGTCCCGGCCTCGGGGAAGGCGCCGAAGGCCACGCCGGTGTTGCGGGTGTTGGTCAGGTCGATGCCGAAGAAGACGTTCCGGCTGCGACCGGGCTCGACCGAGGCGATCGCGAGCTGCTTGAGCCCCTGGTCGGCCGCCACGACCACGCCGGTCGTGGCCGCGACGCGCGCCCAGCCGGCCACCCGCGGGCCCACGGCCGCTAAGCGCCGCGGATGAGGTCGGCCAGCAGCGGGCCGACGATCAGCAGCACGAACGTGCCCACCATCGGGCTCAGGTCCAAGGCCCCCGGGCCCAGCTTGATCATCGGCAGGAAGCGGCGGAAGAGCTGGAGGTAGGGGCTGGTCACGTCGCGGACGAACGTGAGGAACGTGTCCAGGTAGCGGTTGTAGGGGACCCGTGGCAGGAAGCTCATCAGCACCGCGACGAAGATCAGCGCCACGTACACGTAGGTGAGCGTCTCGACGTAGTCGCCGACCTCGCCACGCACGCTCGCCAGGACGGTCATCGCACCGCCTCCACGATCTCGTCGACCGCGCTGGTCAGCGCGGCGGGGACCCCCTCGCGCTCCAGCGTCTTCAACCCCCGCTCGGTGAGGCCCCCGGGCGTGGCGACCCGCTCGCGCAGGTCGGCGGTGTCGTCGCCGTGGGCCCGGAGCCAGGTGGCGGTGCCGGCCATCGTCTCGACCACCATCCGCCGTGCCTGCTCGGCATCCAGCCCCTGGCCGGCGCCGGCCGTGGCCAGCGACTCCGCCACCAGCGCCAGGAAGGCGGGGCCGCAGCTCATGACCGCCATGGCGGGCTCGAGCTCGGGCTCGGAGACCGGCAGGACCAGCCCCGCGCGGCCGAGCAGCTCGAGGAGCTCGCGGTCCGCCTCGCCGCCCGCGGCGGCATAGCAGATGACCCCCGCGCCGAACTCGACCGGCAGGTTGGGCATCAGCCGCAGCAGCGGACGGTCCGGGTATGCCGCCTCCAGCCGGGAGAGCTTCACACCGGCGAGGACGGAGGCGATCGCCTTCGCCTGGGGCGCGACCTCGGCGGCCACCTCGTCGAGCTGCTTGGGCTTGTGGCAGAGCAGCACGACGTCGGCGCGCTCGGCGACCTCGGCGTTGGAGCCCACGGCCTGGCCACCGGTGGCCTCGGCCAGCCGCGCGGCCTTTCCCTCGTCGAGGTCGGAGACGAGCACGGGCTCGCCGATGCCCCGCGCCAGGGCACTCGCCATGTTCCCCGCTCCGATGAGCCCCAGCTGCACGAAATTCAGACTAGACCGAGCGAGCGGTGCTCGGCCGACCAGCGCCCGGCCTGCGCTAGCTCTGGTTGAAGAAGCCCTTCTCGATCAGACGGGCACGCTCCTCGGCCGAGACGTCGACGTTGCGCGGGGTGAGCAGGAACACCTTGTCGGCGATGCGTTGCATGCCCCCGTCGAGCGCGTAGGTGAGGCCGGAGGAGAAATCGATGAGGCGCTTCGAGAGGTCGGTATCGGTGCCCTGCAGGTTGAGGATGACCGGGATCGCGTCCTTGAACTGGTCGGCGATCTGCTGGGCGTCGTTGAAGCTCTTGGGCACCACGAGGTGGACTTGCAGGTCCCCCCCGTTACCGCGGCCGTTGGTCTCCACCGGGCGCAGGACGCGGGTCTCGCCGCGACCGCCGCGCGGCGAGTCGTCGGCGAAGATGTCGTCGAAGTCGTCGCGCCGGCGCCGGGACAGGCGGCGGACGTTGGGCCGCTCGCGGTAGTTGTCCTCCAGCTCCGCCTCGGGCTCGCGGGGCGGTCGGTCACGGTCCCGCTCGCGCACGGGTTCGGCATAGGCCTCCTCGTCCTCTGCGAGGCCGAAGTAGACGAGAGCACGGTGCCAGGTGTCGCGTAAGGCCATATCGATGGGGTCTTTCGCCCATAACGCGAGAAACCCTTGTCAAAACGCTAGCGCAGGAGCGCAGGCCGAGCGCGGCCGGCCGAGCACCGCCCGCTCGGTCCGCTAGCGCAGGAGCACAGGCCGCGCGCTGGCAGGCCGAGCACCGCCCGCTCGGTCCGATCTCGCTTGAATAGGGCTCTTCTCGCCGTGTCCACGCACCTTCCCACCTCGACGGAAATCGAACTCGAGCTGCCCTCAGGCGTAACCCTGCGCGGGGAGGATGCGAGCGCGGGCCCGGCCATCGTGCTGCTGCACGGGCTGTCCGCCACTCGCCGCCACGTGGTGCAGGGGTCCAACTACCTGCTGCGCAACGGTTACCGGCTGATTGGCTACGACGCCCGCGGCCACGGCGCATCCGGCGCGGCGCCCGATCCGAAGGCCTACGAATACTCCGACCTCAGCGCCGACCTCGACGCCGTGCTCGACCACCTCTCGCTCGACAGCTTCGTGCTGGCGGGGAGCTCGATGGGCGCCGCGACGGCCATGGCCTTCGCTCTCCGCGAGCCCGAGCGAGTACGGGCGATGGTGCAGATCACCCCCGCCTACGGGGGCGCTCCACGGACCGACGGCGTGGACAGGGACCACATCTGGATCGAGATGGCCGACGCGCTCGCCCACGGCCCGGAGAGCTTCGCCGAGGCCGCCATCCCGCGAGACATGCCCGACAAGTGGCGCGACACGGCCAAGGAGGCGACGATCCAGCGGATGGAGGCCCACAGCGACCTCGAGGCGGTCGCCAACGCCATGCGGGTCGTGCCGTGGTCGATCGCCTTCGAGGGCATGGACCAGCTCGAGGACCTCGACGTGCCCACGCTAGTAGTGGGCAGCCGCGACGAGGCCGACGGGCTGCATCCCTACGAGGTGGCGCTCGAGTACTCCCAGCGGCTCCCCGACGCCGAGCTGCTGGTGGAGGACGACGACCAGTCGCCGATCGCCTGGCAGGGCGCCCGCCTCTCGCGCGCGATCGAGGACTTCCTGCGCCGCAAGGGCGTCGAGTAGCCGCCTAGGCGTAGAGCACGGAGCCCAGGCGCACGATCGTCGCCCCCTCCTGGACGGCGACCTCGTAGTCCTGGCTTGTCCCCATCGAGAGCCGGGACAGCCCGTGCTCGGCGGCCAGCTCCGCCAGGCGCGCGAAGTGGCGGCGGTTGTCCTCTGCTCGCTCCACCTCCGGGGGCATCGTGGCCAGGCCGGTGACCGGCACCGGGGAGCGCTCGATGTAGCGGGGGAGCTCCGCGGGCGCGATGCCCGCCTTGCTCTCCTCCCCGGCCACGTTGACCTGCACGAGCACCTCCACGTCCTCCAGGCGCTTGAGCGCGGACTCGGAGGCCACCGAGTGGATCAGGCGGACGCGGGGCGCGACGTCGCGCACCTTGCGCGACTGCAGCGCGCCGATGAAATCCCAGGTGAACAGGTCGCCGTGCGCGTCCTGCTTCTCGGCCAGCTGCTGCGCGCGGTTCTCCCCCACCAGCGTCACCCCGCCCTCGGCCAGGGCGGGCAGGTCGTCCACCTCCAGGTACTTGACGGCCGCCAGCACCTCCACGTCGGGGCCGATGGCCTCGCGCACCCGCTCGAGGTTCGTGCGGACCCGCTCAGCCTCCATCGCGGACCACCACGCCCGCCTGACGGCCGGTCACCCCCCGGTCGCGGCGGTGGGAGAAGAACAGCTCCGGGTGGCAGCTCGTGCACAGGTCAACCTCGGTGATCTGGCCCACCCCCTCGGCCTGAAGCTGCTCGCGGGCGATCGCGCGCAGGTCGAGGTGGGTCTCGCCGGAGCGGCCGAAGGTGGCCGCCACCTCCTCGCCCACCTCGAAACAGCATGGCCCGATGCCGGGACCGATGGCGGCGGCCGGCGCCCGTTCGAACCGCTCGAGCGCCCTGCCGACGATCCCGCCGGCCAGGCCGCGCCAGCCGCAGTGCAGCATTGCGACCCGATCGGGCGAGGCGAGCGCCACGGGCAGGCAATCGGCCGTCAGGACCAGTAGCCCGAGGCCGCACTCGCGCGTCAGGTGACCGTCGACCTCGGGCGGGTCGGCCCCGGACGGCGGCGCGGACCACTCCTGCAGCTCGGTCCCGTGCATCTGGCCTCCGAGCGCTGTGGCGGCGGTGTTCGTGTGGCGCTCCAGAAGGCGGCGGTTCTCCACGACGCGGTCGGCCTCGTCCTCGGTCCACAGGCCCAGGTTCAGCGAACTGAACGGCCCCTCGCTCACCCCGCCTCGCCGGGTGGAGAAGGTCACCCGTGCACCCGGCAGAGTGAGATCGAAATGGTCGCTCATGAGCCCTCCCGGGCGACCCGCAGCGCCAGCTCGAGCTGCTCGTCGCGGCCCCCGACGTCGCCGTCGAGGGTGCGCCGCAGCGTCTCCTCCAGAGCGGCGCCGACGGCCGGCCCGGGCGCCACGCCCGCCTCTATCAGGTCGTTACCCGAGATCGCCAGCCGCGCGTGCTGGAGATCGCCGACCCAGCTCAGCACGGGCTCGGCGGGGGCTCCGAGCGCCAGGGCCAGAGCCAGGGCCTCGGGGGGCTCGCGGCGCAGCAGCGCCCGGAGCTCCGACGGGCGCATGGGACGCGCCAGCTCGGCTGCCAGCAGCGGCGCCGTGCGCGCCGCCCGCGCTGCGGCCTCGCGCCGGGAGGCGTCGAGCCCGAGCGTGCCGATCCAGTCGCTCAGCCGCGAGGGCGAGCGGACGGCCAGCGCGGCGAGCCCCGCGAGCGCACGGTCGGCGCCGGTCTCCAGCGCTCCCAGCTCAGCGGCGGCCACGAGCTCGCCTTCGGCGTGCAGCTCGGGATGGAGCGCCACGTCCACCCCCAGGTCGCCGAGGCGGTCCACCGCCCGCCCCGCCTCGGTCTCGGCCAGGAGGCGCAGCAGCTCGTGGGCCAGCCGCTCGGTTGACACCGTCGCGATCGCGTCCCCCTTCACCGCCTCGCGGGCTAGGGCCTCGCTGTCGCCCTCGAGGGAGAAGCCGAGCCTGGCCTCATAGCGCGCGGCGCGCAGGATGCGGGTCGGGTCGTCGAGGAACGAGCCCTCGTGCAGCACGCGCAGCGCGCCCGCCTGAAGGTCGTCCCGACCCCCGAGCGGATCGCGCAGGTGGCCGAGGTCGTCCCCGCTGAGGCCGATCGCCATCGCGTTGATCGCGAAGTCGCGGCGGGCGAGATCCGCCTCGAGCGACGCCGGACGCACGCGCGGCAGTGCCCCCGGCTCGGGGTAGGTCTCCTCGCGGGTGGCGGCGAGGTCGAAGGTGAAGCCGTCGCCGGCCGTGACGGTCGCGGTGCCGAAGCGCTCGTGGCGCACGGAGCGGCCGCCGAGCTGGTCGGCCAGCTCCTGCGCCGCGCCCACGGCGTCGCCCTCGATGGCCAGGTCGAGGTCTACCGCCTGCTGGTGGAGCAGCAGGTCGCGCACGGCGCCGCCTGCCAGGTGAACGGGAGGGAGCGCCTCCAGCAGGGGCAGCAGGCGCTCCATGCCGGGCACCGCCCGCAGCCGTTCGCGCAAAGCCTCCATCAGAGCCGAACGGGTACCCCCGCGTCGCGCATGCGCTCCTTGGCCTCGCGCACGGTGGTCTGCCCGTAGTGGAAGATCGAGGCCGCCAGCACGGCGTCCGCGCCGCCGTCCTCGACGGCCGCCACGAGATGCTCGGCCGAGCCTGCGCCGCCGCTCGCGATCACCGGCACTTCCACGGCGTCGGCGACCCGCCGGGTGAGCTCGAGCTCGAAGCCCTCCTCGGTGCCGTCGCGGTCCATGCTGGTCAGCAGGATCTCCCCCGCCCCGCGCTCGACGCCTTCGCGGGCCCACTCGACCGCCTCGCGGCCGGTGGGCGTGCGGCCGCCGTTGACCAGCACGTCGTAGCCGCCGTCCTCGCGCCGACGCGCGTCTATGGCCAGCACCACGCATTGGGCGCCGAACACGCCGGCCATCCGGTCGATCAACGAGGGGTCGGCCACCGCCGCGGAGTTGACCGAAATCTTGTCGCAGCCGGCGTCGAGCACCGCCTGGGCATCCTCCGGTGAGCGGACCCCGCCGCCGATCGTGAAGGGGATGAAGATCTCGTCCGCGCAACGGCGGGCCAGCGCGGCCGCGGTCTCGCGCTTCTCGTGCGAGGCGGTGATGTCGAGGAAGCAGAGCTCGTCCGCACCCTCATCCTGGTAGCGGGCGGCGAGCTCCACCGGGTCGCCGGCGTCGCGGATGTCGACGAAGTTGGTGCCCTTGACCACCCGACCCTTGTCCACGTCGAGGCAGGGGATGACACGCCGCAGCAGCATCAGCGGACTCGCTTTGGCGAGTTTCCCCGGCAGAGCGCGGTCAACTCGCCATCCCCCCTTGGTCCAGCAAGGCTTGGGCCTCGCCGACCTGAAACCGCCCTTCGTAGAGGGCCTTGCCCGAGATCACGCCGACGAGGTTGGCCGACCCCAGCCCCGCCAGCGCGCGCAGTTCGTCCAAGGAACCGACCCCTCCCGAATAGACGAGGTCGCCCGGGAAGGCGGCGCACACGCGGCGCACCTCGCCGAGGTCGGGGCCCTCCAGCATCCCGTCGCGCTCGACCGAGGTGTAGATCACGCGGCGCACGCCGCGCTCGCCGAGCTCGGCCAGCACCTGCTCGGGTTCGCCCGCCGTCTCCTCCGTCCAGCCCTTGACCGCCACGCGCCCGGCTCGCACGTCCACAGCCACCGCCACCTCGTCGCGGAAGTCGCTCAACGCCTGCTCGAGGAAGTCCACGTCGGTGAGGGCCGCCGTGCCCAGGATCACTCGGTCGACGCCCGCGCCCAGCGCGCGGTTGATCGAGTGCAGGGAGCGCAGCCCGCCGCCGTACTGCACGGGCAGGCCCAGCTCGCGCACGATGCGCTCGGCGTGGCCCAGGTTGGCCGGCTCGCCGTCCCGCGCCCCGTCGAGGTCGACGACGTGCAGCGCGCGGGCGCCGGCCACGCCGAAGTCCCGAGCGGCCTCCACGGGGTCCTCGCCGTAGACGGTCTCGCGCGCGAAGTCGCCCTGCTGCAGGCGCACGGCCCGCCCGTCGCGGATGTCCACCGCCGGCAAGAGGATCATGCGGCGCAGAGGCGGGCGAAGTTGCCCAGGAGCGCGAGCCCGTCGGGTCCCGACTTCTCGGGGTGGAACTGGACGCCGTACACCGGAGGGCGGGCGACCACGCTGGCGAACTCCCCGCCGTAGGTGGCGGTGCCGACCACGTCGCCGTTGAGCGGCCGCGGGGCGAACGAGTGCACGTGGTAGAAGGGGCAGGGGTCGGCCAGGCCCTCGGCGAGCGGGCTCGGCCGCCGCCACGAGACGGGGTTCCAGCCGATCTGCGGCACCTTGAGGCCGTCCGCGTCGAGGGCCCGCACCTCGCCGCCGAGCAGCCCGATGCCCTCCGCGCCGCCCAGCTCGGTCGAGGACTCGAACAGCAGCTGCATGCCCACGCACAGGCCGATCACGGGGACCCCGCCCTCAACGCGCTCGCGCAGGAGGTCGTCGAAGCCCAGCTCGCGCACCCCCTCCATCGCGCGCGGGAAGGCCCCCACCCCAGGCAGCACGACGCCATCCGCGGCTCGGACCGCGTCGGGCTCGCGCGTGCGCACGGCGCGCACGCCCACGTGCTCCAGGGCCTTCTCCACCGAGCGCAGGTTGCCCATGCCGTAGTCCAGGACGGCGATCGTGGTCACAGGACGCCCTTCGTCGAGGGCACGCCGCTCGAGCCGGTCTCGGCCACGGCTGCTCGCAGCGCCCGCGCGAAGGCCTTGAACAGGGCCTCCACGATGTGGTGCGTGTTGCTGCCGGCCTCCAGGCGCAGGTGCAGGGTCAGCTTGGCCGTGTTGGCCACGGCCCGGAAGAACTCCTCGGCCAGGTCGGCGTCGAAGTCGCCGATGCGCACCGGCGGCACGTCGGCCTCGAAGGCGGTGAACGGCCGCCCGGACAGGTCGATGGCAGCGCCGGCCCGGGCTTCGTCCATCGGCACCACCGCGTGGCCGTAGCGCTCGATGCCGGTCCGGTCGCCCAGCGCCTCGTCGAGCGCGGCCCCGAGCGCCAGCCCGGTGTCCTCGACCGTGTGGTGCGGGCCGGTCTCCAGGTCGCCCTGCACCCGCACGTCGAGGTCCAAGCCCCCGTGGCGGGCCACGGCGTCGAGCATGTGGTCGAAGAACCCGACGCCGGTCTCGCGCACGCCCTCGCCGGCCCCGTCGAGCTCGAGCAAGAGGCGGACGTCGGTCTCGCCGGTCGTGCGGGAGATGTCGGCGCGCCGGCTCACGCGCGGCGCTCCATCGACTCGGCGTGCACGGGAAAGCCCTCGGCTCGGGCCACGGCCGCTCCGGCGGGCGCGAGCCGTCCCGCGGCGCCGTCGGGCAGCGAAACGCGCGCCATACGCCGCCGGAAGGTGGCCGGCGAGAGGGCGGACGAGAAGCGTGCCGCGCCCCCGGTGGGCAGGACGTGGTTGGAGCCGGCGACGTAGTCGCCGAACGCAGTGGCCGCGTCGGCTCCCACGAATAGGCAGCCGGCGCTGCGCACGGTGTCGGCCAGGGCCTCGGCCTCCGCACCCATCAGCTGAAGGTGCTCGGGCGCGAGCTCGTCGGCGAGGCGCACGGCCTCGCGGGCGCTGCCGGCCGCCAGCACGCGCAGCTGCGGCTCGGCGGCGCTGGGACGGTCGGGGGCCATACGGGCTACCGCACCGGCCACCGCGTCGCGCAGCCCCGCGTCGGGGGACACCAGGGTGAGCACCGAGTCCTCGCCGTGCTCAGCCTGCGCGAGCAGGTCCAGTGCGGCCAGCTCCGGATCGGCGCCCCGGGTCGCCACCAGCGCCAGCTCGCTCGGACCGGCCAGGCTGTCGATGCCCACCTCGGCTGCCACCTGGCGCTTGGCCTCGCGCACGTAGGCGTTGCCGGGCCCCACCACCACGTCCACGGCCGGGACGGACTCCGTCCCGTAGGCGAGCGCGCCGATGGCCTGGGCGCCGCCCATCCGGTAGACCTCGACCACCCCGCAGAGCACGCAGGCGGCCAGGATCGCCGGGTGCGCCCGTCCGCCGGGCCCGGGAGGGGCACACACCGCCACCTGCTCGACGCCCGCCGCGCGCGCGGTCACCGCGCACATGATCACGGTCGAGGGATAGGCCGCGCGCCCACCCGGGGCGTAGACCCCCACCCGGCGCACCGGCAGCTCGGCGATCTCCACGCGCTGGCCCTGCTCGAGCGGCACGGTCACCGGATCGCGGAGCTGCGCGCGCGCCACGGCGCGGACGTTGCGCACCGCCAGCCGCAGGCCGTCGATCACGGCCGGCTCCAGGACACCGAGCGAGCCCTCGAGCTCATGGGCGTCCACACGCAGCTGGTCCGGGGCGAGCTCGGCCCGGTCGAAGCGGCGGGTGAGGCTCCGCACGGCGGCGTCGCCGTCACTGCGCACCTCGTCGAGGATCGCGCGGACGTCGGCCTCGACGCTCATGCGAGCCCCCGGATGCGCGCCACCAGCTCGTCGATGGCGTCCGCCTTCAGCTTGTGGGCGACCGGATTGGCCACCAGCCGAGCCGTGCTCGGGGCGATCTCCTCGACGATCTCCAGCCCGTTCTCCACCAGCGTGCGGCCGGTGGCGGTGAGGTCCACGATGCCGTCGGCCAGCCCGCACAGGGGCGCGAGCTCCACCGACCCCTTGACCTCGACCACCTCGGCCTGGCGCCCGGTGCGGGCGAACCAGGCGGTGGCGGTGCGCGGGTACTTGGTAGCGATCCGCACCCGGCCCAGCCGGCGCAGCGACTCGCCGAGCGAGTCCTCGTTCTCCCGGGCGGCGACCACCATGCGGCAGTAACCGAAGCCGAGGTCGAGCAGCTCGTAGACGTCGGCGTCGGCCTGCTCGGCCAGCACGTCCTTGCCGGTGATGCCGAGCTCCGCGGCCCCGTGCTCGACGTAGGTGGGGACATCGCTCGGGCGGACGGTCACGATGCCGGCGTCGGCGAACCACAGCTTGCGGTCGTTGCCACGCACGTCCGCGGTGTCGATCTCCAGGCGGTCGAGCAGGTCGAGCGCCTCGGCGAAGAGGGCCCCGCGTGGCACGGCGACGGTCAGCGCCGGGCTCACGCCAGCCGCTCCTCGGCGGCCTGCGCGAGGTGAACGCGCCCCACGTCCAGAGCGATTCCGCAGGCGGGCAGAGCCCGCCCGAAGCGCCCGATCAGGTCGTCGTAGCGTCCCCCGCCTCCCAGCGCGAAGCCCACGGCCGGGTCGTAGACCTCGAACACCGGCCCGGTGTAGTAGCTCAGCGAGCGCACCAGCCCCAAGTCGAAGATCACGCGGTCGGCGATGCCGCGCTCGGCGAGCAGCTCGTGCAGCTCGCGCAGGTCGTCGGTCGCCTCGCCGGCGGAGTCCAGCACCTCTGCGCCGCCCCGCAGCGAGGGAACCCGCACCAGCCGCTCGCACGAGGCGGCGCTCAGGCCCAGCGCCTCGACGCGGCGCTCCAGCCCCACCAGGTCGCGCGCCGAGAGCAGCCCGATCAGCTCATGGCGAGCCTCCTCGGGGACCCCGGCCTCGTCGAGCAGTCGGGCGAACAGGGTGCCGTCGCCCACGCCCACGCGGTGGCGGCGCAGGCCGGCCCGATCCAGCGAGTCCTCGATCAGGGCGATCACCTCGGCCTCGCCCTCGGCGCCGGGCAGCCCGATCAGCTCGATCCCGCCCTGCAGGAACTCCCTCAGCTCGGCCGTGCGCCGCTCGGCGGCGCGGTAGGCGTGGGCGAAGTAGCACAGGCGCAGCGGCGGCTCGGCCTCGCCGAGCCGGGTGGCCACCACGCGGGCGATGGGGATCGTCATGTCCGAGCGCAGGGCCAGCACCTCGCCCTGCTCGTCGAACAGGCGGTAGCCGGCGCCGGCGCCGCTCTCGTCGCCCGCGCGCAACGTCGCTTCGTATTCGACCGCGGGCGTCCAGACCTCGCCGTAGCCGGCCTCGCGAAAGGTGGTGCTGAGTCCCTCGGTCAGCTCGCGCAGCTCGAGCATCTCGTCGGGCAGGACGTCGCGCGTCCCAGGCGGGATCGGGTGGCTCATGGCTTGACCTCGACGTTAGGCGGAGGAGCCCAGCCCGAGCGTCGGCCGGGCGAGCACCGGAGCCATGATCTAGGCGGGGACGCGCTCGGCGGCGACGCGCTCGATGTGCGCGCCCAGCATCCGCAGCCGCTCGTCGATCCGCTCATAGCCGCGGTCGATCTGGCCCACGTTCCCGATCTCCGAGCTGCCCTCGGCGCACATCGCCGCGATGAGCATCGCCATGCCGGCCCGGATGTCCGGGCTCTCCATGCGCTCGCCGTGAAGCCGGCTCGGGCCGCTGACGACCGCGCGGTGCGGATCGCAGAGCAGAACCCGAGCGCCCATGGACACGAGCTTGTCGACGAAGAAGAGGCGGTTCTCGAACATCTTCTCGTGGATCAGGATGAGGCCTTCGGACTGGGTGGCGATGGCCAGCGCTATCGAGGTGAGGTCCGCCGGGAAGGCCGGCCAGGGGCCGTCCTCGATCTTCGAGACGGCGTCGCCCTCGTCGTCGCGGATGCGCAGACGCTGGTTGCCAGGCACGAGCACGTCGTCGCCGTCGAACTCGAGCCCAACGCCGAGCCGCTCGAAGGCCAGGCGGGTCATGCGCAGGTCATCGGGATTGCTGTCCCGGATGCGCAGCTCGCCCCCCGTGCACGCGGCCAGGGCGATGAACGAGGCGACCTCGATGTAGTCCGGCCCGATCGCGAAGTCGGCGCCGCCCAGCGACTCCTGGCCGTGGACCACGAGCTGGTTGGTGCCGATCCCCTCCACGCGCGCGCCCATCTGGAGCAGCAGCCGGCACAGATCCTGGACGTGCGGCTCGGACGCGGCATTGCGGATCACTGTCGCCCCGGGGGTCAGCGCGGCGGCCATGAGCGCGTTCTCGGTGCCCATCACCGAGGGCTCGTCCATGAAGAAGTCACACGCGCGCAGGCCCCCGGCGGGCGCCTCGAGGCGGAAGCGGCCGTTCGAGGAGACGTCGGCGCCGAGCGCACGAAAGGCGTCGAGGTGCGGATCCAGCCGCCGGCGGCCGATCACGTCACCGCCGGGCGGCGGCATCTCGCAGTGGCCGAAGCGGGCCAGGAGCGGGCCGGCCAGCAGGAAGGAGGCCCGGATGCGCTCGGAGAGCTCGGGATCGGCCTCGGTGGCGATCACCCGGTCAGCCTGGAGGGCGACCACGTTGTCCGCGCGCCACTCGACCGACACCCCGAGGCGCGACAGCAGCTCCGCCATCGCCTCGACGTCGCGGATGCGCGGGACGTTGCGCAGCACGACTTCCTCCTCGGTGAGGAGGGTGGCCGCCAGCACCGGCAGCGCGGCGTTCTTGTTGCCCGCCGGGTCCACCGTGCCGGACAGCGGATAGCCGCCTTCGATCACGAACTTTTCCATGGTGCGCGAAGGAGCGAGGGTACCGAAGGACACCTTGGCCAAGGGTTCGTGGCCAGGCGGGGATACCCTGCCGACATGGAACGAGCGAACAGCGCCAAGCCGGCCAGCGCCCGGCCTGCGCTCCTCCGCTAGAGATGCCGCAGCCGACGCGCGAGGAGGCCTGGGGGCTGGTCACGGAGTGGGTCCAGGGCGACTCGCTGCGCAAGCACCTCCTCGGCGTCGAGGCGTGCATGACGGCCTACGCGCGGGAGCGGGGAGAGGACGAAGAGCTGTGGGCGACGACGGGCCTCCTGCACGACCTCGACTACGAGCGCTTCCCCGACCTGGACACCGGCCACCCGCGCAAGGCGCTCGAGCTGTTCACCGAGCGCGAGTACCCGCAGGAGCTGATCGACGCAGTGGCCGGGCACGCGACCTTCCTCGGCGTCCCGCGCGAGACCCCGCTGGCCAAGACCCTGTACGCCGTGGACGAGCTGTCGGGCTTCGTTGCGGCCTGCGCCTATGTGCGCCCCACCGGCATCCACGGCATGACGCCGAAGTCGGTCAAGAAGAAGCTCAAGCAGCCCAGCTTCGCGGCGGCCGTGAACCGCGACGAGGTCCGCGAGGGCGCCGAGGAGCTGGGCGTCGACTTCGACCAGCACACCGCCTTCGTGATCTCCGCTATGGAGGAGCGCTCCTCAGAGCTGGGCCTCGACGGCGATGGCTGACGCGCTGCGCATCGTCGTCCTCGAGGGCGACGAGACCGGGCAGGAGCTGCTGGAGGCCGCCCTGCGGGCGCTGGACCCCGACGTCCTGGGGCTCGAGATCGGGCTCGACCGCTACGACCTCTCCCTGGACAACCGCCGCGAGACCGACAACGGCGTGGTCCACGAGGCGGCCGCGGCGACGTCCGAGGCGCGCTTCGGCCTCAAAGCGGCCACCGTCACGCCGGAAGGCAAGGACGACGTGGGAAGCCCCAACCGGATCCTGCGAGAGGCGATCGGCGGCAAGGTGATCATCCGCACCGGCCGGCGCATCCCCGGGGTGAACCCCGTCGCCGGCCTGCACCACCCGGTCTCGGTGGTGCGCATGGCGGTCGGGGACGCCTACGGCGCCGAGCAGTGGCGCGAGCAGGAGGACGGCGAGGAGTACGCCCTGCGCACCGAGAAGATCTCGCGCTCGGTCTGCAAGGCGGTGGCCGAGTACTCGTTCCGCACGGCCGAGCGAATCGAGGGCAAGGTCTACGGCGGCCCGAAGTGGACCGTCAGCCCGGTGTACGAGGGGCTGCTCAAGGAGGAGATGGACGCGGCGGCCGAGCGCCATGCCGACGTCGAGTACGAGCCCGTCCTGATCGACGCCACCTACGCCGGGCTGATCACCGGCGCCGGCGAGTGCCCGCTCGTGATCCCCGCGCTCAACCGCGACGGCGACTGCCTCTCGGACCTGGTCATGCCCATGTACGGCTCGATCGCGGCCGCGGAGTCCGTGCTGCTCGCCCTCGACGACGACTACGAGCCACGGGCGGTGATGGCCGAGGCCCCCCACGGCACGGCACCCGGCCTGAAGGGCAAGGACGTGGCCAATCCGATGGCCATGCTGCTGGCCGGCGGCGCGCTGCTGGCCAACGCCGCGACGATGGGCTACGAAGGCACCGAGAAGGCCTCCCGTGCCCTGCGCGAGGCGGTGCTCGAGACGACGGGCGCCGGCTGTCGCACCGCTGACCTCGGTGGCCATGCCTCCACGACGGAGTTCACCGACGCCGTCATCGAACGCGTGCGCGGGAAGCTGGACGCCTGGTCTTCTCTCTGACGCTCCAGCCGATCGGGAGGTCGGCCTCCCGACGGGCCGGGTCGCGGAGGTGCTTGCGCCTCCGGACCACGTAGAGGCGCCGCTGCACGTACAAGGTGATGACTCCCGCCACCACGATGCTGCCCAGGTTGATCGCCAGCTGGGCCGCCGCCCCGGAGGCCTCGCTGGCGGATCCATAGGCCGCCGCCACGCCGATGTTCGCCGCGGACGGGATGGTGGTGACCGACACCAGGACGCCGATTAGGGCGCCAGACTTGGCCGACGTGAGGGAGAGCACCCCGGCGACCCCCGCCACGAAGGCCACGAAGAAGGTGAAGAAGTCGGGCGAGGAGATGAAGTTGGTCAGCGGGTGCTGCTCGGGGTCGTACTGCTCGGGAACGACGCCGATCGCCTTGAAGGCCAGGGTCGCCAGACAGGCCGCCACGGTCCCCAGCGGGAAACCGACGAGCAGGGCGGTCGCCGATCGGCGCGCCAGAGCGCCCCGCAGTTCCACCAGCGCGACGGACAGCGCCGCCAGCGGACCGAACTCGGGCCCGACCACCATCGCCCCCACGATGAGGATCGGCTGGTCGATCAGGATGCCTACCGAAGCGATCAGGCAGGCAAGGACCATGAAAGCGAGGAAGCTCGCGCTCAGCTCGGTGTTCTCGTCCGTGCGCGACTCCACCTCCTCCCACACCACGGCGTCGGAAGGCAGTCCCGGAGCGTGCTTCTCCGCTCGCTCGGCTCCCGCCGAGAGCTGGGTGTCGATGAAATCGAGGGTGATCGACCCCTGCTCGGGTATGTGGAGCTCGCGGAGGTCGTGGATCACCACGCTGGCGTCCTCGCGAGCGACGTCGGCCAGGATCACGTCTCCCTTGGGCTTCTCGGCCACGCCGGGGATGTGCACCACGTTGCACACCGAGCCCTCCGCGCACAGGAGCTCGAGGGCCTTGCCGGCGGTGTCCTTCGGAGCGACGATCCGCAGATGGACCATCAGGCCGCCGCGGCGTCCGGCGCGAGGAAGGGCGCAAGCGCAGCCCGCACTTCGTCGGGGATCGGCTTCTTGGCCTTTGTTGCGAGGTCGATGAACACGTGGCGCAGGTGCCCCTCGGCGAGCGGCCGGCCGTCGCGCAGGACCTCGATGCTGGTGGTCATCGCCGTGGTGCCCAGCCGGCTGACGGTGGCCCGCAGCTCCACCTCGTCGTCGAAGCGCGCGGCGTCCAGGTAGCGGACCCGCACCTCCGCGACCACCATGTCGGTGCCCGTCTCCATCATCCCCGCGTACCCGCCGGGCACGGCGCGCCAGAGCTCCGTCATCAGCACGTCGAACCACGCCACGTAGTGAGCGTTGAAGACCACGTTCTGCGGGTCGCACTCCGAGTACCGCACACGCAGGCGGTGGGAGAAGCTGCCGGCCACCGCCGCAGCCTATATCCGGGAATGGGGCTGGCCCCCGGCCGTGGGCGCGACTTTCCCACGCGGCCCGGGTTGTAGCGCTCCGTGAGCCGCCGGTCCCTCGTGCCATCGCTCCTGTGCGCCCTCGTTGCCGCGCTATTTCTGGTCCCGTCGCCCGCCTCCGCGGCCCGCGGCGCGGAGGTTTCGATCATGGACGACCAGCTGCTGCTGGGCCGCTCGCAGGGCCACGTCGACCGCCAGATGCAGATCTTCCGGCGCCTGGGGATCGACCGCGTGCGGGTCTCGGCCTTCTGGAACGGCGCCACTTCGCAGAACGCGGGGTCGGCGACCCCCCCCGCCGGCTTCAACACGGCCAACCCGAACGACCCGCACTACTCGTGGGGCGCCCTGGACCGCGTCGTGGACTCCGCCCGCGGCCACGGGCTGACGGTGATGCTCTCGATCACCACGCCGGCGCCGCGCTGGGCCAGCCTCGGCGGCGAGCGGCTCTCGCCTCGTTCGTCCGAGTTCGCCGCCTACGCCGAGGCCGTGGCCCGCCGATACGCGAGCCGCGTGGACCACTACGGCGTGGCCAACGAGCCCAACCAGCCCGGCTGGCTGCGGCCGCAGACGGATTCCCGCGGCCTGGTGTCGCCGCACCTCTACCGGAGCCTGCTGCAGGCCGCCTATCCACGCATCAAGGCCGCCGACCCCAGCTCGGTGGTGCTCGCCGGCAACCTGGCCGCCAGCGGAAACGACAGGCCCTCCCCGTCGAAGGGCATCCGCCCGCTGGCTTTCCTGCGCGCGATGGCCTGCGTCGACCGCGGCCTGCGGCCTATCACCACCGGCCGCTGCGCGAACTTCCGGCCGGTGCCCGCCGATGCCTTCGGCCACCACCCGTACAAGTTCTTCGGCTCTCCCCGCGTGCGCTCGCGCAAGGGAGACGACGCGGCGATCGGCGACGGCCGGCGCTTGCTGCGCACGCTCGACCGCCTCCAGGCGCGCGGGCGCATCGTCAAGCCCACAGGCGGGCGCTTCTCTGTCTTCTACACCGAGTTCGGCTACCAGACCGACCCGCCCGACCCGTTTGCGGGCATCTCGCTGCGCAGCCACAACCGCTTCCTCCAGGAGGCCGCCTACCTCGTGTGGCGCACTCCGCGTCTCCGGGCCTTCAACCAGTTCCGCCTCACCGACGGACCCCTCCTCCGCGCCCGCGGCCTGCGCCGCTACGCGGAGTTCCAGAGCGGCCTGCTGTTCGCCAACCGGCGCAAGAAGCCCGCCTACCGCGCCTTCCCGGACCCGTTCGTGATCGACGGCAGCCGCTTCTGGGGCCAGGTACGCCCCGGAGGGCGGCACTCCGTATCGGTCCAGTTCCGTCGCCGCGGCGGGCGCTTCCGCAGGGTCAAGCGCGCGCGCACCGACCGCGCGGGCTACTTCCGCGTCCGCCTGCGCCGCCGCAAGGGCCAGTACCGGTACACCTACCGGGGCCCGAGCGGCGCGTCGGACGTCCTCAACATCCGCTGACCTGAAGCTCGCCGCGGCGAGGGCCGCGCCTGCAAGACATCTTGCAGCTCCGGAGGGCTTCCGTCCGCGCCCCTTCGTACCTTGCCGAACGCATGTTCGCCACCCTCAAGCAGCGCCTCGCGACCGCCGCTGACCTCGCCGTCGAGGCCGGCACGCTCGGCGAGTACGGCCTGGGCCCCGACGGTTTCGTCGAGCTTCGGAAGTGCACGCCGCCCGTCGGCTGCGATCAGAGCGCGCCCCTGCGGCGAAGCTCCTGGTCCAGCCACCGGACCGGCTCGGGGTTCTTCCCCTCCGTCGAGCCGTCAAGCTCGACGAAGCGCAGGAACAGCGCCGGGTCGGCCAGCCGTTCGAGCATTCGGGCGAAGCCCTTCTCGTCGGGCTCGCCCTTGCGCCCCATGCGCCGCCAGAGCGAATAGGGCCGGTCGTGCAGCTCGAGCGTCGACAGCAGCCGCTCGTCGTCGGTGAAGTGCTCCGCATGGCGTCGCGCGCGCATGGCGTGGTGGTTCTCGCCGCTGCGCGGTAGCCAGTCGCGCACCTCGTGCTTGAGGCCGTCGTGGACCAGCGCGAGGAAGCGCAGCTCCCGGCGCCTCTCCCCCGTCTCGCCCCACTCGTCGATCTGTTCGAGCAGGTGGCCGACGTGCGCGCCGACCGACCCCTCCGGGTGTCCCTTTCGGGGCTTGCCCCAAGCCCAGCCCTCCCTGAGGGTCGGATCGGCGGCCAGGGCGTGCTCGAGATCGTCCTCGGGCTCGAAACCGGGTATAGGAGGGACGGTCGAAGTCAGCCCACGACCTGTGCCGACCAGTGACCGCCCGCTTGGCGGGCCAGAACGACCCTCACACGCTCGTCGCCGTCCATCGCGAGGAGATGGGCGCGGTCCTCGGTGACCCCCGGGCGGTCGTCCACCAGCACGATCTCGAAGCGGGCCGGCTCCCAGCCGGGGCGGGCCGCCGCGAGAGCGCGCCGGGCCGCCTGTTCCAGCACCTCGCGGTCCCAGCCGCGGTCGGCGGCGCGAGCGGTCTCCAGCGCGCTGTCAGCTTCCTCGAGGTTGCGCGCGTAGGTGCCCGCGTAACGGCGGTCGTGGCGTCGGCGGGCGAGGTACCCGCCGACGAACAGCAGCAGGATGGCGGCCCCGAGCGCGACGGCGACTATGGCCAGAACGTCCACGGACCCCGAACATAGAAGAGCCCGCCCCCGACGGGACGGGCTCCCAAGAAGAACGGCGGCGACCTACTCTCCCAGGGCCGTGAGGCCCAAGTACCATCGGCGCTGAGGGGCTTAACTGCTCTGTTCGGAATGGGAAGAGGTGTGGCCCCCTCGCTATCACCACCGAGAGTGGCGAGCGACCGAGCTCCCGCCGGAGCTTGAAAACCGCACGTTGGCCGGCGCCGAAGCGCCCACGATCAAAATATCCGTCAAGCCCTCGGAGCATTAGTACCGGTCTGCTGAGCACATTGCTGCGCTTACACATCCGGCCTATCACCTGGTGGTCTTCCAGGGCCCTTACTCCCTCGAGGGGATGGGAGAGCTCATCTCGAGGTCGGCTTCCCGCTTAGATGCCTTCAGCGGTTATCCGATCCGGACGTAGCTAACCAGCAGTGCCCCTGGCGGGACAACTGGTACACCAGAGGTCCGTTCGTCCCGGTCCTCTCGTACTAGGGACGACTCCTCTCAACTCTCCAACGCGCACGGCAGATAGGGACCGAACTGTCTCACGACGTTCTGAACCCAGCTCGCGTACCGCTTTAATGGGCGAACAGCCCAACCCTTGGGACCT
>Ga0126307_10000003_pt1 | contig 148430 bp, 135 predicted proteins | sample Plot28_FD_89955 | JGI IMG/M metagenome (GOLD analysis project Ga0126307, IMG submission 89955) | Serpentine soil microbial communities from UC McLaughlin Reserve, CA, USA - Plot28 | ecosystem: Environmental > Terrestrial > Soil > Grasslands | place: USA: UC McLaughlin Reserve, Lake County... | reverse complement strand
GTCGTGCGGCTCGATCGCCCGGAACGAAAGAACGCGCTCACCTCGTCACTGGGCTGGAGCATCGTGCGGGCGATCGGCGACGCCGACGCCGACGACAACGTCAGGGTCGTGGCGCTGACGGGCAACGGCGACGCGTTCTGTTCCGGCCTGGACCTGGGTGGTGGCGATGAGGCGCCGGTCGAGACTGGGCTGTCGGGCCAACAGCAGATGCTCGATGAGAAGGGCTGGGTCGGACGGTTTCTTCTCGCGCTGCGGTTCGAGACCGACAAGCCGGTCGTTGCCGGGATCAACGGGGCGGCGGTGGGCGCTGGTCTCTCGTTGGCGATGGCCGCCGACATCCGGATTGCTGCCGACACGGCGCGCCTGCATCCGGGGTACCTGCGGGCAGGTACGTCGCCCGACGGCGGCCTCACCTGGTCCCTGCCAACGCTCGTCGGCCACGAGAACGCGCTGCGGTTTCTGCTCGAGTCCCGCTTCGTGGATGCCGACGAGGCGCTTCGCCGCGGACTCGTCTCGGAGGTCGTGCCCGCCGATCTGCTCGATGTGCGGCTACTGGAGTTCTGCGAAGCCGTCGGCGCCCAAGCACCGCTGGCGGTGCGACGCACGAAGCGCCTAGTCGCCAGAACACCGTTGATCACCGACGTCGACGCGCGCATGACCGATGAGATCCGCAACGCGCTTGCAGGCCTCGGCAGCGAGGATGGACAGGAGGCGGTGCAGGCGATCATCGAGAAGCGCAGGCCAGAGTTCCGCGGGCGTTGAGGTGACGGATCGGGTCGCTCAGCAGCAGGCTGCGATCGACGAGCTCCTCGATCTGCTGCGCCACGAACGGCGAGGAGACACGTGGGTTGGGCGGACACCCGACCGGTATGGGCCCGTGGTGTTCGGGGGAGTCGGTCTGGCTCTCACGATCAGCGCGGCGTGCGGTGACGCCCCGGTGGGAAGCCGGCTCCACTCGGTGCACGCCCACTTCCTGCGACCCGTGCAAGGCGGACAGGAGATCATCTTCCGCAGCGAGGTCGTGAAGGCGGGACGCGCGTTCAACCTGCACCGCGTCACGGCGTCGCAGCACGCCAAACCGGTCATCACGATGAGCTGTTCGTTCACCACCGACACCGACGGCTACGTGTACGACCTCTCCGGGATCCCCACGGACGTGCCCCTCCCCGGCGACCTCCCCGAACCCGATGACACCCTGGATGGGGTCGGGCCCTGGGACGAGCGTTGGCTCGGTCCCAGTCGCCTGCGACCCGACGGCACCCGCGAGGCGACACATCGTCACTGGTTCCGCCTACCTCGAACGCTCGACGACGACCCGCATCTGCACACGGCGCTGCTCGGCTATGCAACCGACTGGACCGGCCTCGGTGGACGGCCCCTCCACCTCGAGGGCGACACCACGGGCATGATCAGTCTCGACCACGCCGCCTGGTTCCACCGGGCCGCCCGCGCCGACGACTGGCTGCTCCAAGACGTGCAGAGCCTCGTCAACGCCGGAGGCCGCGGGACCCTGCGCGGCGTGATCCGGAACCCGCAGGGCCTGATCGTCGCGTCCATGGCCCAGGAGATGGTCCTCCGGCCGATCACGCCCTGACCATCACGAGAAGGCCGCCGCCGGTCGGAACGACCAGGAAATCGGCGCATCCGCGGGTGCCGCTCGGTCCCCGCGTTTGGTGGCACCCCGCCCGTGTGAAGGCTGCGCGGCGGACGGCTCGGCGGTGGCGATCGGAAGTTGCCAATTGCCTGATGTCGCCGGCCAGGTGGGTCAGTAGGTTCGTGATGTGTCGCGGGTGATGTCGGATCTGGAGCTGGCACGCCGCTTCTACTTCGAGGCTGTCATCGCCCGCCACGTCGGCCATGCACAGCCGTCAACGACGGCCGGCTACGTCAAGCAACTGGGTCGGCGCCCGAAGTCGGTGGCCGAGCGAGCGGCCGACGTGCTCCCGTGAGGCCGGCCCCTTAGCCGGCGTCCTTGCGGTTCCCCAACCGTTCCCACGCGGCCACGCTCGGCGGCCTACAACAGGAACGTGTTATAGGATGGGGTCATGGCTGAGGACGAGGTAGCGATCCCGGACGAGGACGCCCCCGTCGAAGACGAGGAAGAGCAGCGGCGGTTGCCGCGGCCGCATCGTCATCCGAAGGGGTCCCTTCCGCCTGGCGCCTTGCGCGTCAGTGGCGGGCCCGGCAGCTCGGCGTGACTAGGCGTGGTGGCGGCGGGTAGCTGAGACCCGGCCGGCGGGGGCGGGCGTCCCAGCGGACCCTCCCTCGCCGGCTCGCGTCAGCCCGGAGATCCCGAGCCCCAAGCCGACGCGGTCCGAATCACTCAGGTGATCCGTAGCCCAGAGCTTGACCCATTCCTCGGCAGAGAACGGGTTGGGTTCTCGTTGTGGACCTTGGGTGACTCGATCCTTGCCGCAGGGTTGACGGGAATCATCCCGTTGGCGTGCAGCCACCTCGACCAGAGCACGGTAGGACAGCCCGTACTTGTAGACCGTCGAGGGTGCCATGCCTCGGTGGCGGGCGCAGTAGTCGAGATACGCGTCGACGAGAGCGTCGTTCGCAGCCCGCGCCCTCGTGTCGTTTCGACATGGCCTGCGTTTCCTTCCGTGAATCGAACGGCCAAACGGTCTCGTCTCACGGTGTTTCCCCAGGTCACAGGCTTGGTGGAGGTGATGGGATTCGAACCCACGGCCTCTTCGATGCGACCGAAGCGCTCTAGCCAGCTGAGCTACACCCCCGGGTGGAGCGCCCACGATAGCGGACGGGCCCGCTGGGTCCGGCACCCAGGGTCGGCCCTCGGCACGGCCGCCTCCGGCCGGTGCCGCCCTCGCCGACGCCTCGACGGGCTCAGCGGGCGGCGCCGCTGCGCAACACGACGACCGCCGGCCGCGGGGCCTCGATCGGTGCCAGGTAGTGCACCTTGCGCAGCCGCTCGCTGGTGCGCCGTTGCCGGCGGACGAGCAGGGCGAGGTAGGTCACCAGCAGAGCGTCCGCGAGGGCATGAGTGATCCACAGGCCGGTGGCACCGAGCACGAGCGCCCACGAGAGCGTGATGGCCACGCTGGCCACGAGCACGGCCACCACCCGGCGCCGGCGCCGGTAGGCCAGGGCCTGGGACCGGGCCGCCTCGGGCGGGGACGCCCGACGGACCGGGCGCGGGGCCCGCTCGGCCCAGCGGTCGCTCCCCGAGCGGGGGTCCTCGCCGGCGAGCAGCGGTCGGTGAGCGACGCGCAGTCCGGGGTAGCCCGCGTCCGCGTTGCTCAGGCGGGGATCGTCGCCAGGCGTGCCGAGGTCGCCGTGGCCGTCCCCGGCGGCGCTGTAGGACAGCGCGGCATAGGCTGGCCCGCGCCCGGCGCCGGGCTCGGCGTCGCGCTCGGAGGCGGCGTCGCCGTAGAAGGCGGCGTCCGCGTCGAGGTAGGCGTCCTCGTCGTAGGCGGCCTCCCCGTACACGTCCGCGGGCACGCTCAGGTCGGGCTCACCCTCGGCGCGCGGCTCGTCGACGAAGCGGGCCCGGCGGTTGCTCCACACCGTGCTGCGGACGCGCCGGTCGTCAGTGACGAAGCGGGTGGCAGCGTGGTCGGGTGTGGTCCGCCCCAGCAGGGACAACTGCTCGTGGAACGAGCGGATCGTGTCGGTGGGCCGGCCCGCCCGACGGCTCTGCACCCAGGGCGGCACGAGGACTGCGGCCCAGATCACTGCCAGGAGCACCAGTACGGGTATGGATTCCACTGTCCAACGCCCTCCCACTTGCGACCGTACCGGTCAGCGGGAAGGCGCGGGTGGATGCCCGCTGAGCTGCGACTGCGCCCCCTGGCTACGCCTCGGGCGCGGGCGTCAGAGCCCGAAGTCGCCGTCGAGCTCTCTCCGGCGGAACGAGCCGCTGCGGCCGCCCGTCTTCTCCCACAGGGCGATCTCGCCGATCGTCATCCCCCGGTCGCTCGACTTGCACATGTCGTAGATGGTGAGGCACGCCACCGAGCAGGCGGTCAGGGCTTCCATCTCGACGCCCGTGCGGTCGACGGTGTCGACCTGGGCCTCGACCTCGATGAAGTCGTCCTCGATGCGGAAGTTGACGAGCACCGAGCCCACGAGGAGGGGGTGGCACAGCGGGATCAGGTCGGGGGCGCGCTTGGCCGCCTGGATGCCGGCCACCCGGGCCACCGCCAGGACGTCACCCTTGGTGATCGCCCCGCGTGCGACGAGCGAGGCGGTCTCGGCCTTCATGTGCACCCGGCCGCGCACCACGGCTCGCCGATGCGACGGTTCCTTGGGGGTGACGTCGATCATCCGAGCCCGGCCGAGCGGGTCGAGGTGCGTGAGCCCGCGGTCAGACATGACGACCAGCCTAGACGGTCCCGGGCACCGCCTCGTCACCCACCGATCTGACTCATGCTGCGGCGGGGCCGCACGAACTGCACCTGGCCGATCATGTGGCCGGCGCCCTTGGCCGCGACGCAGCGCTGCACGACCTCGGCCAGTTGCTCGTCGGATGCGCCCGCCCGCATCGGCCCGCGCACGTCCGACTCGTCGGTGGCGAACAGGCACGAGCGCAGCTGACCGTCCGCGGTGAGGCGAATGCGGTCGCAGGTCGCACAGAACGGGCGGGTCACCGACGGGATCACGCCCACCTCGCCCCGGCCGTCGCGGTAGGCGAAGCGCTCGGCGGGCTCGCTGCCCCGCACGATCGCGTCGAGCGGGAAGCGGGCGCCGATGGCGGCCACGATCTCGGCCTGGCTGACGACGGCGCCGTCCGTCCAGCTGCCCTGGGCGTCGAGCGGCATCCACTCGATGAAGCGCACGGTGACGCCCCGCTCGCGCCCGAACGACGCCATGTCGACGATCTCGTCGTCGTTGACGCCACGCATCACCACGGCGTTGACCTTCACCGGGCCGAGGCCGGCCTCGAGCGCTGCGTCGATGCCGTCGAGCACCCGGACCAGCTCGTCACGCCGAGTCAGCTCGAAGAAGCGGTCGCGGCGCAGCGTGTCGAGCGAGACGTTGACCCGCCGCAGACCGGCGCCGGCCAGGTCGCCGGCCATCGGGCGCAGCATGGCGCCGTTCGTGGTGAGCGCGAGGTCGACGGGGCGCCCGTCGGCGGTCCTCAAGCGGGCGAGCTTCTCGACGAGCACCGGCAGGTGGGCGCGCACGGTGGGCTCGCCGCCGGTCAGGCGCAGGCTGTCGACGCCGAAGCGGTCGACGCACAGGCGGGCGACCCGCTCGATCTCCTCGAACGTGAGCACCTCGGACCGGGGAAGCCACTGCATCCCCTCTTCTGGCATGCAGTAGGTGCAGCGGAAGTTGCACCTGTCGGTCACCGAGATGCGTAGGTCGCGGTGAACGCGCCCGAAACCGTCGACGAGGGGGGTGAGGGGCACGACGGTCAGGGTACCGGCAGCCCCTGGTCCCTCGATAGGGGCCGCTCGCGTCCGCCCGCGTCCCGTGCCGTCCGCGAACGTCACCCCACCGCGCTCGGCGCCACCCGGACGGACGGACGGGCGGGCGGCGGACGGCGGGCGGACGGACCCACGTGGAGCCGACCGGCGGGCCGGTGAGCGCCCGCGAGCGCCGGCGGAGGTTCAGCCGGCGAGTGCAGGCGGATCGCCGAGCAGCACGACCGTCACCGGGTCCCCTGCCGCCACCCCGTCGCCGTCGGGCAGCAGCGCCAGACCGTCGGCCCGCGAGGCGGCGGCGAGCTGATGGGAGCCCTGGCCCCCGGCGGAGCGGACGTGGAGCCGCCCGTCGGCATCCACGCCCACGAGCACCCGGGCGAGGTGCAGCTTGCCATCGGGGCGCCGGGGCAGGGCCTCGTCGGCCACGGCCGCCAGGCGTGGCCGGTGCAACCGGTCGGCGGGGTGGCCGGCCAGGCGCCGCAGCGCCGGACGGGCGAAGAGCTCGAAGCTGACCATCGACGACACCGGGTTGCCGGGCAGGCCGAACACCGGCACCCGCCGCTCGTCGCCGTCGACCTCGGTGCCCACGTCGGCGGGCACGACGCCGAAGGCCAGGGGCTTGGCGGGGCGGATGGCCACCTGCATCCAGCGCATGTCGCCGAGCCGGTCGAGGACGACCTTGACGAGGTCGGTGTCGCCCATGGAGACGCCGCCGCTGGACAGCACGGCGTCGCACCCGGCGACGCCCCGTTCGAGGGCGGCGGTGATCGCCGCCTCGTCGTCGGGGGCCCGGCCGAGGTCGACCGGCGTGAACCCGGCCGCGGCCACCAGGGCCAGCAGCGTTGGCCGGTTGCTGTCGCGGATCTGGCCCGGCCGCAGCGCGACTCCGGGCTCGACCAGCTCGTCGCCGGTCGACAGCACCCCGACGCGCGGCCGAGGGCGGGCCTCGACCTCGGTGACCCCCAGCGACGCCAGCACGCCGAGGCGAGCGGGGGTCAGCTCGTCGCCCGCGGCGAACACGGCGTCACCCGCGCGCAGGTCGCCGCCCGCGGGACGGACGTGGTCGCCCACCTCGGCCACCCAGCCGATCTCGACCGCGTCGCCGCCATCGGGCGTGCGGCGCCGCTCGGTGCGCTCGACCATGACGACGGCGTCAGCGCCCTGGGGCATGACGGCGCCGGTGAAGATCCGCATGGCCTCCCCCGCGCCGAGCGGGTGGTCGGCCGGGTGGCCGGCGGCCACCTGGCCGACGACGGGCAGTGTGACGGGCACCTCGGCCAGATCGGCGGCGCGCACGGCGTAGCCGTCCATCGCCGTGTTGGCGAACTCCGGGACGTCCTCGCGGGCCGCGACGGGACCGGCCAGCACGCACCCCGCGGCATCCCCCACCGGGGTCGTCGCCGATGCGAGCGGCGGGCACCCGGCGAGCACGTGGGCCGTGGCCTCGTCGAGCGGGATCATGGGGCGCACGCTACCGGTGGGCCGGTCCGGTCCCGGCGGGCGATCCGCCGCAGCGGGACCCGGCTGCGCCGCCGCCCGGGGGCGGGCCAGCGGTGGCCCGATCCCGGGCGGTCCGAGAGCGGTCGGGCGGCGGTGGCGGCTGACGGCGGGCGCCGCGCCGTCGGACCGGTCGGGAGGACGGTCGGCTGGACGGTCGGACCGTCAGACGGTCCGACGGACCGCCCGGCGATCGGTGAGGGCGACCCCAAGGGCGATCATGCCGACGCCGAGGACCAGGTGCAGCCAGTTGTCGGCCGTGTTGAACGGCACGAAGTTGGCGTCGTCGGCCAGGTCGATGACCGCGCCGTACAGCGTGAGCAGCAGGTACACGACGCCGCCGCCGATCAGGTAGAGGCGCGACGCGGGGACGGTGCGGCTGGCCACGAGGCCGAGCACCCCGAACGCCAGGTGCACGAGGTTGTGGAGCACCGACACCTGGAACAGGCCGAGCAGCTCGGCGCGCGAGTCGGTTCCGGCGAACGTGAGGTCGTCGAAGTTCGTCGTGATGCCGGGGATGAAACCGGCGATCCCGACGAGCAGGAAGACCGCGCCGACGAGGGCGGCGGCCCTCTGGATCGTGGTGGCGTTACCGACGTCGAAGGAACGACCGGCACGATTGGCCTGAGCCATGGGTGAACACCTCCGTATGAGAGCTGGCCGGGTCTTCCCGGGGCCCCGGGGGCGCAAACGCAGGTCGTGGCGGGCGTCACACAACCGGTCGGGGGCTGTTCCTGGAGCCCCGACATCGGGTAGGCCGGGGGCGTGGCCAAGGGATCGTCGTCGCCGGCGGAGCGGCTCGACCGGTACCGGTCGATGCGCGACTTCGACCGGACGGAGGAGCCGTCGGGCGAGGCGGCCCCCGACGGCGAGGCCCGGCCCGCCGCGCGCGGGCGCTTCGTGGTGCAGCGGCACCGGGCCCGGCGACTCCATTACGACCTGCGCCTCGAGGTCGATGGCGTGCTGGCCAGCTGGGCGGTGCCGAAGGGTCCGACGCTCGATCCCAAGGCCCGCCACCTGGCCGTGCACGTCGAGGACCACCCGATCGAGTACGCCGACTTCGAGGGGGTCATCCCGTCGGGCGAGTATGGCGGCGGCGACGTCATCGTGTGGGATCGGGGGACGTGGTCGCCGGTGCGCACCGACGACCCGGCAGCCGCCATCGCCGGGGGCGAGCTGCACTTCGACCTGGCCGGCGAGAAGCTGGCCGGCCGGTTCGTGCTGGTCCGCACCGACCGGGGCGGCGAGCGGTCGGGCAAGGAACAGTGGCTGCTGCTCCACAAGGACGACGACGACGCCCAGCCCGGTTGGGATCCCGAGGACCATCCCCGGTCGGTCAAGTCGGGCCGCACCAACGAGGAGGTGAAGGCCGACCCCGAGTCGCTGTGGCACGGCGACCGGCCGGCTGCGGAGGCGGAGGTCAAGGTGAAGGCGGAGGGCGCACCCGAGGGGGCCTCGGCCGGGTGGCCGCCGCTCCCCACGTGGGACGGCCCCACAGAGGACGAGCTCGCCGCGCTTGACGCCCTCGGCGCCAAGGGCCGCTGGACGGTGCAGGGCCACGAGCTGGCGCTCACGAACCTCGACAAGGTGTTGTTCCCCGGACGCGACGACGAGGCGCCGGTCACCAAGCGCGACCTCATCCGCTACCACGCCGTGATCGCCCCCGTCCTGCTGCCCCACCTGGCCGACCGGCCCCTCAACACCCACCGGTACCCGAACGGCGTGGACAAGCCGGGCTTCTGGCACAAGGAGGTGCCGAGCCACGCTCCCGAATGGCTGAGCCGCTGGCGCAACGACGAGGCCGATCCCGGCGAGACCGAGTGGTACGCGGTGCCCGACAGCGTCGCGACGCTCGTGTGGCTGGCGAACTTCGCGGCCATCGAGCTGCACCCGTGGACCTCCCGCCTGGTCGACGTGCACCAGCCGACCTACGCCCTGTTCGACATCGACCCCGGCGCCAAGACGACGTGGGACGAGGTGCTGTTCCTGGCCCGCCTGCACCGCACGGCGCTCGAGCACCTCGGCGTCGAGGGCCTGCCCAAGGTGACGGGCCAGCGAGGCGTGCAGATCTGGGTGCCGGTGGCGCCGGGCTACACCTTCGAACAGACCCGGGCCTGGACCGAGTCGGTGTCCAAGGCCGTCGGCCGCACCGTGCCCGAGCTGATCAGCTGGGCGTGGACCAAGTCCGATCGGCGGGGCCTGGCCCGCCTCGACTACACCCAGAACGTGAAGAACAAGACGCTGGTGGCGCCCTACAGCGCCCGGCCGGCGCCGGGCGCCCCGGTCTCGGTGCCGATCGAGTGGGACGAGCTCGACGACCCCGACCTGCACCCCGACCGCTGGACCGTGCGCACCGTGGTCGACCGGGTGGCCGCGATCGGTGACCCGTTCGCCCGCCTGCTCGGCGTCGATCAGGTCCTCCCCGACCTGTGACGGGTGACCCGTGACCGGCTGCCCAGACGGCGTGCCGTGGGTGGCGCGTCCCGAGAGCGGCGGGGGGCAGGGCGTCAGACGATCTTGCGGCGGGTGACGACCTGGGCGAGGTAGGCGGCGAACTCGGGGCCGAGGTCCTCGCGGTCGAGCGCAAGCTCGACTGTCGCGCGGAGGTAGTCGAGCTTCTTGCCGATGTCGAAGCGACCCTCGTCGAACACGAAGCCGTAGACCGGCTGCTCGTCGAGCAGGATGGCGATGGCGTCGGTGAGCTGCATCTCACCACCGACGCCGGGCTCGATGCGGTCGAGCGCGTCGAAGATCTGCGGGGTGAACACGTAGCGCCCCATGACCGCCAGGTCCGACGGCGCGTCCTCGGGCTTGGGCTTCTCGACGATGCCGCGCAGGCGCACGAGCCCGCTCTCGTCGGGCGGGTCGACCGCCGCGCACCCGTAGGACGAGATCTCGTCGGGGGGGAACGACTTGAACGCGATCACCGAGCCGGAGGTGCGTTCGTGGGCGGCGATCATGTCCTCGAGCACGCGAGAGCGCTCGTCCATGATGTCGTCGCCGAGCATGACCACGAACGGGTCGTCGCCGACGTGCTTACGGGCGACCGACACGGCGTGGCCCAGGCCCAGCGCCTCGCCCTGCCGGACGTAGTGGATGTCGGCCAGCTGAGCCAGGCTCCGCACCTCGGCCAGCAGCTCGTGCTTGCCCGACGCCTCGAGCGACACCTCGAGCTCGATGGACCGGTCGAAGTGGTCCTCGAGGCTGCGCTTGCCCCGGCCGGTGATGATGAGGATGTCGTCGATGCCGGCCCGGACGGCCTCCTCCACCACGTACTGGATCGCGGGACGGTCGACGATCGGCAGCATCTCCTTGGGCTGGGCCTTCGTGGCCGGCAGGAAGCGGGTGCCGAGGCCGGCGGCCGGGATGACCGCCTTGCGCACTGAACTCGTCATCGTGAACACCTCGTGGTTTCGGGTCTGGTCGAGTCTTTGGCTGTCGGAGAGGCCCCTCCAGGCTCCGAGGCTGACAGACGCTACTTGTCGCCGACCCGCCCGGCCGCCACAGGCCCGGCGGGGGCCAACGCGGCGCGCACGGCCACCCGTCGTGCGATGGCGAACGGCGCCGGCCCGCCGGTACGCTTGGCACTCTCCCGGCCCGAGTGCCAACACCGGGCACGGGGCGCGAGAGCGAGTCGGCTACCGGTCGTCGAGGGCGACGACCGGTGTGACCCAGCGGAGAGGGTGCATGCCCACGTACGAATATCGCTGCAAGGACTGCGGCGAGCTGCTCGAGGTCGTCCAGTCGTTCCGCGACGATCCCCTGACCGTCTGCCCGCGCTGCACGGGCACCCTCAAGAAGGTGTTCCAGCCCGTGGGCATCGCCTTCAAGGGTCAGGGCTTCTACCGCAACGACGCCCGCTCGGCATCCTCCACGGTGGCCGGTGCCTCCAAGACCTCGGCGGACGGGTCGTCGTCGTCCGACTCGTCGTCGGGCTCGTCCGACTCCACCTCGGGCGGGTCGTCGGACTCGTCCTCCAGCTCGTCGTCGGACTCGTCCTCGTCGAGCGGGGCACCCTCCAAGGCCACGTCCGCGTGAGCGCCGCCGCTGGGGACGGGCGCCGCGCCGACATCGGCGTCTACGGGGGCTCGGGGCTCTATTCCCTCCTCGACGACGTCGAGGTGCTCGAGATCGAGACGCCGTTCGGCCACCCCGCCGCGCCGGTCACGATCGGGTCGGTGGGCGGGCGCCGGGTGGCGTTCCTGCCCCGCCACGGGCTCGACCACACGCTTCCCCCGCACCGGGTGCCCTACCGGGCCAACGCCTGGGCGCTGCGCGAGCTGGGCGTGCGGGCGATCTTCGCCCCGTGCGCCTCGGGCTCGCTGCAGCCCGACATCCACCCGGGCGAGTTCGTCGTTCTCGACCAGATCGTCGACCGCACGGCCGGCCGCCCCTCGTCGTTCCACGACGGCCCGGGCTCGCCCGAGGGCCTGGCTGCGGTGGACCACGTCAGCTTCGCCGACCCCTACGACGCCGACCTGCGCAAGGTGGCGATCGAGGCGTGCCGGGCGGAGGGCGTCACCGTGCACGAGACCGGCACCGTGGTCGTCATCGAGGGTCCGCGGTTCTCGACCCGGGCCGAATCCCGCTGGTACGGCGCGCAGGGCTGGCACGTCATCAACATGACGCAGATGCCCGAAGCGGTGCTGGCCGCCGAGGCCGGCATACCGTACGTGTCGATCGCCCTCATCACCGACTACGACGCTGGGCTCGACGGGGCACCGGGCATCGAGCCGGTGACCATGGACGAGGTCTTCGCGACGCTCGAACGCAACGCCGAGGTCGTGCGCCGGGTGCTGTTCCGGGCTGTCGATCTCCTGGCCGACTCGGCCCTGGCGTAGCGCCACGCCCGTGGCGGCTAGCGTCGGCGCCACGGCTTCCCCCGCCTGATCCCCTCTTCGCGGAGGAACGCCGTGTCCCACCCCCCGTTCGTCGCCGTGCGCGCCCGGCGGGCGCTGGCCCGCCCCGTCGTGCGCCGCATCGCCGTCGCTGCCGTGGCCCTCGCAACCGGGCTCATCGTCACCTCGCTGGTGCAGTCGGCTGAGGCCGCCCGCTCGCGCTGGGGCGCCAGCCGCCCGGTGGCGGTCGCCACCCGTGACCTGGCCGCCGGCGAGGTCGTCGGCGCCGGCGGCGTCGCCGTCCGGATGCTGCCGGAGGCCGCCGTCCCCGAACGGGCGCTGTCCGGCGCGCCGCTGGGCCGGGTGGTCCGCCAGCCCGTCGCCCGCGGCGAGGCGCTGGTTCCCGACCGGCTGGCGCCCGACGGCCTGACGGGGGCCGCGGCGCTCGTCCCGGCGGGCCGGCTGGCCGTCGCCGTGCCGGTCGGCCCCGGCGGGGCGCCGCCGCTGGTCGTGGGCGACATCGTCGACGTGCTGGCTGTCGTGCCGGGCGGGACGGCATCGTCCACCGCCGCTGCAGGCGACGCGGGCACCGGCGGCGACGTGCCGGCGTTCCCGCTGGTGGCCGGCGCCGGCGTCGTGGACGTCGGCGAGGACGCCGTCACCGTCGCCGTGCCCCGTGACGACGCCCCGGCCGTCGCGGCCGCTCTCGCCCAAGGGGCCGTGGTGCTCGCCCTCGTCGGAGCGTGATCTCACGGGAGGCGCGACGGCGGCCGCGGGCAACCACCGCCGGCCGGGTTCGGGTGCGCCCCGCCGCTCAGCGGAACGGCGTGGCGAGCAGCACCAGCACGAACGCGCCGAGCGTCAGGCGGTACAGCACGAACGGCAGGAACGACCGGGTCCGCACCAGCTTGAGCGTGCCCCACACCGCCAGGTAGCCGGTCACGGCCGAGGCGATGATGCCCCAGGCGAACGGCGCCAGGAAGTCCGACGGGATGCCGCCCTCATCCTGCACGTCGAGCGCCTTGTAGACGAGTGCGCCCGCCGTGATGGGCAGGCTCATGAGGAACGCGAACCGGGCGGCCGCGTCGCGGTTCAGCCCGGCGTAGCGCCCGACCGTGATCGTCACGCCCGAGCGCGACACCCCCGGCTGCAGGGCGAGCGCCTGGCCGACGCCCATGAACAGGGCGTCACGCAGGCCGACCTCGTCGATCGTGCGCTTGCCGAGCGCGCCGTCGGCCCAGGCCAGGGCGAGCGCCCCGACGATCAGCATGACGGCGATCAGCCAGATCTGGTCGGTGCTGTCCTCGATCGGGCCCGACAGCAGGGCTCCGACCACGGCGGCGGGCACGGCGGACAGGGCGATCAGCCAGGCCAGCCACCCGTCCCTGGACCGGGGCTCACGGACGGCCGCCCGCCCGAGCCGCACGATGTCGAACCGGAAGTACGCCACGGCCCCACCGAGGGTGCCCAGGTGTAGGGCGACGTCGAACGTCTTCTGGAGCGAGTCGTCGCCGGCGAAGTCGTCCCACCCGAACAGCCAGGGCACGAGCACGAGGTGCCCCGACGAGGAGATCGGAAGGTACTCGGCGAGCCCCTGGGTGATGCCCAAGACGATGGCGTGGAAGATCGACACGGGTGCGAGGTGGTGTGCGGGGCGGCCCAGCGGCCGGCGCTCGGCCCGGCCCACCCGACGACGGGCGCAGGTTAGTGGTCACCCGCGACAGTCGGGGACGGACAGACCGCGCTTCGTTCGTCGCAGGCGAACAGAGCCGGGCGGAACGGCCGTCACGCCCCGCCGAGGCTGACGCCGGGGATGACGAGCGCCACTGCGCCGGTGCCGCCGGGCGTCCATTCGCGCTCGCCGCCCACGGCGCTCACGTCCAGCAGCAGGCGCTGCAGCGTCGAGGCGATCGTCGCCTCGCGCACGGGCTCGGCCAGGGCCCCGTCGCGCACCATCAGGCCCTCGATCCCGACGGAGAAGTCGCCCGAGACGGGGTTCACGCCCGAGTGCAACCCGTTCATGGACTGCACGAGGATGCCGTGGTCGACGCCGGCGATCAGCTCGTCGAGCGACCCCGAGCCGAGCGCCAACTGCAGCGCCTGGGCGCCGACGCCGGGCGTCGAGCGGTAGCCCCGCACCGCCGAGGCGGTCGAGGGCACGCCGGCACGCCGGCCGGTGGCCGTGTTGTGCAGGAACCCCTGCAGCACGCCGCCCTCGATCAGGGCGGTGCGCCGGGTGGCGAGCCCCTCGCCGTCGTGGCTGTCGGCCCCAAGCGAGGCGGGGTCGGTGGCGTCGTCGACGACGGTGAGCAGCGGCGATGCAATCTGCTCGCCGACCCGGTCCGCGAAGGGCGAGCGGCCCTTCAGAACCGACTCGCCGTCCAGCGTGCCGCCCACCACGCCGAGCAGCGTGGCAGCCAGGCGCGGCTCGAGCACGAGCGTGACCGTGCCGCTGGCGGGCTGTACGGCGCCAAGCAGCCGGGTGGCCCGCTCGGCGGCGTCGAGCGCCGCCTCGTCGAGGTCGATGTCGGCCGGCTCGCGGCCCACCGACACGCCGTACCCGGTCTGGGTCTCGTCACCGTCCTCGGCGAGCGCCATGACGGCCAGGTGGCACACGGTCGAACGGCCGCTCACGGCGATGCCGGTCGAGGTGGCGACCGCGCCCTCGCCGCTGCCGTCGCCCCACTGCGCGACCCGCACGCCGACGATGCGCGGATCGCGGGCCCTGACCGCTCGCTCGAGCTCGATGGCCATGTCGACCTTGCGCTCGGTGGGCAGCTCTGCGAGGCCGTCGCGCCACAGGTCGATCGCCGGCGGGGCGACGCCGTCCGGCTCGGCCAGGCCGATCCACGCCTCGGGCTCGGCGTAGGCGGCGTTGTCTCGGGCCTCGGCCAGCACGTCGGTCACGACGGCCTCGTCGAGCGAGCCGGCCCAGGCGAAACCCTGGCGCTTGTCGCGCACGACGCGGATGCCGACGCCGGCGGAGGTGGCCTGGGTCAGGGACTCGATCTCGCCGCCGTGCACCTTCACCGACGTGGACGTGCCCTGCGCGACGAAGGCCTCGACCTCCTCGCCGGGGACGGCCTGCCCGGCGATGCGCTGGGCCATGTCCAACAGATCGGTCATCGGTGCCCTCCTGGCGTCGCGGATGGTCGGGGGTGGGGGACGGGGGGGACGGGGGCTCAGGCACCCGAGATCGAGACGTCGCCCACGACGAGGGTGACGCCGGCGGCGCTCATGGGCAGCCACGTGAGGTCGTTGCCGACTGCGGTCACGTCGTGCAGCAGGCGCTGCAGCGTCGAGGCGATGGTGAACTCGCGCAGCGGCTCGGCCAGCTCGCCGCCGCGGATGCGGAGGCCCTGGGCGCCGGTCGACAGGTCGCCGGAGACGGCGTTCACGCCCGAGTGGAGGCCGGAGACGTCCTGGACGAGCACGCCGTCGTCGACGCCGGCCAGCAGCTCGGCGGGCCCGGTGGGGCCGGGCAGCAGGCGGGCGGCCCGACAGCCGGCGCTCGGGGTCGTCTTGAAGCCGCCGCGCACGGCCGAACCGGTCGAGGTGGTGCCCGAGCGGCGGGCCGTCCAGGTGGAGTGCACGAAGCCGCGCAGCACTCCGTAGTCGACCAGCGGTACGCGCCGGGTGGCCAGGCCCTCGTCGTCGATCGTGGCGGCGCCCCACGCCCGGACGTCGGTCGGGTCCTCGAGGAGGGTGAGCGCCGGCGTGGCCACCTGCTCGCCGACGCGCTCGGCGAACAGCGAGCGGCCCTTGACCACCTCCTCGCCCGACAGCGTGCCGGCGACGACGCCCACGAGCTGGGCGGTCACCCAAGGGTCGAGCACGATCGTGAGCCGACCGGACGGGGGTTGGGTGGCGCCGAGCAGGCGCACCGAGCGCTCGACGGCCTCGCGCACGGTGGCGTCGAGGTCGAGCTCCTCGAACGCGCGCCCGACCGAGAACCCGAAGCCGAGCTGGGTCTCGTCGCCGTCGGTGGCGAGCGGGTAGGCGACGATCTCGCAGCCGGTCGCCCGGGTGGCCCGGCGGATGCCGGTTGTGGTGACGACCGCCGACTCGCCGAGCACGTCGGCGTAGTCGCAGGACTCGAAGCCCGAGATGCGCCCGTCCGCGGCCCGCACGGCCCGCTCGAGCTCGAGCAGCAGGTCGACCTTGCGGTCGGTGGGTACCTCCGCCAGGCCGGGGCGCCACAGGTCGAGCGCCGCGGGCTCCACGCCGTCGGGCTTGGCCAGGCCGGCGAGGTCGTCGGGTTCGGCGAACGCGGCGTTGTCGCGGGCCTCGGCCACGGCCTCACCCAGGGCGCCGGCGTCGAACGTGCCGCAGTAGGCGAAGCCCTGGCGGTGGTCGCGCACGACCCGCACGCCAACCCCCAGCGACTCCGCCACGGCCAGCTGCTCGACGCCGCCGTCGTGGACGCGGACCTGCGTGTCGCGGGACCGCTCGACGTAGGCCTCGAGCTGCTCGCCGTCGTGCGCCAGCGCCGCCACGGCGTCGGCGACGTCGAGCAGATCCGTCACGCCGCGGTGCCGCCGACCGTCAGCGCCTTGACCCGCAGCGTCGGCACGCCGTCGCCGACGGGGACGCCCTGGCCGTCCTTGCCGCATGTGCCGGGGTGGCCCATGGCGAAGTCGTTGCCGACCGCGTCGATCTCGGCGAGCACCTTCGGACCGTTGCCGATGAGATTGCCCTCGCGGATCGGCTCGGTGATCTCGCCGCCCTCGATCAGGTACGCCTCGGTCATGCCGAACACGAAGTCGCCGCTCGCCGTGTTGACCTGGCCGCCGCCCAGCGAGGCGACGTACACGCCGCTCTCGGTGGACGACACGATGTCGGCCGGATCGCTCTCGCCGCCGAGCAGATAGGTGTTCGTCATCCGGACCATCGGTAGGTGCTGGTAGCTCTGCCGGCGGCCGTTGCCCGACGTGGGCCGGCCCTCCTTGCGGGAGCGGAGGAAGTCCCACATGTAGTCGGTGAGCACGCCCTCCTCGATGAGCACGTTGCGCTGGGCGGGCGTGCCCTCGTCGTCGATCGAGAAGCAGCCCCACTCCTCGGCCATCGTGCCGTCGTCGACGAGCGTGACGAGGGGCGAGGCCACCTGCTGGCCGAGCCGGCCCTTGAAGACCGAGGCGCCCTTGTCGACCAGGTCCTTCTCGAGGCCGTGGCCGCACGCCTCGTGGAACAGCACGCCGCCGCCCCCGGGGCCGATCACGACCGGCAGCGTGCCGGAGGGGGCGGGACGGGCGGCCAGCTTGGTGATGGCGCGACGAGCGGAGGCCCGGGCGACGTCCTCGACCTCGTAGCGGTCGAACAGCTCGAAGCCGACGGTCCTGCCGATCGACTCGTAGCCGGTCTGCATGCCGGTGTCGCCGAAGGCCACGGACGACACCACGAACAGCGTGCGGACTTGGTCGTCGCCGGCCAGCAGACCGTCGCTGTTGGCCACGAGGATCTGGCGGCGGGAGTCGCCGTAGCGGGCGCGCACCTGGCGGATCGCGCCGCCCTCGGCCCGCGCGGTCTCGTCCGCCCGGCGCAGCAGGTCGACCTTGGCGCCCTTGCCCACGGTCTCGGGCATGACCTCGATCTGGTTCGGGCGGGGGGCGGTGCGGCGGCTGAGCGCCACCTGGCGCACGCCTCCCCCGCCGGACCGCGCGGCGGCCGCTGCGGCCTCGGCTGCGGCCGACAGGCCGGCCGGCGTGAGGTCGGCGGTGTGGGCGAAGCCCGTGGTGTCGCCGACGACGACCCGGATGCCGGCGCCGCGGTCGCGCCCCGAGGACAGCTCCTCGACGCGGCCGTCGTCGAGCATCGCCGCGGATGTCCTCTTGTCCTCGACGAACACCTCGGCGAAGTCGCCGCCGGTCCGCAGGGCAGCGGCCAGCGTGCGTTCGATGACGGACTCGTCGAGCACGGGCACCTCGCTCGGGGAAGTGGGGGTCAGCCTGCAGATCCGGGAGCCGGAACGAGCGTCCGGCGGCGACCGTGTACCGGCCCCGACACGGTTTCGCCCGGCGATGACGTAGCTGCGTACTGTACCCGCGTGCCCCTGGAACCCGGCTTGGCCGCCGCCATCTCCCTGGAGGTCGGGGACGGTGACACGGCGCTGGCGCTGCGGTCGGGTGAGGTCCCCGTGCTGGCCACGCCGCGCCTGATCGCGCTGTGCGAGGAGGCCTCGATGCGGGCCGTCGCCAGCATGGTGCCGCCCGGACACACGACCGTCGGAATGCGGGTGCAGTTCGACCACCTCGCGCCGAGCGCGATCGGCGCCCACGTGACGGCCGAGGCGACGCTCGAGAAGGTCCAGGGTCGGCGCCTCACGTTCACGGTCTCGGCCAGCGACGAGCGGGGTCTGGTCGCCGCCGGCAAGGTCACCCGCGTGGTCGTCGACGTCGACCGCTTCCTCGACCACACCTCGTAACGCCGCGGGGTTCAGCCGCCTCCGATGCGGGTGGCCAGCTCGTCGGGGTCGATGACGTCGGCGCCGGCGGGGACGGTGAGCTCGATCGGCTCGCCCACGTCGTAGACGTCGAACGTCGTCGTCATCGCGCCCGCCGAGCGGCGGCCGGTGGCGGCGCCGTCGATGCTGAACTCCAGGCGGCGGACGATCTGGTCGTCGCCGACCCACACGTCGACCGGCAGCTCGTCGAGGCCGAGGCTGCGGAAGCGCTCGCCGATCTGGCCGGCGGCCTCGGCGTCGGCCCGGGCCCGACCCGCGGCGCCGGCCGGGCCGCTGGCGTCGCGCCCCCCGAAGTCGCCGGCCATCGACGAGGCCGACGCCGGGTCGGAGTCGGAGGTCGACGAGGCCGACGCCGGGTCGGAGTCGGAGGTCGACGAGGCCGACGCCGGGTCGGAGTCGGAGGTCGACGAGGCCGACGCCGGGTCCGGGTCGGAGGTCGAGGAGGCCGACGCCGGGTCGAGGTCGACGGTGGCGGCAAGGTGGGTCGCGGGAGCACCCCGCACCCGGTCGACGCCCACGACGCGCACGTCGTCGAGCGGGAGGCGCAGCAGCTCGAGCATGCCCAGCGGTTCGAGCAGCAGGGCCATCGTCTCGTTGTCGACGGCCTGGCCGGCGAACGCCCCGAGGTCGCGCTCGATCCACGTGGAGGGATCGAGCCCGTAGGCCTCGGCCATCGGGCCGAGCTGGGCGTAGAACGTGTCGCCGTCGATCAGCATCCGCGCCGGTGCGCGGAAGTCGCCGGGCACGTCGTCGTCGGTGGCGCCGACGGCGGCGGCCAGCTCGGACATGTCGACCTCGGCCTGCGCCTGATGCGATCTGCGGTCGAACGACGCCCGCTGAACCATCCGCACGTCGTCGACGCCGGGCGGGGCGTCATCGAGCTGGTCGAGCCCCGTGTAGAGCGTCTGCAGCTCGACCCGGGCGCTGGGCGCCGCCCGGGTGGCCTCGACCGCCCGCTCGAAGGTGGCGGGGCCGGCGGCGTCGAGGTCGCCCACGCGCGCACCGGAGGGACGGGGCACGTCGTCGGCGTCATCGGCACAGCCGGACATCGCCACCATCATGACCGCAGCCGCCGTCGCGGCGGCAAGCGCATGGCTCACCACGTGGACCTCCTCGCACGGATCGTGTCGTTGGGAGGTGGAGAAGCGTGCGCGGGTGTGGTCGTCGCCGGTGCCCCACCGAGCTGCGGCGACGATCCGACTCTAACAGACTTTCGTGCCATGTCGATGGCTCTACGTACCTCGCATAGCGCGACACGAGCGGAGCGATGGCTTCCGAGCCGGCGGGCGCGGCGGTCAACCGCTGAACGGGCCACAGGGCGGCATGGTCCGGTCGCACTGGATGTCCCCCCGGCTACGCCGACCCGGTGGAACGCTGTCGGTGACCGGACCCGTCGGCCGTAGGATGAGTGTCGACCTCGGCCTAATGCCGTGGGCGTCGGTGTACCCCTCTGCGAGCCCGACGGTTCGACGTCTGACGCCGCTATCGACCCCCTGCGACGCTAGTGTCCGCCGCCGCGCAGCGGAAGTGGCGTGCCACTGCCGGCCGGGGGAAGCGACGACGATGGGTGGCGGCCACGGGTGGTGGCACGAACGAGGAGTGACGGAGCGGTGACAGGCAGGCAAGCGGTCTCGCTGAGCGTGCGCATCGTGGTGAGCGTCGTCATGCTGGCCGTCCTCGTCGGGCAGATCCCGTCGTTCGACATCGACGAGATGGTCCCCCGGTGGAACGTGGGCACCGCCCTGTGGCTCGTGGTGGCGGCGCTGTTCACGCTCGGCGGCATCGTGCTGTCCGCCGTGCGGTGGCAGAAGGTGCTCGAAGCGCTCGAGATCCGGGCCCGCCTGCCGCGGCTCGTGTCCCACAACCTCGCCGGGCAGTTCGTCTCGAACGTGCTGCCCACGACTATCGGCGGCGACGTGCTGCGGGTCAGCCGGCTGTCGCGCGACACGGGCGAGTCGCCCGGCACGTTCGCCTCGGTCGTGCTCGAACGACTGACAGGCTGGTTGGTGCTTCCTGTCATCACGGTCGTCGGCTTCACCGTGAACCCCGGCCTTCGCCACCTCGGCTCGGCCACGCGCGTGGCGCTCGGCCTGGCCCTGTCGACGCTCGTGCTGCTCGTCGCCGTGCTCGTCGCCGTCGCCAGCGACCGCCTCGGCGGTCGCTTCGCCAGCCGAGCCGACTGGCGCCGCTTCGCCGGGGCCGTCCACCTGGGCCTCAACCGGCTCCGCCAGCACCCGGTGGCCGCGGCCAACGTGCTGGCGGCAGGCTTCGCCTACCAGCTCGCCCTGGTGTTCTCGGCGGTGGCGGCCGCGCAGGCCCTGGGCGTGCGGGCGGCGGGCCTCACGGCGCTGCTGGCGTTCTTCCCGGCGGTCCTCATCGCCCAGGTGCTGCCCATCTCCATGGCGGGTCTGGGCGTGCGCGAGGGTGCGTTCGTGCTGTTCCTCGGTCCGCTGGGTGTCGCGAAGGAGGAGGCGATCGCCCTCGGGCTCCTCCTGTACCTGCTGAACGTCGCCGTCGGCCTGCTCGGCGCTCCGGCCTTCGCTGCGGGTGGACGGGTGCGCCGGTCGCTGGTGGCATGACAGGCACTGGCGACACCGAGACCGACCCGTCCGAGCCGGGGGTGAGCCGCCCGCCGAAGCGCCGGGTCGGCGCGCCCCTCGACGACGGGTTCGCCGCGGCCGACGGCTTCGACGAGCCCACGGGCCTGGTGAGGGCGGACGCGGCGCTCGCCGCCCCCACGGCCACGATCCACGACCCCGACACGGCCCGGGCCCACCGGCTGGGCCTGCGCTGGTGGCACGAGCTCCTCTACATCGTGATCGTCTACGTGGCCTACTCGGCTGTGCGGAACCAGTTCGGCTCGGGCGCCGGCAACGTGGTCGACCCCGACCCGGCGTTCCACCACGCCGAGGCGATCATCCACGTGGAGCGGGCGATCGGGCTCTACGTCGAACGGACCCTGCAGTCGTGGTACCTCGACCTGCCGGGGGACGGGCTGATCCGCTTCTGGAACGTGTACTACGGCATCTTCCACTTCGTGGTCACGGCCACGGCGCTGATCTGGCTCTACCGGGCCGCGCCGGCCCGCTACCGACTGTGGCGCAACACGCTCGCCCTCACCACGATGCTGGCGCTCATCGGCTTCGCCACGTTCTCGCTGATGCCGCCGCGCCTCATGGACGATCCCGGCATCTACGGCGGCTGCCCCGTCTACGCGGACGGTCCCCTGCCCGACGAGGCGGGACGCGAGCCGTGCGACGACTTCGGCTACGTCGACACGATCGCCGTCTACGGCGGCTGGGCCTCGTTCGGCAGCGACGAGATGGCGGCGGTGTCGAACCAGTACGCGGCGATGCCGAGCATGCACATCGGCTGGTCGGCGTGGTGCTCGTTCGTGCTCGTGCCGCTGCTGCGGCGCCGCTGGCTCAAGGCCCTGGCGATCGCGTACCCGCTGTTCACCCTGTTCTGCATCGTGGTCACGGCGAACCACTACTGGATCGACGGGCTCGGCGGCCTGGCGTGCCTGGGCGTCGGATTCCTGCTGGCGCGGGCCTGCACGAGGTGGTTCGAGGCCCGGCATCGGGCCCGCCACGGCCTCACCGACCCGGCGGTGGACCCGTCGGTGGCGGTCGGCCCCGCCCTGCCTGGCGCGGCCCGGCTCGACCTGACGCGGCCCGCGCGGGCCCTCAGAGGCTCAGCCGGTAGCGCCGCGCTGGCGGACGGCGAGGGTGACCCGCCCGCTTCGGCGGGACACCGGTCAGCACAATGGGCGACATGTTGATCGAACATGCTGGGCGCCGGCCGTGGGTGCATCCCGACGCCTACGTCGCTCCTACCGCGGTTCTCTCCGGCGACGTGCGCGTCGGGGCGGACAGCCGCGTGTTGTTCGGCGCGGTGGTGAGCGACGACGGCGGCCTGGTGGAGATCGGTCGCAGGTGCGTCGTCATGGAGCATGCGGTGCTGCGGGGCACCGGCCGCCATGCGGTGACCGTCGGCGACGATGTGCTGATCGGTCCTCACGCCTACGTGTCCGGTGCCTCCCTGGCCGACGCTGTGTTCGTCGCCACGGGGGCCATGGTGTTCAACGGCGCCCGCATGGGCGCGGCGAGCAGTGTGGCCCTCGGCGGCGCCGTGCACATCGGGTGCCGGCTGGAGCCGGGGGCGCGCGTGCCGATCGGTTGGGTGGCGGTCGGAGACCCGGCCCGGCTCCATCCGCCGGACCATGTGGATGCGATCAGGGATGCGCTGGAGGACCAGGGTGGGTTCCTGCCGTTCGTCTTCGGTACCGACCCGTCGCTCGCCCGGCCCGAAGCGATGAAGGCAGCCATGGGTCGGTATGTCCGCGGGCTGGAGGCCCACAAGTCCGACCAAGTCATCGGGTGAGAGACCGGCCCCATCACCGGTCCGTCAGCTCCCGGCCCCCCAGCGGACGTCGTCGCCCTGGTAGCCGGTCGTGCCCACCACGTCCATGGTGCCGCCCGGCCACCAGGTGAGGCGCACGTCGGCAACGGGGCCGGCGGGTTCCATCCGCAACCACGCCACGGGCGCCTCGGCCGTGGCGGCCGCCCCGGCCCGGGCCAGCGCCGCTCGCAGGCGGTCGCGCGTCGCAGCGCCGACGTACTGCCAGACGATCGAGTGGACGACGACGGTGGCCACGCCGGGCACCGACGCCGCCAGCCGGTCCTCGGCCCAGGCCCCGAGGTCGGCGTCGTCGACCTGCGCCCGGGCCGGCGTGGCCACGACGATGTCGAGGGCTGCGGACAGGCGCTGGAGGCGGTCGACCTGGTCGGCCCACACGTAGGAGCGCAGCGTGCACCGCCCGTCCTCGGTCGTGGGGTCGAGCGGTGACCGGTCGCACCCGGCCCGTTCGGCGACCATGACGGCCACGTCGCCCAGCTCGGGCGGCGTTCCCCGCCACCCGCCGACGAAGCGCACGTCGCTCGCCGGATCGCCGAAGGTCGAGGCCCCCGTGTCGTACCAGTAACGGTCCCAGTACAGGTTGAGGCCCGCGCTGGCGCCCAGCTCGAGCACCCGGAGCGGCAGGCCGCTGCGGCGCACCACCTCGACGAACCCGCCGACCAGGGCTCGGCAGCGGCCGACCTCGTTCGTCTGCACCGGCCTATGGATGCGTGCCTCGATGGCGGGCGCCAGCTCGGCGACCGCCGCCAGGAAGTCGGCCACCAGGTTCGGACCGGGAGCGCCGCCGGCGGAGGGATAGTGGGCGGCCAGTCCCGGAGCCCGGCCGGCGAGCACGAGCCAGTGCAGGGCGCCGAGGAACCGCAGAGGAAGCACCGAGCCGAACGGCTCCTGCTCGTGCGGCCGGAGCACGGCAGCACACGGTCCGCCGGCGGCCACGTCGTCGATCGTGGCACCGAGGAGGTCGGCGTAGAGGGTCGATCCCAGCCGCGCACACGCCGTCCGCTGGTGGTCCAGCACCTCGGGCAGCGTCGTGGGTCCGCGAGTGGTCACGACAGCTCTCTACCAGAAAGGGTGGGGCCTGCCGGTGCGCCGCGTGGCCGGTTCGGGGGGCCGGAAGCTACCGTGAGTCCGTTCGGGACCAGCTCGGTCCGCTTCGATCTTCCGGCGGGAGCCGACTGCATGCTCCTCGATGCGATCACCCAACCGTCCGATCTGCGGGCGCTCTCCGAGGAGCAGCTCGCGCAGCTCGCCGTCGAGATCCGCCAGCACATCGTCGACGCCGTCGAGCGCAACGGCGGTCACCTCGGGTCCAACCTGGGGGTGGTCGAGCTCACCTTGGCTGTCCACCGGGTGTTCGAGTCGCCGCGCGACATCATCCTGTGGGACACCGGCCACCAGGCCTACGTGCACAAGATCCTCACCGGTCGCCGCGACGCCTTCGCCACGCTCCGCCAGGCCGGAGGTCTGTCGGGCTATCCGTCGCGCGCCGAGAGCGAGCACGACTGGATCGAGAACAGCCACGCCTCTCCCGTCGTCAGCTACGCCCACGGCCTTGCCACCGCCCAGCGGGTGACCGGCCGGACCGACCGGCGCATCGTCGCCGTGCTGGGCGACGGCTCGCTGACGGGCGGCATGGCGTTCGAGGGCCTGAACAACCTGGGCCACTCGGGGGCCCGGGCCGTCATCATCCTCAACGACAATGGCCGTTCGTACGCCCCGACGGTGTCGAAGTTGAGCGAGAGCCTGGCCCGGTTGCGCGCCAACCCGTCCTACATCCGCAAGCGCGCCCGGCTCGACAAGCTGTTGCACGAGGTGCCGGTGGTCGGCGGGCACCTCGAACGGGTGGGCGACGCAGCGTTCACGGCGCTGCGCGAGATGTTCGAGTCACCGGCGTTCTTCGAGACGCTCGGCGTGCGCTACGCGGGCCCCTTCGACGGCCACGACATCGCCGGTATCGAGCGGGCGCTGCGCGATGCCGCGGAGTACGACGGGCCGATCGTCGTGCACGTCCTCACGCAGAAGGGCCGCGGCCACGGCCCCGCCGAGAACGACCCGATCAAGCGGCTGCACGACATGGGCGAGGCCAAGCCCGGCAGCTACACCGCCGCGTTCACCGAGGCCGTGATCAAGGAGGCCGAGATCCGGCCCGAGCTGGTGGCGATCACCGCCGCCATGCCCGACTCGACCGGCCTGCTGCCGTTCAAGGAGCGGTTCCCCGACCGGTTCTTCGACGTGGGCATCGCCGAGCAGCACGCGGTCACCGCCGCGTCCGGCATGGCCATGGGCGGGCTGCGCCCGGTCGTCGCCATCTACTCGACGTTCCTCAGCCGGGCGTTCGACCAGGTCAACCTCGACGTGGCGCTGCACGGCCAGCCGGTCGTGTTCTGCCTCGACCGGGCCGGCATCACCGGCGACGACGGCGCCAGCCACCACGGCGTGCTCGACATGGTGCTCCTCACGAAGGTGCCGGGCATGACCATCTTCGCCCCGTCGTCCTACGCGGAGCTGGGCGTGATGCTGCACGACGCCCTCGACCTGTGCACCGACGGCCCCTCGGCCGTGCGCTGGTCGAAGACGATGCCGCCCGATCCGGGGCCGACCGAGATCGGTCACGGCCTCACGGGCCGCAGGGTCCGCGGGGGTCGCGATGTGTGCCTGCTCGCCGTGGGCAAGACGCTCGCCGCCGCGGAGGACGCGGCCGACAGACTGGCGGCCGAGGGCGTCGAGGCGACGGTGTGGGACGTGCGCGTCGTGACCCCGCTCGACGAGGCGATGCTGGCCGACGCCGCCCGCCACCCGGCCGTCGTCACGATCGAGGACGGCTACCGCGACGGCGGTGCCGGCTCGCTGATCGCCACGCGGCTCGCCGACCTCCACGCGGCCGCCCGGGAGGCCGGTCCGGCCGACCCCGGCACGCCGCTCCCGCCGGTCGTGAACCTCGGGGTGCCGGTGCGCTTCATCCCGCAGGGCAAGCCCGACGCCATCCTGGCCGAGCTCGGCCTCGACGGCGCCGGCGTGGCCGCGTCGGTGCGGGCCACCCTGGCCGCGGCGGCCTCGGCGCCCACCGCCGGCTGAGCGCCGGCTCGCCGGCCCGCGCCCGGTCTTCTCGCGTGCCCGGCCGGATCGGCGCAACCGGCGCGACCTCACGCCCGACGCGACAAGGCCCGGACCGGATTTCTCCGGCCCGGGCCTCTCCCCCTGGTCGCCCCCAGCGGACCTGGGTTCACCTTACCCTTTCCTGGTGTCGCCTGTCACATGGTGTAATCGACGTGCGCGCCGGAAAGGTAACGGCTCCTTTCCATACCCTACGTGAAGTACGGGTTCTCGCCCAGTTCGTGTTCGGTGACGTCGATGACCTCGGAGACCTCGGGGATGGCCTCCTGGATCGAGCGGGCGATGCCCTCGCGCAGCGTCATCGCCGACACGGCGCACCCCTGGCAGCCGCCGCCCATGGTCACGAACACCTTGTCGCCCTCGACGCGGTCGAGGGCGGCGAACCCGCCGTGGGAGGCCAGAGCTGGGTTGATCTGCTGGTCGAGCAGCTGCCGGACCTTCTCGTCGACCGTGCCGGTCAACTCGACGTGGACGCCCGAGAGCGGATCAGGGCGGTTCGGGTTGCGCAGCACGAGCCCGGCCTGGCCGCCGTTGGACGGCAGGTCGAGCGTGGCGCCCCGCAGGGCGTCGAGGCTGTCGACCGGGATGATGACCGACAGGTCTCCGGCACGCTCGACGACGTCGCCGGCGCCGGTGTCGGCCTCGGCGATCGGGTCGAACATGAGGTCGTAGGTGTACTCCACGCCGCGGACGCCGGTGACCTCGATGCGGAGGCCGAGAGCGTCTGGCTCGTCCTCTTGCGCCCGCAGCTCGAGGATCTTGTCCCGGGCGGGATCGGTGACGGTCAGAAGCATGTGGCCAGGTTACCGCCGCCCTCCGCCAGGTAGAACGGCCACAGGGATCGGCGGGGCGGCTGCCCGGTCCGCGACGCCGCTTCGGTTGCGTCTCTCGGTGGCTTCACCGCTCCCGCATGCTCGACACGGCCAAGGCCCACGCCGCCACGGCCACCGAGAAGCTGCCGGTAGCCACCCGGGTCCGGGCGTTCACCGACCGCCTGCCGCGCCCCAGCGCCGAGCCGTGGACCCCCCGAGCCCGTCGCCCTCGTCGAACCGGCGTCATCCGAGCCCGCTACCCGGGCCTGATCGACGCCGGATCGCCGAACGGGGCCGACCGGCGCCGTCAGTAGCGGGCGGCCTCGGCCTCGTCGGCCAGTTCGAGCCACGTCTCCTCGGCTGCGCTCAGCTCGGCGCTGACCGCCGCCATCTCCCGGCCGACGCGGGCCAGCTCGACGTGGTCGCCCGTGCCCGTGGCCGCGTGGAGCTCCTCGGCCAGGGCGGCGTGGCGCTTCTCGAGCGAGCGCATGGCCTTCTCGGCCTGCTTCATGAGGTGGCGGAGCGTGCTGGGCGATCGCCCGGGGCCCAGGTTCCGGCCGTTGCCGGCGTTGTCGCCGCCGGGCGTGGGGGGCGTGCCGCCGTCGCGACCCACCGGCCCGCGCCCGACCCTCGGTCCGGCGCCGCGGCCGCCGGCACGCGTCGAGCCGCTCCCGCCTGCGGCGCGAGCTGTGGAGGCTGTGGACGCGGCGGCGGGTGTGGCCGCCGGGGCCGCCGCGGCGGTTCGGGCCGCTCGGGCCGCTCGGCTCGCCCTCGCCGTTCGGGCCGGCGCCGGGCCGGCCCCGCCCGCGGAGGTGGTGCGGCCCCGCTGGCGCTTCGCCCGGCGCTCCGCCTCGTAAGCGGCATGGCCCCCGGGGACCCGCCCGGCGTGGCCCTGGCCGTCGAGCACGATCACGTCGGTGACCGTGCGCTCCAGGAACGCCCGGTCGTGGCTCACGACGACGAGGGCGCCGGGCCAGTCGTCGAGCATGTCCTCGAGGGCCCGGAGCGTGTCGAGGTCGAGGTCGTTGGTCGGCTCGTCGAGCAGCAGTACGTTCGGGGCCTGGCGAAGCAGCAGCACGAGCTGCAGGCGCCGCCGCTCGCCCCCCGACAGCAGACCGATCGGCGCCCACTGGGCGTCGGTGCCGAACCAGAAGCGCTCGAGCAGGGCGGCGTCGGTCCAGTCGGGCTGGCGGGCCGGACCGGCCACGGCCTCGCGCACCCGCCGGTCGAGCGGCAGGTCGATGCCCCGCTGGTCGTAGACGCCGACTCGCACCGTCGACCCGGTCACGACCTGGCCCTCGCGTGGCGTGCGGCGGCCGGCGATCACGTCCAGCAGCGTCGTCTTGCCGCTGCCGTTCACGCCCACGACGCCGAGTCGCTCGCCGGGCCCGAGCGCCAGGTCGACGCCGCGGAACAGCATGCGGTCGCCGTAGCCGTCGGCGACGCCGTGCAGCTCGACGACGGTGTCACCGAGCCGAGGCATTTGGACCAGATCGGCCAGGGGGAGGTCGTCGGGCCGGTCCCTCTCGGGGGCGCGACCGTCGATCACGGCCCGGGCGCCGGCGATGTGGGCCTTCGGCTTGCGGGTGCGGGCCGGGGCGCCCCGGCGCAGCCAGGCCAGCTCGGCGCGGGCCAGGTTGCGGCGCTTGGTGTCGGCCGTGGACTCGCGTTCGGCCCGCTCGACTCGGGCGGCCAGGTAGGAGGCGTAGCCACCCTCGTGGACGTGGCCCGTTCCCCGGTCGAGCTCGAGGATGCGCGTCGTCACCCGGTCGAGCACGTGGCGGTCGTGAGTGACCAGGACGCGCCCGCCGCGAAAGGCGGCCAGGCGGTCCTCGAGCCAGGCGATGGCGTCGAGGTCGAGGTGGTTCGTCGGCTCGTCGAGGATCAGCAGATCGTTCTCCGTCGCCTCCCCGACCTCGACCAACGCTCGAGCCAACGCCACCCGCTTGGCCTCGCCACCCGACAGCGTGGCGACCTCGGTGTCGGCGAAGCCGGCCATGCCCAGGCGATCGACGATGGCCTCCCCCTCCCAGCCGCCGCCGACGGCGTGGCGCACGCGGCCGGCGGGCAGGTCCGCCTGCTGGCCGAGGGTCACGACCCGGGCGCCCCGACCACGCCGGACCACGCCGTCCTCGGGCGCCACCGTGCCGGCGAGGACGCCGAGCAACGTGGACTTCCCGCCGCCGTTGATGCCCACGACCGCCAGCCGGTCACCGCTCGACACCGTGAGCGACAGGCCGGTGAACAGCGGCTTCCCGGGCCGGCTCACCGTCAGCTCGGCGGCGTCGACGAGGATCACGGGGGCCGACGGTACCGGCTTCCCCAGCCGGACCGGTGCGGCCAGCGGCCCCCCGGACCGACCGGTACGGGGAGCGGCAGCCCCCAGGCCGCGGCCGGTGCGGTCGACGGCCAGTCCCCCGGCCCGACCGGTGCGGTCGACGGCCAGTCCCCGGCCCGACCGGTGCGGGGAGCGGCGGCTCCCCAGGCCGGACCGGTGCGGGGAGCGGCGGCTCCCCAGGCCGGACCGGCGCGGGGAGCGGCGGCTCCCCAGGCCGGACCCGTGCGGCGGTTAACGTCGGCGGCCATGCGGCGAGACGGCATCCTCTCCGGCCCGCTCGACATCGACGGCCCCCGGCGGAAGCCGCCGACCAACCCCACGGTCGAGGGGCGGCCGGGCCTGGCGGTCCAGCACCGCTCGACCGGGGTCGAGGGCACGATCCTGCGATTCGAGCACGGCGGCGTGGCGGTGCGGGATCGCTACTCGAAGGCCCGCCGACTGCTCCGGCTGGACCCCGGCGGATTCGTGGTCGACGGGATCCGCGTCACGCTGGTCCCGCCGAAGGCGTCGCCGGCCGGCGCCACGCGGCCCGCTCGCACGGCGTCGGGCTCCACGGCGGTCGCGGGACGAACTGCCCGTGTAGCCCGGGCCAGCCGCATCCTCGTCGAGGGCATCCACGACGCCGAGCTGGTCGAGAAGGTGTGGGGCGACGACCTACGAGTCGAGGGCGTCGTCGTCGAGCGGCTCGACGGCATGGACCACCTGGCGGACGTGCTACGCGAGCTGCAACCAGGCCCGGGCCGGCGCCTCGGCGTGCTGCTCGACCACCTGGTCGACGGCTCGAAGGAGTCGCGCGTCGCCGCTGCCGTCGCCCACCCCCACGTGCTCGTCAGGGGCACTCCGTTCGTCGACGTCTGGCAGGCGGTGCGGCCCCGGGCGGCCGGCGTCGCCGTCTGGCCCGACGTGCCGAAGGGCCAGCCCTGGAAGGAGGGGGTGATCGCCGCCCTCGACCTGCGGATGGCGCCCGGCGAGTTCTGGCGCACGCTGCTCGGGCGGGTGCGCAGCTTCGCCGACCTCGACCCGGCGCTCGTCGGGGCGGTCGAGCAGCTGATCGACTTCGTAACCGCCGCCTCCGAGGACGCCTGAACGGTCGGGCCCAACCCGAGGCCGCCGAACCGGCACCCGCCGCACCGCGGCACACGTGCGCCGCTGGAGGGCTGGGCGGCCGGGCGCCCTGGCGGCGCGCAGCGGTCTGGCCGACGGCGATGTTGTGCGCAGGGCGGGTGTGAGCCGCCGGTTCCGCACGACATTGCCGAACGACAGCGGTCGGACAGCGCCGGGCGCGGGCCACCCAGGCGGTGCAGGGCGGAGGCCGGACGGGCACGCGGCCGGGCCGACGAGCTCGGGCGGGAGGGGTCAGGTGGGGGTGGCGGCGCGGCGGAGGGCGCGCTCGAGAAGGAGCGGGTCGCCGAGACGGCGGCGCAGCTCGCGTTCCAGTCCGGCGATCGGGTGCAGGTTCTGCGGCGCCCGGGCGTCGTTGTGGGGCTGGCTGGCGAAGCGGGGCAGAGTGGCGGTGACCCGATCCGCCACCCTCACGGCGTCGTCGCGGTTGAGCTCACCCGACAGCTCGCAGCGAACGACGCCCCACCAGGCATGGGTCGCAGGCCCCGGCAATCGGAAGTACCACGAGTACCGGAACCGGTGCGCTCCGGTGGCGAACAGCGGCGTGCGCTGCCCGGCCGCCAGCTGCGTCACGACCTCCTGGCGGGCGGGCGGCAGGTACGACACGTGGTGCGCCTTCACGTAGCCCACAGCCCCCGGGATGTGGCGGCGATCGCCGAGCGGACCGTCGACGACGAGCAGGTCGTCCTCGTCGAACCGGACGTCCGCTCGGCCCAGCGGGACGCCGACACCGGCGATGCCGTCGGCCTCCACCCCGTCCTCCACCTCCACCCCACCGGGGCCCGTCGGACCCACGCCCGCAGGCCCGACCGGCTCGACCGGCCCGACCGGCGCGCCGGCGCCGCCCGAACCCGAGCCCGTACCCGCACCCCAGCCCGCAGCCGTACCCGCACCCGCAGCGACCATCACGGAGACCGGCATGGGGGCGGAGCACGACGTCCCAGCCCGGGCCTCGACGGCCACGCGGCCCTCCAGGTCGCCTCGCGCCCGCCCGAGGGCCTGACCGAGGGGATCGCCGCCGCCGTCGGGCACCGGGTACGGGTGGTAGTCCCCATGCATGGTCAGGATCGGCTCGACGCCGTCCCCGGGGCACAACACCCCCCGCCGCACCTCGGCGACAACGACCTGGGCTCGGCCATCGCAGCGCACGGCGCCGGCACCCCAGCTGGCGCACAGGCCCTGTCGCGTCGTGCCGTCGTCGCCGGTCACCCACACACGGGCGTCGACCCGCTGGACACCGTCGACGAAGTACACCGTCCGCGGCGGGGGCACCGGGCCCGGGTCGACCGGGGCCCAGTCGTCGGGCAGCGCCTCGACCGCCAGGTCGACCGTGGCGGTCGAGGCGTCGAGCACGGCGGCGTCGACCGGCGCACCGTAGTCGGGGGCCCAGGTCTCGACGGCGAAGCGCATCAGGCCTCCACCCGCTCGACCGTGGCGGCGCCGCCGACCTTGCGCACCTCGAACCGAACCGGCAGCCGCTCGGCCAGCTCGCGCACGTGCGTCACCACACCCACCATGCGCCCGCGGGCGCCCAGCTCGTCGAGGGCGGCGGCCACGATGTCGAGCGTGTCCGGGTCGAGCGTGCCGAAGCCCTCGTCGAGGAACAGCGCTTCGAGATGGGCCGAGCCACCCACGGCCAGACCCGCCACCTGATCGGCCAGCGCGAGCGCCAGCGCCAGCGACGCTAGGAAAGTCTCGCCCCCCGACAGCGTGCGGGCCGGGCGGGTCTGCGAGGCGTTCGTGTGGTCGACCACCAGGAAGCCGCCCGTCCTCGTGTCGACGGCCAGCGAGTACCCGCCGCCGCTCAGCTCGCCGAGGATGTCGGTGGCGCCGGCCACGAGTTGGTGGACGGCCTCGTCGAGCAGCCACTTCTCGAACCGGTTGGCGGCGAGGTGAGCGGCCAGGGTGTCGGCGACCTGGTGCTGCTCGACGGCGGCCCCGGCGTCGGACCGCAGGCGCTCGACCTCGGCGAGCTGGGCGTCGAGGTGGTCGACGGCCTCGTCGGCTCGGGCCCGGGCGGCGGCCACGGCCTCGCCCGGCCAGGACGCGCCGACGTCGGTCACTCCCGCATCGCGGCAGGCGGCCAGCAGGGCCTCGAGCTGGGTCGCCGCCTCGGCCCGTGCGGCATCGACGGCCCGGCGCCTCTCGGCGGCGGCCTCGGCGAGCACGGGGCGGCGCTCGGCGGCCCAGGCGAGCAGGGCGTGCCAGTCGGCCGCAAGGTCGCACCGTTCGGCCGCCGGGGGCGCGAGATCGGCGACCGTGTCGCGGGCGGTGTCGAACGCCCGGCGGGCCTCGCGCTCGCGCTCGACCAGCCCGGCGTACCGCCGCTCGGCCGCCCGCCGGGCGAGCCGCGCATCACGTTCGGCCCGCCGCGCCTTCTCGAGCGTCTCCTCGGCGTCGACCACGACGGCCAGCTGCGCCTCGATGGCCGCCACGTCGATCAGCGCCGCGCCCCCATCGACGCCGGTGCCGGTGCCGGCGGATTTGACCCGCCCCGGGCGGGAGGCCGCGGACGGGGCGAGCGCCGGAGCGAGCGACGCCAGCGCGGCCCCCAAGCGGGCGTCGAGCTCGGCCAGCTCGGCGCCCACCCGCATGAGCTTCTCGTCGATGCGGGCCTGGTGGGTGCGGGCCTCGGTCAGCGCCCGGCCGGCGGTGGCTACCACGGCGTCGGCCTCGGCCAGCGCCCGCTCGGCGGCGGACAGATCTGCGGGATGATGCCCGGCCGGCAGCTCCTCAACCGCCTGCTGGCACACCGGGCACGGCTCGCCGACCGCCAGCTCGGGGACGAGGGCCAGTGCCCGCAGCTCGGCCCGGACGCGCTCGAGGTCGGCGGCGCGCTCTTCGCGGGCCCGGCGTGCGGCCTCCTCGACCTCGGCCGCGATCGCGACCCGGTCGGCCGCCTCGGCCTCCGCGCCCCGGCCCCGGCCGAGCGTGTCGACCAGGCCGGCCCGCCGCCGGTGGTCGCCGAGCAGGGCGTCCAGGGTGCGCCGGTCGGGCAGGGCGGCCAACCTCTCCTCGCCCTCGGTGACCGCGGCCACGGCGTCGTCGTCGATCTCGGCGGCCTGGTGCCGGGCGTGGTCGGCCTCGCCGACCGCAGCGGCTAGCTCGTCGACCCCGTCCGGGGCGGTGAGCGCTCCGACCCGCTCGGCCTGCTCGGCCGCGAGCTCGGACCGCTCGGCCGCCTCGACGGCCCGGGCTGCCAGCTCGTCGAGCCGGGGGCGCTCGGCCGCCAACCGGTCGCCAAGCCGGGTGAGCCGGGCGATCCGCTCGACGGCGGCGGCCCGCGCTGCGGGGGTGGCCGCGGCCAGACGGTCGAGCTGCCCGGCGACGACGTCGGCCCGGTTGCGGGCGAGCGCACCCCGTTGGCGGGCGACACTCGCGACCCGGTCGTAGAGGCCGAGGTCGAGCAGGCGGACGAGAAGGTCCTGCCGGCTGCGGGGCTTGTCGTGCAGGAACCGGGCGAACTGGCCCTGGGGCAGCGACACGCACGTCGTGAAGTGCTCGAACGTGAGGCCGAGGCGCGCGGTGACCGCCGCCGTGACCTCGTCGGCCGTGCCGGCCAGCACCTCGCCGCCGCTCTCGAGACGGGCCTCCTTGGTGGTGGCGCCGCCCGCCTTGGTCGCCCGGACGACGCGCACGGCCGTGTGAGACACGCCGTCGATCGTGAAGTCGAGCCGGACCCGCGCCTCGTTGAGGTTCTGGCTGATGACCGGCGCCACCGCCCGCCTGTCGTCGAGGCGGGGCACCGAGCCGTAGAGCGCGAACGTGAGGGCGTCGATGACGCTGGTCTTGCCGGCGCCGGTCGGCCCCGCCAGCGCGAACAGGTCGGCGCCGGCGAAGTCGACGACCGTCGGCGCCCGGAAGGCGGTGAAGCCCTCGATCTCCAGCCGCACCGGCCTCATAGCAGCCGCCGCTGGCCGGGTGCCCCGGACGGCCGCTCCGCGGCGCCGGCCGCCTCCGCCGGACGGCCGGACCGCCCGGCCCCGATCGCCACCGGCTCGGGCTCGGCCGAACGCCCGGCGTGCTCTCCATCGGGCTCGGCGGAGCGCCCGACCGGCGGGCCATCGGGCTCGGCGGCTCGCTCGGGATGGGCCCCGCCGGCGGAGTCGGGCGCGACGTCGTCGGCGGCGTCGACATCGATGTCGTCCTCGAGCGGCTCGCTGGTCATCTCGTCGACCAGCTCGTCGAACAGGCGGACCACCCGCTCGTCCGCGGCGTCATGGTCGTCGAGGTACTCGGCGAACAGGTCGTGCGGGGTCCGGCGCAGCCGGTCGGGATCGGACCGGCGCCGCGCCTCGTCGCCCTCCCGAGGCGCCAGCACGACCTCGACGGCGTCGGGTACTTGGGCCCGGATTTCGTCGGCGAGACCGGCCCGGGCGGACTCGTCCAGCACGATGCGCAGGTGGGCGTCGCCCACGACGGCCGGGTCGGCCGCCCGGGCCAGCACGTCGGCCAGCGTGCCCCGCAGCGTGCGCAGCCGGCGGCCGGCCCTGAGCGGGACACCCCGCACGGTCGCGGGTAGGCCGGGCCGCAGCTCCACCACGTTGACCGCGGGGTCGTTGGCCGTCTCGCCGAAGTCGAGCTGCAACGGCGAGCCGCAGTAGTGCAGCGGCGCCGGCCCGGGCAACCGCTGGGCCCGGTGGAGGTGGCCGAGCGCCACGTACTGGGCGGCGCCGGGGAACGCGGTGGCCGGCACCCAGTAGTCGAACACCGTGTGAGCGCCGCGCTCGCCGCCGCCCAGCTCGCCGCCCATGACCGTGAGATGGGCGACGACGAGGTTCACCGTGTCGCCACGGAACCCGGCGGTGAGGGCGTGGAGGATGCGCCCGACCCGGTCGCGGTAGGTCTGGTTCGCGTCGGCGGCGTCGCCGGCGAGCAGCTGGTCGGCGGTGACGACGTAGCGCTGGGAGGGGAACGGCACCAGGGCGACGAGGGCCGTGTGGCCGCCGCCGTCGACCTCGAGCACGCCACCGTCGGTCGGCGGCCGGATGGACGGGGCCACGTGGATGCCGCTCGCCGAGGACAGCGGCGCCACCGCCCCGAGCCGCTGGGCCGAGTCGTGATTGCCGGAGATGACGACCACGGGCCGGCCACCGGCGGCCAGGTCGAGCAGCGCCCGGTAGACGATGCGCTCCGCCTCGGCTGTGGGGGTGGACGTGTCGAACAGGTCGCCGGCCACGATGACGAGGTCGACCGACTCGGCGTCGGCGATGCCGGCGATCTCGGTGAGCACGGCCTGGTGCTCGGCCGCCCGGGACCGCCCGCGCAGGGCCTTGCCGACGTGCCAGTCGGAGGTGTGGAGGAGCTTCACGGCGCGACCGCCGTGACTCGCTCCGACGCCGAGAGGGCTTGCCGAACGGGCACCGGATCAGCCCTGCGGGAAGCCGGCGAAGGGGTCGATCTCGGCGGGGCGCGTCGAGCCGTTCGTCCCGTGGCCGTTCGCGTGGCCGTTGCCGTTCGTGTGGCCGTGGCTGTTCGTGTGGCCGTCGCCGGCGCCCGCCTCGGCCCGGTCACCAGATCCGGCGGGGCCAGGACCGCCCGATCCGCCGGCCAGGCCCGTGGCCGCCTCGCTGGCCCGCGTGGCCCACGCCGGGAACGGGAACTGCACGACGAGCGGGATGGGCAGCTCGGGCTGGCTGACCAGCATCGTGCCCGGCTTGACGATCGTGGCCCGCAGGCGCTGCACGGGGGGCAGGAAGCCGTACTCGCCCCGAGTCGCCTCGGCCGAGTCGAGCCGGCCCACGACCCGGATGGCGGAGTTCGCCACGATGCGCCGCTCGACCTCGCTCGCCGTCTGCTGGGCGCCGACGAGGATGATGCCGAGGGACCGCCCCCGCTCGGCCACGTCGAGCAGGATCTCCTTGATCGGGCTCGATCCCTCGCGGGGGGCGTACTTGTTGAGCTCGTCGAGCACGACGAACTGCAGGGGCCGGGCCTGGCCGGACCGCTCCTTGCGCTCGAACGCCTGGCCGAGCACGACCCCCACCACGAAACGCTTGGCCCGGTCGTTGAGGTTGTGCAGGTCGACGACCGTCACCTGGGCCCGGTCGAAGTCGACCTGGTGGCGCTCGGGCCGGGGCACATCGGCCCGGATGAGTGAGCGTAGGTGGGGCCGGGCGCCGTGCAATCGCCGCAGGAACGCGTTGATCGTGCCCGCACCGATCGCCCGGCCGCCCCACTGTTCGAGCCCGTCGAGGTCCACCTTGGCGCTGATCAGCTCGACGAGGTCGTCGAACGTGCGCACGACGATGCCGTCGATCTCGACCATCCCGTCGTCGAGCGGCTTCGCCTCGTGCTTCAGCCTGGCGGAGACGTTGTGGACGACCATCGTGTACTGCTGGCGGTCGTCCTGGCTGTCGGCGAAGAGGAACGGCAGCAGCTCGTCGGCGCAGAACTGCTGGATCGTCCAGAAGAACGACGTGACGTCGCGGGCCCGGGAGGCCACGTCGGGGCTGGCGTTCGGGTCGTCGCGGGTGGGCGGGGCGAAGAACGCCACCGACCCGAACGGCCCGGCGGGCAGGCCGAGGCGGGCGTAGCGGGCCGGCTCGTGATCGCCCAGCTCGGTGTTCGCGTGGTCGAGGAAGAGGAGATCCTCGCCCTTCACGTTGAAGATCAGCGCCTTGGTGTTGGCCGACTCGGGGCCCAGCACCCCCGAGTGGAAGACGCTGTAGAGCAGGAAGCTGGCGTACGTCGTCTTGGTCGCCACCCCCGAGACGCCGCTGATGTTGACGTGCGCGCCCCGCGTGCCGTCGAGGAACTCGAGGTTGAGGTAGAAGGGCTCGTCGTCGCGCGACAGGCCGGCCGGCAACCGCTGGCGCATCTGGGTGAACAGCAGGGCGTCGTCGCGGTCGGCCCCGACGGCCTTGCGGACCTCTTGCCCGGGCAGCGGCGGGACGAAGATCTCGGGCTCGAACCGGGTGGCCAGCACGAGCGCCGCCTCGCTCACCTGCGCCGGGAGAACGCCGTCGGCGACGAGGAACACGTCGGAATCCATCCGGGCGCCCTCATGGCGGGCCCGGACCTGCGACACGACGCCGGAGATGCGCAGCCGCTGGCCGTCGGGAAGGGCACGGTCGACGAAGACGACGTCGTCGAGCTGGAGGTAGGAGCCCTCACCCACCCCGACCCAGAACTCGAGAGGGGTGGCGGGCTCGGTGCCGATGACGCGCCCCACCACGGGCGAGGCGGACACGGCCCCGTCGGCCGCCGGCGGGACCGCGCTCGGGGAGGGGACTGCGCTGTCCATGCCGGGAACGCTAGTGGCGCCCTGTGACAGCGACGGTGACCCCCCGGCGCTGGTGCCGGAGCCGGCTCGCTCCTAGGGTCCGGGCATGGTCGATGGCAGCGAGGTCGTGTCCACGACGATCGAGGACGGCGTGGCCGTCGTGCGGTTCGACGACGGGAAGGCGAACGTGCTGTCGCACGCCTCGATCGCGGCGCTCGGCCGCGCCCTCGACCGAGCCGAGCTCGACGCCCGGGCCGTCTGCATCGTCGGGCGGCCGGGGAGGATGTCGGCCGGCTTCGACCTCTCGGTCATGACCCAGGGTCCCAAGGCGGCCCGACACCTCGTCATGGAGGGCGGCGACCTGCTCATGCGGCTCTTCATGCACCCCCAGCCGGTGGTGGCGGCCGTGACCGGCCACGCCCTGGCCGCCGGGGCGCTCCTGGTGCTGTCCTGCGACGTGCGGATCGGGGCCGACGTGCCCGCGAAGATCGGGCTCAACGAGACGTCGATCGGCATGCCCCTCCCTCTCTTCGCGCTCGAGCTGGCCCGTGACCGGCTGGATCCCCGCCACCTGACCCGGGCCACGCTGGCGGCCGAGGTCTACGACCCCCACGGCGCCGTGGCCGCCGGCTACCTGGACCGGGTCGTCGCGGCGGACGCCCTCGTCGCCGAGGCCACGGCCGAGGCCGCGCGCCTCGGCGAGTACTCGACGTCGGCCTACGCCCAGAGCAAGCAGGTGCTGCGGCAGCCGACCATCGACCGGGTGACCGAGGGCGGGGCCGCGGACCTCGAGCGGTTCGTCGTCGAGACCGGCGGCTGAGGCCGGGCCCCCGGCGGTGGGACGCCCCGGCGGAGGGCACCCGCGGGCGCGCCGGACCGGCGCTACGCGGACGGGCGGGGGCGCTGCGGCGGGATGGTGTCGCCGACCATCTCGGCGGCCACCTCGGCCACCCGCCGGCGCTGCGACCGGGCCAGGCGGCGGACGTGCTCGAACGCGGTCACCGCGTCGAGGTCATGGCGTCCCATGACCAGGCCCACCGCCCGCTCGATGACGACCCGGCTCTCGAGTGCGTGCTGCAGCTGCTCGACGAGGCGGCCCTGGTGCTCGTTCAACACCGCCTCCCCGAGGTGCCCGTCGACCAGTCGGGTGAAGGCGCACAGGGCGTTCACCTCGCTGTCATCCCACTGGTGGGGTGCCTCGCAGTAGGCGTTGAGCGACCCGACGGCGACCGGACCGACACGCACCGGCACGCCGAGCACCGAGCCGATTCCCGCGGGCACCACGATGTCGGCCAGCCCCGGCCACCGCTCGTCGTGAGCGAAGTCGTGCACGATCACGACGCGGTCGTGCACGAGCGAGTCGATGCAGGGCCCATAGCCGAGCTGCTCCTGCGCGACCTCGAGCACCCGTCCGGGCTCGTCGGTCGACACGACGTAGCGAGAGGTCTCGGTCTCGTCGACGAACATCAGCCCGGCGCCGGTCACGCCGAACACGGCGACCACCCCGTCGACGATCTGGCCGAGGGCGGCCTCGAGCCCACCGGCGTGCTCCAGGTCCTTCAGCCCCTTGAGCGTGGTCGCCAGGCCTGCCGCGTCGACGTGCGGGGTGCGGCGGCCCTCCCGCTCCATGTCTTCACGGTCCACGGCATCCACTTTGGCAGGCCGCCACCGACCGGCGCACCCCCCGATTCCGGCGGGCCCGCTGGGTGCCGCCACGCCGCCGCGGCGTGGCGGACCCGTCGATCACTCGGCGACCGTCATCTCGTCGCGGGTGAAGAGGGGCCCGAAGCCCAGCCTGGCGATCAGGCGCTGCACCAGGGGCGGTACGCCGCGCAGGGTCACGCCCCGCCCTGTGTTCGCGGCCGCCGCCGCCACGAGCGCCCGCAGCCCGTCGGCCCCGATGAAGTCGGCCCCGGCGAGGTCGACCACGAGGCGGCGCCCGGTCGGGGTGGAGCGCGACGCCGCGTCGGCCAGCCCGTCGATCAGGATGCCGGCCGTGAAGCGGTCGACGTCGCCATGGACGATCACCGCCACGGCATCTTCGGTCTCGAGGACCATTACGTCACAGGGTTGCGCGATCACGCTTGACCACCTCTCGCCGGAGCGACCTCGGGTCTGCACAAGGCCGGTTCGCAGGGGTCAAGGCGAGCCGCGCCCTCACCCTAGCGGGTGACCGGCGAGACCACGCGTCCCCGCAGGGTCCGGCGGTAGCTTGCCGGCGTGGACCTGATCGATGCCCTGCGCAGCACGGGTGCGGCGCGGGCGTTCCGGCCCGACCCCGTCCCGGACGAGGTCCTGGCCAGGGTGCTCGACACCGCTCGCTTCGCGCCCAGCGGCGGCAACCGGCAGGGCTGGCGGGTCGTCGTGGTACACGACCCGGCCACGCGGCGGGCCATGCGCGACCTGTATGTCGACGCCTGGTACGACTACCTCGCCCTCGGCGCCGCGGGGCTCACACCCTGGGCCCCCACGAACGACCGTGCGGCCGAGGCCCGGGCTCTGGCCGCCGCCCCGGGCATCGCCGAGGCGGCCCGGGCGGGCAGCGGCGGGTTCGCCGAGCACCTCGACGAGGTGCCGGTCCTGCTGGTCGTGCTCGCCGACCTCGGGGCGCTGGCCGCCGTCGACCGCGACCTCGACCGGTACACGTTCGCCGGCGGGGCGTCGATCTACCCGTTCACCTGGAGCGTGCTGCTCGCCGCCCGGGCCGAGGGCCTCGGCGGAGTGGTCACCACCATGTCGATCCGCAGCGAGGACCGGCTCAAGGCCCTGCTCGGCGCCGCCGACCACCACGCCGTGGCGGCCGTCGTGGCCCTCGGCCGCCCGGTCCACCAACCGACCCGGCTACGACGTCAGGCCGTGGCCGACTTCACCACCGTCGACCGCGTCGACGGCCCGCCGTTCTCGGCGTGAGCCCGGCCGGCGGCCGCCCGTGACGGCAGCGGAGGCCGTGCTCGTCGTGCTCGCCGGCGTGTTCGCCGGGACGGTGAACACGGTGGTCGGATCGGGCTCGCTGGTGACGTTTCCCGTGCTGCTGGCCGTGGGCTACCCGGCGCTCGTCGCCAACGTGTCCAACACGGTCGGCCTCGTGCCGGGCTCGATCAGCGGCTCGTGGGGCTACCGGCGCGAGCTGGTGGGCCAGCGGCACCGGGCCCGGGTGCTGGGCGCGGCCTCGACGACGGGCGGCCTCACGGGCGGCGTGCTGCTGCTGTCGCTGCCGGGCAGCGTGTTCGAGCAGGTCGTGCCCGTGCTGATCCTCGTGGCGTCCGGGCTGATGGCGGCCCAGCCCCGCATCACCCGGCAGATGGCCCGGCGCCGGGCCGCGGCCGCCTCGACCGGCGGCAGGGACGGCGCCGACGACGGCCCGTCCCACCCCGATGCGGACGACCCCGGCGGGGGTGACCCCGGCTCGGGCATCGGCGATGGCACCGGCACCGGCGACCCCGGAGCCGGCCCAGGCGACCCCGGAGCCGGCCCAGGCGACCCCGGAGCCGGCCTACGCGACGCCGGAGCCGGCCTACGCGACACCGGAGCCGACGGACCTGCCCGAGGAACGGGCACGCCGGTCGCCCGAGGGACGGGCAGGCCGGGCGGGACGGCGTCCACCGGCGGCGGCGCCGAGCGGACCAGCCCGCTGCTCGTCGCGGGCGTCTTCGCCACCGGCGTCTACGGCGGCTACTTCGGGGCCGCCCAGGGGATCATCCTGCTCTCGCTGCTCGGCATCTTCGTGGCCGACCACCTCCAGCGGCTCAACGCCCTCAAGAACGTGCTGGCCGCGCTCGTCAACGGGGTGGCCGCCGTGCTGTTCATCACCACGAGCGACGTGGCGTGGGAGGCGGCCGGTCTGCTCGCTGTCGGTGCGACGGTGGGCGGCCAGATTGGCGCGCACGTGGGCCGCCGCATCCCGGCAGCCGCGCTGCGGATCGTGGTCGTGGTGGTCGGCGTCGTGGTCGCGCTGCACTTCTGGCTCTGACGCGGCTCGGCGTCGTCCGGCGCCCGGCCCGAGGCCATGCGTGCCCGACCCGTGCCCCCTCGACGGGCGGTGAACGCCGTTCGCGTGGTAGCAACGAAACCGGGAAGGGGGGTCACATGGACACCACGTACGACGCCGCCGCCGCCCGGGTGACGGCCCCGGGCCAGCGCTTCGAGACGGGCCAGGTCGACGTCGACGGCCGCACGTACACGACGTTCGTGAACGCGCCCCCGACACTACGCCCGCTGTTCGCGTCCGCCCGCGAACGGGGCGACCGCGACTTCCTCGTCTACGAGGACGAGCGCTGGTCGTTCGCCGAGGTCATGGCCCAGGTCGACGCGCTCGGCCACCTGCTGGTCCACGAGCACGGCGTGCACGTCGGCGACCGCGTGGCGATCGCGATGCGCAACTACCCCGAGTGGATCGTCTCGTTCGCCGCCATCACGTCGATCGGCGCCATCGCCGTGGCCCTCAACGCCTGGTGGACGGCGGACGAGCTGGAGTACGCCCTCGACGACAGCACCCCCACGGTCCTCATGGGCGACCGCGAGCGGATCGAGCGGGCCTGGCCGGGATGTGAGCGGCGGGGCATCGCAGCCATAGCCGTCCGCCAGGGGGAGGCCGAACCGCCCGCCGGCGTGTCCCGCTGGGAGGACGTGCTGCCCCTGGGCGAGGCGCTGCCCGACCAGGCGCCGGGTCCGGACGACGACGCCACGATCCTCTACACCTCGGGCACGACCGGGAACCCGAAGGGCGCCGTGTCGACGCACCGGGCGCTCGTCCAGTCGCTCATGGGCTTCGGTTGCCGGGTCGCGATCGAGCGGGCGCGCACGGGCGCGGCCGCGGCGCCCGAGCCCGAGGCCCCCGCCGATCCGCCGGTGCTCATCCTCGTCGTGCCGCTCTTCCACGTCACCGGGCTCGTGCCGGTCATGCTGTCGTGCTTCGCGGCGGGCGTGAAGCTCGTGATCATGTACAAGTGGCACGCCGAGCGGGCCCTCGAGCTGATCGAGCGCGAGCGGGTCACGAGCTTCGTCGGCGTGCCGACCCAGAGCTGGGACCTGCTCGAGTCGCCCCGCTTCGCCGAGTTCGACACGTCGAGCCTGGTGTCGGTGGGCGGCGGCGGCGCCCCGATGCCGCCGAAGATGGTCGCCCGGGTCGAGCGCAGCTTCAGCAAGGGCCGGCCGTCGATCGGCTACGGCTTGACCGAGACGAACGCGTACGGGCCCGGCCACTCGGGCGACGACTTCGTCCGCAAGCCGACGAGCACGGGCCGCGGCACGCCGATCCTGCAGGTCGAGGTGCGCGACGAGGACGGCAACGCCCTGCCGCCCGGCGGCGTGGGCGAGATCTGGTTCAAGGGCCCCCACCTCATCCGGGGCTACTGGGGCAAGCCCGAGGCCACGGCCGAGACGATCGTCGACGGCTGGCTGCGCACCGGCGACCTGGGCCGGGTCGACGACGAGGGCTTCGTCTACGTGCAGGACCGCCTCAAGGACATCATCCTGCGCGGCGGCGAGAACGTGTACTGCGCCGAGGTCGAGGCCGCGCTCTACGAGCACCCGTCGGTCCTCGAGGCCGCCGTGTTCGGCGTGCCCCACGAGCGCCTCGGCGAGGAGGTGGCCGCCGCCGTCGTGCCCAAGCCGGGTGCCAGGCTGACCGTGGCCGACCTCGAGGGCCTCCTCGGGGCCCACCTCGCCCCGTTCAAGGTGCCGAGCCGGTGGCTGCTCGCCGAGGCGCCGCTGCCCCGCAACGCAGCGGGCAAGGTGCTCAAGCGCTCGCTGCGCGACGAGCTGGCCAGCTGACTACGAGGGCTGGTCGACCCGGGGGCCGGGCACCCGGCGGAACGCGAACGGCTCGCTGCGCCTCCCGGCCTGCACGAACCAGCACTCGCCGGTACCGTCGCCGTCGATGATCGCCTCGAACGCCGTCACGACGTCGGCGACCGGGATGATCGGGAAGCCGGCCTCGCGCAGCAGGTCGTGGGCGCCGGCGATCAGCGGCGTGTCGGCGAAGCCCGGGCACAGGGCGTTGATGCGCAACCCCTGACCGCCGTAGGCCAGGCCGAGCGAGCGGACGAGACCGACCACGGCGTGCTTGTTCGCCACGTAGAGCGGGTCGTTGGGCACGGCGACGAGGCCGGCGAGGCTGGCCGTGGCGACGATCTGGCCGGCGCCCCGGGCGAGCAGCGCCGGCAGGGCGGCAACGACGCCGAACACGACGCCGTCCAGGACGAACAGCCCGTCGATCTCGTCCGCCACGGCCTCGCCGGCCGGGTCGATGTCGGCCACGACCACGGCGGCGGCGCGCTCGTGCAGGCGGCGGGCCACGGCGGAGCCGAAGCCGCCGGCCCCACCGGTGACGAGCGCAACCTGATCCGTCATGTGCCCTCCCGTGGCGCGATCGCGCCAGCCAACCACACCAGGCCCCGTCCCACCCAGGCGAGGGCGCAGCAGCCGGACCGTCGCTACGATCCGTCGCAGGGCGGACCGGCGGAGGGCCGCCCCGAGGAGGGACCATGGCCGAGGCGCTCACGTGGGATCCGCTCGACGGCGCGGGCGGGCGGGTGGCGGGCGTCGCCCTGCCGGTGACGTACGCCGTCGGCACGGTGAACTGCTGGATCTTCCCCGACCGGCCCGTCACGCTGGTCGACCCCGGCATGCTCCACGCCGGCGGCTTCGAGCGGTTGCAGGCGGCGCTCGCCGAGCGGGGCCTGGCGCTGGCGGACGTCGACCAGGTCGTCGTGACCCACGGCCACCCGGACCATTGGGGCGCGGTGGGCGCCGTGGTCGAGGCGTCGGACGCCGTCGTGCTCGGGACGGCCGAGGAGCTGCGCAAGATCACCGCCATGAGTCGGTGGGACTTCCCGCCCGACGAGATCGACCTGCTCGTCCGCATGATCGCCCGCCTGGGTTTTCCTCCCGAGGTGGCGGCTCTGGCCCCGGACCTGATGCGGGCAACGATCACCGCGGCCACCGCACCGCTGGACCCGGCCAGCACCCGCGCCGTGCACGAGGGCGACACGGTGGCGCTCGGCGCGTACGCCACCGTCGCCGGGATCCACGCGGGCCACGTCACCGCGCACCTGTGCCTCGACGCCGACGTGTTCTACGTGAGCGGCGACCACCTGCTGGCCGACATCACGCCGAACCCGTTCTTCGAGCTCGACGCCACCCGCCCCGAGCTGCGGCGGGCCAGCCTGCCCGAGTACCTCGACTCGCTCCCCCTCCTGGCGGACCAGATCGGCGCCGCACCGGTCCTGCCCGGCCACGGGCCCACGTTCGACGACGCCGCCGCCGTGGTCGCCGTCCTGCGCCGCAAGGCCGACGCGCGCACGGAGGAGATGCTGGCGCTGCTCGCCGGGGCGGGGCCCGAGGGCTGGACCCCGGTCGAGCTGGCCGAGCGGGCGTTCCCCGACGAGGCTGGCGGCGACGTGTTCCTGGCCGTGGCCGAATGCGCCGGCCACCTGGACCGCCTCGTGGCCGACGGCCGAGCCCACGTCGACCCCACCGGCCGCTACGCGGTCACGTCCGGCTCCTCGCCAGCGCCCGCCTGACGCCGGCCCCGGCGGGCAAGTGTTGTGCGGACAGTGCGGCCCCCGGCACAACGTCCTGCACAATGTGCGGGAGCGGGAAAACCGGGGGATGCCCGGCCAGGATGGGCGCGTGTCCGGGATCGTCGAGGCCGTCCACCGCAGCGCCCGCCACACCATGGCCAAGGCCGGGGCGGGTGCCATCGAGCTCGTCGCCGGCTTGGGCGTCCAGGGCGACGCCCATCTGGGCGCCACCGTCAAGCACCGCTCCCGCGTGCGGCGCGATCCCACGGCGCCGAACCTGCGCCAGGTGCACCTGATCCACGCCGAGCTGCACGACGAGCTCCGGGCCCGGGGCTTCGCCGTCGCCTCCGGGGCCATGGGCGAGAACGTCACGACCCGCGGCATCGACGTGCTCGCCCTGCCCACCGGTACCCGGTTGCGCCTCGGCGAGACGGCGGTCGTCGAGGTCACGGGCCTGCGCACCCCCTGCCGCCAGCTCGAGGGCGTGGCGTCGGGCCTGATGGCCGCCGTGCTCGACCGCGACGCCGACGGCGGGGTGGTCCGCCGGGCCGGTGTCATGGCGATCGTGCTGGCCGGCGGCGAGGTCCGGCCCGGCGATCCCATCGAGGTCGGCCTGCCGGCAGCGCCCCACCGTGCTCTGCAACCGGTCTGACACCCATGGGAGGTGTCCGGCGGCCCCGCAGCGGGGATGGTTCTGTTTCGGACGATTCACCGTCGCGCCGGAGGGCCGCACACATGGCCGGTCGTGAGGCCACTCTGATCCTGCTGCGCCACGGGCGGACGGCGTGGTCGGACCGTCAGGTGTTCACCGGGCAGGTCGACGTCCCCCTCAGCGACGACGGACGCGCGCAGGCCCGCGCCGCCGCACGGCGCCTCGCCGCGTTCCGTCCCGACCTGGTGTTGAGCAGCGACCTGCGGCGGGCCACGGACACCGCCCGAGCCGTCGGCGCCGCCTCCGGGGCCCGCGTGGCCGAGGACCCGCGCCTCCGCGAGGAGCGCCTCGGCGGCTGGGAGGGCCTCACCCGCCATGAGGTCGCGCAGCTCTACCCCCGAGAGTACGCGCGCTGGCGGGTCCACCACCTGGCCGCCTCTGCGAACCGCGAGGGCATGCCGGCCGTGGCCACCCGCGCCCTCGACGCCATCGGCGAGGCCCTCGACGCCTTGCCCGGCCGTGCGCCCACCCTCGTGGCGGTGACCCACCTGAACACGGCCCTCGCCCTGACCGGCCGGCTGCTCGGCTTGGCCGGCCGGGGCCTGGTGGCGGTGGGCAGCCTGCGGCCCGGGGCGTTCTCGGTGCTCGTGCAGCAGGAGTCGGGCGGCTGGACGCTCTGCGCCCACGACGTGGGCGTGAACGACCCCGCCGACCTCCCCGAGGCGGCCGCGCCGGCCACCGGGGACGAGCCTGACCCCTCGACCCCGGCCCCCGGCGACTCCCGCGGGCGCGTAGATCTGCGGGGATACTGCTGAGCACGCCGGACGCTCGGGTACCGTCGGCATCGATGGCCACCGGGACCGGACCGGCGTCGCAGCGGTCGGATGGGCGGCCGACGGCCGGCGTCCCGAGTCCGCCCGGCGCCCGGCGGTCCGGCCCCGTGCCGGGCACGGGTACCCGTCCCACTGCGGGCAGCGACCCCACCACGGGCACTAGCCCCGCCACAGGAAGGCGGCCCACGAGGCGAGCGACGGGCGCCCGCCCCGCCGCGGCTAGCGACCCAGCCACAGGCGCCTTCCCCACCACGGGCTCCAGCCCCGCGGCAGGAAGGCGGCCCACAAGGCGGGCGCCGGGCACTCGTCCCCCCAGGGGCAGCGACCTCACCACGGGAAGCCATCCCACGACGAGAACGCGCGCCGAGCCGCGGTACCGCACGGGAACCGACCCCGCCGTCGACGCCGACGCCCGGCCCGCCGCACACGCCCCGCCTGGTCCCGTCCGCCGGTCGCTGGTCGTGGTGGCTGCGCTCGTCGTGCTGGCCGGCCTGGGCCTGCGGGCCTACGTGTGGAGCACCGCCCTCGGCGAGCCCGACCTCGACGAGGCCACGGTCGGGGTGCAGGCCGAGGCGTTTCTCGACGGCGACGTGGCCGTGTTCTTCCCCAACCAGGCCTACGGCGGCACGCTGGAGACCGGACTCGTCGCCGTGGCGTTCGCGGTCCTCGGCACCTCGACGTTCGTGCTCAAGCTCGTGCCCGTGGCGCTCGCGGTGGCCGCCACGGCACTCACTTGGCGCGCCGCGCGCCGGGTCGTGCCGAGCCGGCTCGGGCAGTGGTGCGTGCCGGCGCTCATGTGGTGCTGGCCGGCCTCGGCCGTGCTGTTCTCGACGAAGGAGCGTGGCTTCTACGGCGTCGCGCTCGTGCTCGCCGCCGCCATCGTGCTTCTCGTCCTGCGCCTCGACGCCGAACCGACCGCCCGCGACATCGTGCTGGTCGGCCTCTGCCTCGGCCTCGGCTGGTGGACCACCCCGCTGTCGCTGCTCGTGGCGGTGCCCGCCCTGGCCTGGCTGATCGCACGCCACCCGGCCCTGGTCCGCGCCACCCGGCCCGTCGCCCTGGCCGCCCTGGCCGCGGGCCTGCCCTGGATCCTCCACAACGTCACGCACGGGTTCTCCTCACTGGAGGCGCCGTCCGGTTTCGGCACCAGCTGGGCGGACCGCACCGGCGACTTCCTCGACAAGCTGCCGATCGTCGCCGGGCTCGAGACACCGTGGGACCCCGACCGGCGCCTGCTGCCCTGGAGCCTCGCCCTCCAGGCCGTGGTCGTGGTCGTCGTCGTGGTGGCCACCCTCCGCACGCGTCGCCGGGCGCCCGGCCTGCTGGCCACGATCCTCGTGGGCTACGGCGTGCTCTACGGGCTGAACGGCCTCGTGGCCGGCGTCGGCGGCGACCCGCGCTACCTCTACCCGCTGCTGCCCGTGCTCGCCCTATCCGTGGGATCGCTGATTCCCGACCCGGTGCCCGCCGCGTCGGACCACCTGGTCGGCGCCGGCATTGTCGTGGCCGACGAGGACCGCGACCTCCGCATGCTCCTCGCCGTCACGGCCGCGGCCGTGGGGCTCACCGTGTGGGGCCTGGTGGGTACGCGCGCCGTGGCCTCCGCGCCGGACCCCGACAGCTTCCTGTCCTCCGACGGCATCGAGGGGGTGACCGACCTGCTGGAGGACCGCGGCGTCGGCACGGCGATCACCGACGTTTCCGGGATGCAAATCACCTTCCTGTCCGACCGCCGCGTCGAGGCGAGCTCGTTCGTCGTGCCCCGCGTGCCCGCCGTCGAGCGCGGCGCCCGGGCCGACCCGACGAGCACCTACGTGCTCGACGCCGACCTCTACGGCAACGCCGACCGGCTCGACGCCTGGCTCACCGCCCGGGGGGTCGCCGCCGAGCGCCACCGCATCGGGCGCTGGCGGGTGTTCCTGCTCGACCAGCGGGTCCTCCCCGAAGACGCGGGACTGCTCGAAGCCTTCGGTCCCGTGCCGCCTCTGCCGGCCGAGCGTCGATAGGTTGGCGCGTGTGACCGACGTCAGCGACCCTCAGACCGACGAGACCCCTGCGAGCGGCCAGGAGATCATCGTCGTGGCTCTCGACAAGCCGTCCCGGGCCTCCGAGCTGCTGCTGGCGCTGACGAACCTGGCCGGCGAGGGCAAGGTACGCATGCACGACGCCGTCATCGTCGCCAAGGACGAGGGCGGGCGCAGCCGCACGGTGCAGACCGTCGACGTCACCCCGGCCAAGGGGGCGCTCGCCGGCACCTGGTGGGGCATGCTCGGCGGCCTGCTCATCGGCGGCCCGGCGTTCCTCGCCGCCGCCGTCGGCGGGGCGGCCGCCGGGGCGCTCTACGGCAAGCTCATCGACAAGGGCCTCGATGACGGCTGGGTTAAGGAGATGGCCCAGTGGGTCGAGCCGGGCCGGTCGGCCTTGCTCCTGCTCGTCGACTCGGGCTTCGACCACGCCGTCATCACCGAGCTGCGCCGCTTCGAGGGCATCGGGCACCTCTCGTACACGACGCTGCCCGCCGATGCCCGGGCCGAGGTCGAGCGGGCCCTGTCCGGCACGCCCGAGCCCTGACGAGACCGGTCCGGCGCGGCCGGCGACGACACCGCCGATCCGGTGGCCACCACCGCGGGGCGACGGCCGGCCCGCCGTCAGGCCCCGTCGCCGCGATCCGCACCGCACCCGGTCGGTCATCAGCCCACCTGTCGGCCGGCCGCCGCCCAGTACGGCTCGCGCAGCTCGCGCTTGAGCAGCTTGCCCGACGGGTTGCGGGGCAGGACCTCGGCGAGGTCAGTGGACTTGGGCAGCTTGTAGCCGGCGAGGTGCTGCCGGGCGAAGGCCACGACGTCGTCGTGGCTGGGCGGGGCGGCGGCGTCCACCGGCACCACGACCGCCTTGACGGCCTCGCCCCAGCGCTCGTCGGGCACGCCGAACACGGCCACGTCCGCGATCCCCGGGTGCTTCATCAGCACGTTCTCCACCTCGGCCGGGTACACGTTCTCGCCGCCGGTGACGATCATGTCCTTCACCCGGTCGTGCAGGTAGAGGTAGCCCTCGTCGTCCGCGTAGGCCACGTCGCCGGTCTTGAACCAGCCGTCCGGCGTAACGGCCTGGGCCGTGGCCTCCCGGTTGCGCCAGTATCCGGCCATGTTCTGGTGCGAGCGGGTCCACAGCTCGCCGACGATGCCCGTCGGGGCGTCCCGGTCGGTGCCGAGCTCGACGATGCGCATCTCGACCCACGGGTAGGGGCGCCCGCACGAGCGCAGCAGGTGCGGTCGGCCGACCGGGTCGTGGTCGGCGCCGCCGAGCTGCGTGATCGCGCCGGTCGTCTCGGTCAGCCCGTAGAGCTGCACGAACTCGCACCCGAAGGTCTCCATTGCCCGCACGAGAACGGTGTCGGTGATCGGCGAGGCCCCGTAGGCGAGCAGGCGCAACGTCGAGAAGTCGGTAGTCTCCACGCCGGGCGTGGCCAGCAGGAACTGGATGACGGCCGGCACGAGGAACGCGTTCGTGACGCCGAAGGCCGGCACGACGCGGAGGATCTCGGCGGGGTCGATGTCGCGCAGCACGACCGTGCGGCACCCGTGGTAAAGGCCCACCATCGACCAGCCGGCGCCGGCGATGTGGAACATCGGCATCATGGCGAGGTTGACGGAGTCCGGCGTGAACCGCCACTGCTCGGACAGACCGCCCACGCCCTTGAAGAAGTTGTCGTTCGTGAGCATCACGCCCTTGGGCAGGCCGGTCGTGCCGGACGTGTAGAGCTGGAACGCGACGTCGTCGCCGGTCGTGGCCACGCCCGGGTCGTCGGGCGGCTGCGCCCCGATCCAGTCGTCGTAGGCCGGCCAGCGCTCGTGGCCCCCGATCGCCACGATCGTGCGCACGCCGTCGAGCCCGGCCTCGATCTGCTCGACGTGGCCGACGTGCTCGGGACCGACGATCACCACCTCGGCGCCAGCGTCCCCGATGATCGTAGCCATCTCGGCCGGGGCCAGCCGCCAGTTGACCGACACGTTGACGGCCCCGAGCTTGGCGAGGCCGAACGTGACGTCGAACCACTCGAGCCCGTTCTTGTCGATGAACGCGACGCGGTCGCCGGGGCCGACGCCCGCGGCGCGCAACGCCTGGGCCGCGCGGCTCGACCGCCGGTCGAGCTCGCCGAAGGCGATCGAGCGGCCGCCCACCTCGGGCGCCGGGGCGTCGGGCCGCTCGGCGGCGTGCGTGCGGACGATGTCGGCGATGGTGCTGATGGTCATGGTTCCCTCCCCCGGTGACGTCCGATGTCACCCGTTGTCATACGATCGCCGTCCCGCCAGGCCGGCGGCGGCGTCGCCGACGGCGAGAAACAGCACGGTGGCGTCGTCCACCAGCTGGTCGCGGCCCACGTCGATGCGGCCGGCCAGCCAGGCGACCAGCAACTCGCTGAAGCCCCCGACCAGGATCGCGGCGCTGATGCGGCCCACCTGGTCGGCTCCCGGGGGCGGCGGCCGGCGGCGGGCGGCATCGCGTTCGACGAGCTCGACCAGCTCGTGGCCGGTCTCGACCCGGCGCCGGTTCAGCGCCTCGTTCCCGAGCGCCTCGACGTACAGCACCCGGGCGCAGCGCCGGTCCTCGTCGACGAAGCGCACGATGTGGTCGACGACGGTCCGCGTGCGGGCGGCCGGGTCGGGCGCCGAGGCCGCGAGCGCGGCGCCCAGGCCGGTGAGCAGGTCGTCGACGATCCGGTCGTAGACGGTCACCACCAGGTCGTCGAGGTCGGGGAAGCTCTCGTAGAAATAGCGGGCGTTCAACCGGGCCCGCTGGCACACGGCTCGCACGGTGGTGCCCGCCCAGCCCTCGGTGCCGAGCAGCTCGAACGCGGCGTCCAGCAGCAGGGAGCGACGCTGCGCCCGGCGATGCTCGGCGGGCACGCCCGCCCAGCGCGAGCGATCGGCGGCGCCCGGCGGGCCGCTGGTGGCCACGTCAGAGCTCTCGTCGGCGGTCCCGTCGGCGGCGGTCAGGCTTGGCAACGGTCGTTACCATACCTTAGGGTCCGGGCAGCGGCCGTTGCCGTGGGTGGTGGGCGGTCGTCGTGAGGCCCGAGGGGAGGCAACTCCGTGGCGCAGCGCGTGGTGATCGTGGGCGGCGGCGTCGGCGGGGCGGCCACGGCCCTGGCCCTGGCCGACGGCGGTCACCGCGTGACGCTGATCGAGCGCGACGACCTGGGCCCGCTGGCCGACCCCGAGGCCGCGTTCACGGCAGAGTGCCCGGGCGCCCCGCAGGTGCACCACACCCACGCCTTCCTGGCCCGCCTGGCCGTGGTGCTACGCGACCGGTTCCCGGACGTGCTCGACGCGCTGATGGCCGCCGGAGGCACGACTCTTCCGGCGAGCGCCGACCTCGGCGACCCTCGCCCGGGCGACGAGGACCTGGCCGTGCTCGTCGTGCGGCGGACCACGCTCGAATGGGTCCTGCGCCGGGCGGTGGCGTCCCGCCCGGCGATCGACGTGCGCACCGGCGTGGGCGTCACCGGCCTGGTCGCGGTGCCCGGCGACGCCGCGGACGAGGAGAGCGCGACGGGGCCGACGGGCGCGGCCGCCGGGGTCGGGGGCGCCGGCGTCCCGGTCGTCACGGGGGTGCGGCTCCACGACGGCACCGTGCTCGACGCCGACGTGGTAGTCGCGGCCAACGGGCGCCGCTCGGACGTGCCAGCCTGGTTGGCCCCGTTCGGCGTCGAGGTGCCCGAGACGGTCCACGAGAGCGGCCTCATGTACCTGTCGCGCTGGTACCGGCCGCCGGCCGGCCACGATCTCGTGCTCGACTTCCGCCTCGGCGACCTGGGCTTCGTGAAGTACCTGGGCGTTCCCGGCGACGGCGGCACGCTGTCGGTGACGCTCGCCATCCGGGTGGCCGACGCCGAGCTGCGGGCCCACCTCGCCGATCCGGACGTCTTCGACCGGGCCTGCCACTTGCTGCCGGGCCCCGACCGCTTCTTCGCCCACGGTCCGCTCGAACCACTCGGGCCGGTCCTCCCCATGGGCGGGCTGCTCAACCGCCTCCGCCGCTTCGTCGCCGGCACCGGTGAGCCGACCGTCGCCGGCTTCCACGCCGTCGGCGACGCCCACACCTGCACGAACCCGCTCTACGGGCGGGGCTGCTCGCTGGCCGTCGTGCAGGCGGTCGAGCTGGCCGATGCCCTCGCCGCCAACCCCGACGACCCGATCGCCCGAGCCCGGCGCTACGAGCAGGCGTCCACGCGCGAGGTCGAGCCGTGGTTCGACGTGGCCGTGCAGATGGATGCCCTCGGCTCGGACCGCGGCCCGGAAGACGGGGACGGGCGCCCCGGCGGGTCGGGCGCCGGGTCCAGCAAGGCGCTCGTCGCCCTGCGCGTGGCGGCCGCGACCGACCCGGTGATCGCCCGGGCGCTGGTCCGCTTCTGGAACGTCCTGGCGACGCCCGCCGACCTCATGGCCGATCCCGAGTTCCTGGCTCGGGCGGCGGCCGTCATGGCCGACGCCGACGCCCACCCGGCTCCGCCCCGTAGCGGTCCGTCGCGGACCGAACTGCTCGCGTCCCTTGCCCCACCTGATCGGAGCGCCCCCGCATGCCCGACGCCAACCGCCCCGCCGACGCCCCACTCGTGCGGTCGCGCCCGGTGACCACGAACGGCGTCGAGCTGCACGTCGACGAATGCGGCGAGGGACCACCCGTGATCTTCGCCCACGGGTTCCCCGAGCTGGCGTTCTCGTGGCGCCACCAGCTGCCCGCCCTCGCTGCCGCGGGCTACCACGCCGTCGCCCCGGACCAGCGGGGCTACGGGCGCTCGTCCCGTCCCGCGGCGATCGCCGACTACGACGTCGCCCACCTCACCGGCGATCTCGTCGGCCTGCTGGACGACATCGGCGAGGATCGGGCCGTGTTCGTCGGCCACGACTGGGGCGCCATGGTGGTGTGGGCACTGTCGCTGCTGCACGCCGACCGGGTCGCCGGCGTGGTCGGCATGAGCGTGCCGTTCCTGCACCGGGCGCCGATGCCACCGACCGAGCTGATGCGTCAGGTCTTCGGGGATGCGTTCTTCTACATCCTCTACTTCCAGGAGCCCGAGGTCGCCGACGCCGACCTCGGCCGCGACCCGGCGACCACGATGCGGCGCATGCTCGCCGGGCTGTCCGGCGACCGGGCGATGGACAGCCTGGCCGACGCCCTGGCGCCCGACGCGCGGGGCTTCGTCGAGCGGCTGCCCGAGCCGGACAACCTGCCGGCCTGGCTGCACCCGGACGATCTCGACCGCTACGTCGACGCGTTCACCCGGACCGGGTTCACGGGCGCCATCAACTGGTACCGCAACGTCGACCGCAACTGGGAGCTCACCGAGCCGGTGGCGGACGCCCAGGTGGCGGCCCCGTCGCTGTTCGTCGGCGGCCGCCTCGATCCGGTGCTGCTCATGACCCCACCCGACTCCCAGGAACCCTGGCTGTCCGACCACCGCGGGACCGTGCTCGTCGAGGGCGCCGGCCACTGGGTGCAACAAGAGGCGCCCGCCGAGGTCAACGACGCCCTGCTCGGCTTCCTCGCCGGCCTCGACAGCCCGTACGGCCGGCCCGGCGGTGCCGCCCGGGGGTCGGCCTGATGCGGGCGGTCGCCCTGCGGGCCGGCAAGCTCGTCGTGCGCGACGACGTGCCGGATCCCCGGCCCGGACTCGGTCAGGTGCTCGCCCGGGTCGAGGCGTGCGGCATCTGCGGGTCGGACCTGCACTTCGCCCGGCACGGCGCCCGGATGCTCGACCTCACCGCCCGCATGTCGGGGTTGCCCGAGATCGGCACCCCCTTGGTGGACCTCGACCGCGACGTGTTCATGGGCCACGAGTTCGCCGCCGAGGTGCTGGAGGCGGGGCCCGACACGGCCGCGCCGGCGCCGGGCACGCTCGTCACGTCCATCCCGATGATGATCACCGCCACCGGCCTGAGCGACCTCGTCTACAGCAACGAGCTGCCGGCGGGCTACGGCGAGCAGATCCTGCTCTCGGCACCGCTGCTGCTGGAGGTGCCGAACGGGCTCGACGCCCGGCGGGCGGCCCTCACCGAGCCGATGGCGGTGGGCCTGCACGCCGTGAACCGCTCGGGCATCGCCGCGGGGGACGGCGCCCTGGTCATGGGCTGCGGCCCGGTCGGCCTCGCCGTGATCGCGGCGCTCGGCCTGCGGGGCGTCGAGCCCATCGTGGCCAGCGACCTCTCCCCCGCCCGCCGCGCGCTCGCTGCGACGATGGGCGCCCACGAGGTCGTCGACCCGACGGTCGAGCCGGCGTTCGAGGCCTGGGCGCGATCCGGCCGGGGCCGGCCGCTCGTCGTCTTCGAGGCGATCGGCGTGCCCGGCATCATCGACGACGCCATGCGCGACGCTCCGGCCGGATCGCGGCTCGTCGTCGCGGGCGTGTGCATGGAGGCAGACCGGATCAACCCGCTCTTCGGCATCGCGAAGGAGCTGAACGTGCAGTTCGTGCTGGGCTACGACCCCGAGGAGTTCGCCGCCACCCTGCGCTCGATCGCCGAGGGCGAACTCGACGTCGAGCCGCTGATCACCGGCGAGGTCGACCTCGACGGCGTGCCCGGGGCGTTCGCCGAGCTGGCCGACCCGCAGCGGCAGTGCAAGGTGCTGGTGGTGCCCTGATGCGCCTGCGCCTCACGCCCGACGACGACCTCCTCCACCCGGTGGAGGCCGCCACCAACTTCAACGAGAGCCGCTACTACAACTTCTACGAGCCGGCATGCGGGCTGGGCGGCTGGGTGCGCATGGGCAACCGGCCGAACGAGGGCTACGCCGAGATGACCGTGTGCCTCTACCTGCCGGACGGCTCGGTGGCGTTCACCTACGGCCGCCCCGGCATCACCGGCCACGAGGCGCACGACGCCGGGGGCCTGCGGTTCGAGGTCGTCGAGCCCTACGTCGAGCACCACGTCACCTACGACGGCCGGGTCGCCCTGCTCGACCGTCCCCGCGCGATGGAGGACCCGCGCGCCGCGTTCGCCGACAGCCCCCGGGCCGGGTGCCACCTCGACCTGGCGGTGCGGGCCGTCGCCCGGCCCTGGGGCGGCGAGCCCGAGGCCGAGGAGGGCGAGGTGCTGCCGACCGAGGACCCCGAGCGATCCTTCGCCCGCGGTCACACCGAGCAGCACATCGCCTCGACGGGCACGGTGCGGGTCGGTGACCGGACGTTCACGGTGGTGGACGCGCTCGGCCTGCGTGACCACTCGTGGGGCCCGCGCTACTGGCAGGCCATCTGGTGGTACCGGTGGCTCACGATCAACCTCGGCCGGGACCTGGGCATGGCCTGCACGGTGTCGGGCACCGAGGGCGGCGAGCGCAGGGCGCACGGCTTCCTCTTCGACCGGGCGCGGTACGGCGACGACCGGTGGGTGCCCATCCGGGGCGTCGAGCTGACCAGCGACTACGACGAGGGCTGGTACCACCGGGCCGTGCACGCCGTCGTCAGCACCGACGACCACACGTACCGGGTGGAGGGCGCGGTGTGGTCCGACATCCCGCTGCGCAACCGGCGCGAGGGGCTGGTCACCCGGATCACCGAGGGCATGACGACGTGGCGGTGCGGCGACCTCGTCGGCTCGGGCCTGGCCGAGTACCTCGACCAGATCGTCGACGGCCGCCCCGTCGGCGCCGCCGCCGGTGCCTGACGCCCACACGACCGAGGGGTCCGGCGCCGGGCCCGAGGCGACGGGTGCCCCCCCGGAGGCGGGGCGCGGCGGGTCCGAGGCGGCGGTTGCCCGCCCGGAGGCGGGGCCCGCCGGGCCGGCGAGTGCCGGACCCGACTCGGCGGGTGCCGGCGCGGAGGCGGCGATCGCCGCCGGAGTGGCCCGGGCCCTGACCGCCCGGCTCGGGCCGGTCCGCATCGAGGGGCTGGAGCGCCTGACCGGCGGGGCATCGCGCGAGACGTGGCGGGTCGACGCGGTCGACGCCGCCGGCGCGGTCCACCCGCTGGTGCTGCGCCGGGACCCGCCCGGACGGCCCGGTCCGTCCGGCGCCATGCGCCGCGAGGCCGACGCCTTGCGCGTCGCGGGCGCCGCCGGGCTCGCCGTGCCCGAGGTGGTAGCCGCCAGCGAGGACCCGGCGTGCTGGGGCTCGGCCGGGATCGTCATGGCCCGCGTCGAGGGGCAGGCGCTGGCCCGGCGCATCCTGCGCGACGACGCCTACGCCGGGGCCCGGGCGCGCCTGGCCGGCGACTGCGGGCGCTTCCTCGCCGGCCTCCACGCCCTCGACCCCGGCGCCGTCCCCGGCCTGGAGGCCGGCGACCAGCTGGCGAGGTGGCGCGACGCCCTCGATTTCACCGGCGGCAGCAGCCCCACCTTCGAGCTGGCGCTGCGCTGGCTCGACGCTCACCGGCCGCCCGCCTCCGGGACGCTCGCGCGCCCGGCGATCGTCCATGGCGATTTCCGCCTCGGCAACCTGCTGGTCGGCCCGGACGGTCTACGGGCGGTGCTCGACTGGGAGCTCGTCCACGCCGGCGACCCCATCGAGGATCTCGGTTGGCTGTGCGTTCGGGCGTGGCGCTTCGGCGCCGAACCGCCGGTGGGGGGGTTCGGCCGCCGCGAGCAGCTCGTCGAGGCGTACGTCGCCGCCGGCGGCCGCCCGGTCGACCCGGAAGCGCTGCGCTGGTGGGAGGTGTTCGGCACGCTGCGCTGGGGTGTCATCTGCCTCGGCCAGGTCGACGCCCACCTCACCGGGGCGCTGCGGTCCGTCGAGCTAGCCGCCATCGGTCGCCGGGTCTGCGAGCAGGAGTGGGACCTGCTCCTGCTGCTCGCCCCCGATGCCGTCGCCGCCGTCGCGCCCCGCCTGGCGGCGGCCGACCGGTCCGACGCGACGGCTCCGACCGCCGACCCGGGGTTGCACGGGCGCCCCACGGCCGGTGAGCTGCTCGCGGCCGTGCGCGAGTACCTGCGTGACGATGTGATGCCGGGTACGACCGGGCGCCTGGCGTACCACGCCCGGGTCGCGGCGAACGTGCTCGCGGTGGTCGAGCGCGAGCTCGTCGCGGGCCCCGATCCGGTCGGCGCGCACCGGACGGGCCTTGCCCTCCTCGGCGCCGCGTCCGACGCCGAACTGGCCGCCGCCCTGCGCTCCGGCGCGCTGGCCGGCCGTGACGGCGACGTGATCGGCGTGCTCGCCCGCGCCGTGGCTGACAAGCTGGCGGTGGCGAACCCGCGGTACGCGGGGACGTCGGCCGGCGCGGGAGGGGGCTCCGATGGGTGACGCAGGCGGTGGTGACCTGTTCGCCATCGAGGAACGCGAGGTCGACGGCCGGCCACTGCGGGTTTTCACGAACGCCCCGCCGTCGCTGCGTACCATCTGGCAGCTGAGCGCCGGGCACGGCGACGCGACCTACCTCGTCTACGAGGGCGAACGCACCTCCTACGCCGAGGCGCACACACAGGTCGCCGCCCTGGCCCACCACCTGGCCGGCTCTCTCCGCGTCACCAAGGGGGATCGTGTTGCGATCGCCATGCGCAACTACCCCGAGTGGGTCGTGGCGTTCTGGGCGGCCGCCGCGGTCGGGGCCGTGGTCGTGCCGCTCAACGCCTGGTGGACGGGACCCGAGCTGGCCTACGGCCTGACCGACTCGGGCGCCAAGGTGCTCGTGGCCGACGGCGAGCGGCTCGAGCGGCTCGGGCCGCACCTCGCGGGCACGGGCGTCGAGGCGGTCATCGCCGCCCGGACCGACGCGCCCGTCCCACCGGGCACGCGCGCCTGGGCCGACGTGCTGGACGAGGCGCTCGACCGCAGCGGCGGCGACGCCACGCTGCCGCCGGCCGAGGTCGGTCCCGACGACGACGCCACGATCATGTACACCTCGGGCACGACCGGCCGGCCCAAGGGCGCGGTCGGTACGAATCGCAACGTCGGCGCCCACATCATGAACGTGATCTACGCCACCACGGCCCCGCCGGCGGACGCCGTGGAGCCGGCCGGGTCGGGCGGGTCGGCCCCGGCGGGCGGGGCGAGCGGACTAGTCGGGGAGCGGCCCGTCACGCTGCTCACGTTCCCGCTGTTCCACGTCGGCGGGCTGCACTCGTTCCTGCTCCCCTACACGGTGGCGGGCGGCACGGTCGTGCTGCTCTACCGGTGGGACACCGCCACCGCCCTCGACCTGGTCGAGCGCGAGGGCGTGACCGCCATCGGCGGCGTGCCCACCACGATGTTCGAGCTACTCGACGAGGCTCGTCGCCAGGGCCGGGACCTGCCCACGCTGACCGGGGTGGCGTCGGGCGCCACGTTGGTCCCGCCCGAGTTGGTGCGCCGCATCGACGGCCAGCTCGGCTCGCGGGCGGCGCCCACGAACGGCTACGGGCTCACCGAGACGGCGGGCGCCGCGATCGCCAACGTAGGCCGCCGCTACCTCGACCGGCCGAACAGCGTGGGCCAGCCGATCTCACCGGTGATGGAGGTGCGCATCGCCGACCCCGACGGGCGGCCCGTGCCCGCCGGCGAGACCGGCGAGGTCTGGCTGCGGGGGCCGACGGTGTTCCGCGGGTACCACGGCAACTCCGGGGCGACCGCGGCCGCCCTCACCGACGACGGCTGGTTCCGCACAGGCGACGCCGGCATGCTCGACGACGACGGCTACCTCTACGTCGTCGACCGGCTGAAGGACGTGATCATCCGCGGGGGCGAGAACGTCTACGCCGCCGAGGTCGAGGCGGTGCTCTACGAGCACCCCGACGTGGCGGAGGCCGCCATCGTCGGCGTGCCCGACGAGCGCCTCGGCGAGCAGGTCGCCGCCGTCGTGCGGTTGCGGCCGGGCGCGGTGACCGGGGCCGAGGCGGTCCGGGCGCACGTGGCGGCCCGGCTGGCAGCGTTCAAGGTGCCGTCGGTCGTGCACCTCACGCCGGACGCGCTGCCCCGCAACGCCGCGGGCAAGGTCCTCAAGCGGGAACTGCGGACGCAGCTCGCGGGCGAGCCGGTGGCCTGAGTGACCACCTCGGACATCACGGGCGAGGGCGTGACCGGGGACGGCGCTGGCGCCGAGCGGGTGACCGACGACGGCGCCACCGGCGAGCGGGTGACCGGCGACGGCGCCACCGGCGAGCGGGTGACCGGCGACGACGCCGCAGATGGATCCCCGGTCGCCGAGCCGAGCGGGGGGGTGCCGCCCGAGGTGGCGGCCCGCCTGGTGCGGGCGCTCGACCGGGCGCCGTCGATGTTCGTGACGCTCATCGACGCCAACATGCACTCCGCCTGGCTGAGCACCTCGGCCACGTGGATCACCGGCACCGATCCCGTGAGCCGGCCGGGCCGTCACGCGCTCGAGCGCATCCACCCCGACGACGTCCCCCGGCTGATCCACGGCATGGAGCAGCTCCGGGCGGTGCCGCCCCGGGGCGGGACCGGCGTGCCGGTCGTCGAACCGCTCCGCTACCGCATCCGGCGCCCGGACGACACGTGGATCACCGTCGAGGCCTTCGCCCAGAACCTTCTCGAGGACCCCGAGGTCCAGGGCCTGCTGGTCATGGGACGCCGGGTCGGCGGCGAACTCGACGGCGTGGGCCACGTCGTCGACCTGCTGGTATCGGACGCCGCGCTGCCCTGCGTGCTCGCCGCCTGCGCGGACCTCGTCCCCCACTACCTCGGCGCGGCCGCGGTCGTGGGGCTGGTCGACGGCGACGTCGTGGTCGGCACGCCGGCCGGCAGCCCGGTCGGGCGGCTGGCCGCCGACGAGCGGTGGTGGCGCGACGCCGTCGGCGACTGCAAGACCCGGACCACCGCCGGCTTCGCCGGCTTCCCCGACGACCTGGCTGCCGAGGCGTACGACGCGGGCTTCCGCTCGGTGTGGGTCGTGCCGCTGACCGACGCCACCAGCGGCGACGCCCTCGGAGCGGTCGTCGCCTGGGTGCGCCTCGACGTCGAGCTGAACATCGCCACCGAGGACGGGCTGCGCCAGGCGGCCCGCCTGGCCACGCTCGTCATCGGCGAGCAACGCCGCCACGAGGCACTGCGGCGGGAGGCGATGACCGACCCGCTGACCGGGCTCGGGAACCGCTCCGCACTGCGGCGGCGCCTCGATGCCGACCACAGCCCGGTGACTGTGGCGCTCGTCGATCTCGACGGGTTCAAACCGGTGAACGACACCCACGGCCACGAGGTCGGCGACGAGGTGCTCCGGGTCGTCGGCCGGCGCCTGCTGGCCGCCGTGCGCGAGGACGACTGCGTGGTTCGCTTCGGCGGCGACGAGTTCGCCGTCGTGTTCGCGGACGGCACGACGCCCGACGGCGTGTCGCGGGCGACCGAGCGGATCGCCGCCGCAATCGGGACGCCCCTCGAAGCCGCCGGCGGCCTGACCCTGGCGGTGACCGCCAGTATCGGCGTGGCGACGGCGCCGCCGACCGAGGTGGTCCCGTTGGCCGACCGCGCCCTCTACCAGGCGAAGGCCCGGCGGGACACGCCCCGCTGAGCCCGCCGGGACACCCCCGCTGAGCCCGGCGGGACACCCCCGCTGAGCCAGGCGGCCCGGCGCGTCCGTGTCCGGTGACGGATCGGGTCGCCAACCGACCGGATGCGTCAGCGGACCCGACCGACCCGGCCCGCCGACGCCGAGACCGCCGTGCCACGGCTCCGCCGGAGCTCGCTGCGGTGCGCGTGCCCGTCGGCCCACGGCCCGCCGGCTCGCAGTCGGCCGCTCACGGTCGTCGGCGCAGCGTCGCCTCGAGGTGGTGCTGGTGGGGCTGGCCCACGGCGCCCATCGCCACCTCGTAGCGCAGCTCGTCGCCGACCACGACGATGCGGCGCTCCGTCGTGAGGACCTCCTTGGCCGTGGCCGTCCGGGCGACCTCGGTCGAGCGGACGTGCACGGTGAGCCCGTCGGCGGTGGCGACCGCCTCCCCGGCGGCCAGCTCGGCGAGGCCCGTCGGGTGGGCCAGTACTAGCTCCACGGCGATACCGACGGCCGCGCCGCCTTCCGGGGCGCCGGCGACGTCGGTCGGCTCGGCGACGTTGCCGCCGGCCGTCGGGACGACGTCGGTGGGGGCGGCGGGGGCGGTGCCGGCGGCCGTCGGGCCGACGCCGCGCAGGTAGCCCGACTCGGCGTGGGCCGGCAGACCGGTATCGAGGCGCCGGGTGGCCTGGCGGTAGGCGAGGAACGGCTTGCCGACGTGCCCGAACGAGATCTCTTCGCGGTAGGAGAAACCCTCGATCGTGGGGTAGGTGCCCACCCCCTCGCCGACCCACGTGCCGAGCAACGGAGCGAGCACGGCGACGTCGGGGTGCAGTGCCGGCGACGGTGTCTCAGTACCCATGCGCCGGACCGTACCCACGGCTGCCCGACTGCGCGGGCTCCGAGCGGCCCGACTGTGCGCAGGCTGTACGGCCGCCGGTGTAGGCATGGGTCCCGCAGCCGGTCCCGAGGAGGCAGACGATGCCGCAACGCCCTCCGTCCGTCCGCCCGCTCGCGGGCATCGCCGCGGGGCTCGTGCTCGTGACGCTCGACTTCCGCACGCGGGCGCTCGACCTGCTGCCCGATCCGCTCGGGTGGGCCCTCCTGGCCGTCGGCGCCGCCGAGCTGTCGCTGGTCGTGCCGGCCCGGGCGGCGGTGGCCGCCGCCGTGGCGAGTCTCGGGGACGTGGTGCTGCCGTACCGGTGGGTGCGCATCGACCCCCTCACCGGTGAGGTGGTCGACCGGCCGAGCGAGGTTTCCCTCGACTATCCCGAGCACCTGCGGTGGGACGGCCTGTCGGACCAACGGGCGCTCGTCCTCGCGGCCGCCGTGCTGCTCGGCGGGGTGGCCGTGTGGAGCCTGCTCGACGGGCTCGCCCGCCGCGCCGACCGGGCGGGCGCCGCGGCGGCGCGCCGGCGATGGCGTGTCCTGCAGGTCGTCGTCCCGGCCGTCTGGGCGCTCCCCCACCTGGTGATCGTGCTCGTGGGGGTGCTGGGGTCGGCCCGCTACGACCCGGTGTGGGACGGCCAGCTCGAACTGTTGTCCCTCGCCGGCGTCGTCGCCGTGGCCTGGCTCGTCGTCACGCTGGTCCGCGAGCGGGACGCGTCCTGGGCACTGCGCCCGGACACCGTCCGGCCGTCCCCGTGGCGCCAGCGCCGGCCCGGCGGCGCCGTCAGCGGCTGACGCCCGGCCCCGGCTCGGGCCCGCGCCCCCATACCGCACCGACGGTGGCCAGCAGCTTCGCCAGAAAGCGACCGAGGTGGGGGTCGAACCGGGCGGGATCCGCCCGGCGGACCGCGTCGACGGACCACCACCGGACGGCGGCGAGCTCACGCGGGTCTGGACGCAAGACGCGGTCCTCGTCGCCGCGGCACGCGAACCAAAGGCTGACGTCACGGTGTCGGGCACCGGTTCCCACGGTCGTCGCCTCGGTGACGAACAGCGGGCGGGGGCCGGGCGGGTCGAGGAAGCGTGGCGCGATGCCGAGCTCCTCCCGGGCCTCGCGGAGGGCTGTGGCGGCCGGGGCCTCGCCGGCGTCGACGTGGCCGCCGGCGGGCAGCCACAAGGCCGCCTTGCGGTGCTCGACGAGCAGGACGCTTCGGCGGCCGGTGTCCGGTCAAGCGACGCGCTGGGCGATCGTGAACAGGGCCGCCGCGGCGATGCAGGCGACGGTCCGCACGTGGTTCCAGGCCGTCCACGCCGAGACATAGCGGTCCCAGTCCGCTGGCGCCCCGGCGGCGCCCGGGTCGACGGCGTCGAGGGCGTCGTTGCGGGGCACGTGGTACACGATCGTCAGTACGACCGCGACCAGGTAGAGGGCGCTGCCGGCCACGCGGTACCAGGCGGCGGCATCGTCCATCCCGTCGGCCAGCGACGCCACGGCGAGCGCGAGGCACGTCAGCGCGGTTCCGAACAGCGCCGCCATGAACCACGGCGTGGGCGCCGCCCGGTTCACCTCCTGCATGGCGGCGATGCCCTGCGGCTTGGGCCGGCGGGAGAGCGCCGTCATCACGAACACCGAGAAGGCGAAGAACACCCCGCCGACCACGCCGCTGCCGACGGCCGAGACGGCCGTGAGCGGGACCAGCGATCGATCCATCGTCGCCTCAGACCGCCCACACGCCGGTGGCGGCGGTGTCGCGGGCGTAGTCCGTGAAGTCGCGGGCCTCGCGGCCCAGCGCCTCGCGCACACCGTCGGCCACCTCGGCGTTGCGCCCATCGAGGACGCGGGTGAACAGCTCGGTGAGCGGCCCGACCTCCTCGGAGGGCACGCCGTGCCCGATGGCCGCCGCCGCGTACTCGCGTGGCGTGACCGGCAGGTACACGATCTCCCGGTCGAGGACCTTCGTGAGCTCGTCGGCCACGTCACCGAACGTCAGCGACCGCGGCCCGGTCAGCTCGTAGAGCCGGCCGGCATGCCCGTCCCCGGCGAGCACGGCGACGGCCACGTCCGCGATGTCCTCGGCGTCGACGAACGGCTCGGGGACCTCGCCCGCCGGTAGCGCGATCACGCCGTCGAGCACCGGCTGGAGCAGGAAGTGCTCGCTGAAGTTCTGCGCGAGCCAACTCGCCCGCAGGATCGTCCACTCGGCGCCGCTCTGCTGCACGGCTCGCTCGCTCGCCTGCGCCTCCTCCTCGCCCCGCCCGGAGAGGAGCACGAGGCGCCGCACTCCGCTCGCCACCGCCCGGTCGGCGAACGCCCGGATCGTGTCGGCGGCGCCGGGGAACGCGAGGTCGGGGTAGTACACGACGTACGCCGCGGTCACGTCCGCGAGGACGGGGCCCCAGGTGGCCTCGTCCTCCCAGACGAACGGGGGCGCGCCGGCCCGTGACCCGATCCGGGTCGGCACGCCGCGCCTGGCGAGCCGCTCCGCCACCCGCCGACCGGTCTTGCCGGTGCCGCCGAGGACCAACGTCGTCTGCTCTCTGGTGTCTGCCATGCCGCCAGTGAACGCTGGGCAGGTGAGATGGTCCATCGCTCAGAGGCTCGAATGCATGCGTCAGCGTCTACGTTTGGCCAGATGGACGCGCTCGCCGGGCTGCTCGACGGCCCCCGGACCCACGGGGCGTTCCTGCTCCGCGTCGTCATGGACCCGCCGTGGTCCATCCGCATCCAGGACGAGGCACCGCTCTCCCTTATGGCCGTGGTGCGCGGCGGGGCCTGGGTCCTCCCCGACGGCGGCGAGCCGCGGGCGCTGCACCCCGGCGACATCGCGGTGGCCCGCGGCCCGGAGGCCTACACCGTGGCCGACGACCCGGCCACGGCGCCCCAGGCGATCATCGACACGGGCCAGGTCTGCACCACCGTCGACGGCGTCGACCTCGCCCAGGCCATGGACCTCGGCGTCCGCACGTGGGGCAACGATCCCGATGGGTCGACGATGATGCTGACCGGCACCTACGAGACGACCACGGCCATCGGCCAGCGCCTGCTCGGGGCGCTCCCGCCGCTGCTCGTCCTGCCCGCCGGCGCCTGGGACAACCCCCTCGTCCCGTTCCTCGCCGGCGAGATCGTCAAGGAGCAACCGGGTCAGGAGGTCGTGCTCGACCGCCTGCTCGACCTGCTCGTCGTCGCCGCCGTGCGGGCCTGGTTCGCCCGGCCGGAGGCCGACGCGCCCGCCTGGTACCGGGCCCACACCGATCCGGTCGTCGGCCGGGCCCTGCGCATGCTGCAGAACGCCCCCGCCCACCCGTGGACCGTCGCGGAGCTGGCCGCCGAGACCGGCCTCTCGCGGGCCGCGCTGGCCCGGCGCTTCACCGAGCTCGTCGGCGAGCCGCCGATGACGTTCCTCACAGGATGGCGCCTGGCGCTCGCCGCCGACCTGCTCCGCGAGCCCGACGCGACCGTCGGCGCGGTCGCCCGCGAGGTGGGCTACGGCAGTCCGTTCGCCCTCAGCACCGCGTTCAAGCGCGTGCACGGCGTCAGCCCCCACCAACACCGGCGACGGGCGCTGCAGGGGTGACGCGGCGCTTTCAGTCGGCCAGGTCGCGGGTCGGCGTGGATCCAGGCCCTTCCTGCAGGCACGTCCGGTGGAAGGCCCCCGGTGCGGGGGCGGCGGGCTCAGGCGCCCAGCAGGCCGCGCACGTAGCGCGCCTGGCCGGCGTGCTGCAGGCTGTCCTCCGCGACGCTGACCAGGCGCACGCCGAGCGTGACGGGCGGATGCCACCCCCGGTCGACGATGCGGTCGAGGTCGTCGGACGACAGCCCGCCCAGCATCGCGAGCGTGCGGGCGCCCACGGAGTCGAGGTGGTCGAGCAGCACCTGCGGGGACTCGGGCCGGACGGTGAGCACGTCCTCGGTCGAGTGGCCGTAGCCGGTGTTCGACGGGTCGGCGTCGAGGCCGAACCGGGGCGCCCAGTCGCCCGTCACCCAGAGCTGGTCGGCCCCGAGCAGCTCGGCGACGTGGCTGTCCTGCACGCGGGCGATGTGCCAGACGAGCCAGGCGATCGTGTTGGCGCCTGGGGCGGGAGCCTCGGTGAGCCGGCCGACGTCGAGTTCGTCGACGGCGTCCCGGGCGACCTCGGGGATGCGGCCGTAGAGGTCGATGAGCAGGGAGGAGACGTCCACGACCGCGAGTCCACCACACGCCCGGGCCGGGCCGGCCACGTCGGCCTGTACCGCCGGCACGTAGGCTCTCGAGGACATCATCGGGAACCGGGCCCCCGGGGCGGGGCGCCGCCGACGCCATGTCCTCGCCCGATGGGCCGTCCCGCGAGGCTCGGCACCGAGCACCCTAGGCGAGGCCGACCGAGCCCCCGGTGCCGGTCGCCGTGAGCCGTCGCAGCGCGTCCCCGACCTGTCGAACCTCGTCGCCCGTGAGCTGGGCATCGATGTGTTCGTTGATGACCGAGAAGGCGGTGTCGACGGACCCGAGCGCGGCTGCTCCGCTCTCGGTGAGGACCAACGCCCGAGCACGCCCGTCGCCCGGGTCGACGGTGCGGTCGACGAGTCCAGCGGCGATCAGGCGCCGCACGAGGGTCGTGATCGACGGTTCGGCCTGTCGCAGCGTCCTTGCGAGCGCTCGCTGGGAGATACCCGGCCGTTCGTGGATCACGGCCAGCGCTGCTGCCTGAGCCGTGGTGATGCCCGCCTGATCGATGCAGTGCCGGTCGGCCTCGGTCCGGAGTCGCGCCGCGGCGACCTGGAGGTGGAAGTACAGACGCTCATCGCGTGCCGCGGGCATGCCTGGATATTACTTAGCATCCTAAGTACTGTGCACGGATGATCATCGACGTGTGGGCGCAGCAGCCGAATCCGACGTTCGCCGCGCAGCCGTGGCTGGACACACTCCTGGCCTGGACAGGCCAGGAGCGCACTGGTGTGGTCGACGCGGAGGCGACCGTCGCGGCGATGGATGCCGGCGGCGTGGACGTCGCCCTGATGAGCGCCTGGTGCGGACCGGCCGGGGAGTTGATCGGCAACGACGAGGTCGCGGAGCTGGTAGGGCGGTACCCGGATCGCTTCCGCGGGGTCGGCACGGCGGACATCCGGTCGCCGGCGGCTGCGTGCCGGGAGAGCCGGCGTTGCGTCGACGATCTCGGGTTCGTGGCGATTCGCGTGGTGCCCTGGCTGTGGAACCTGCCGCCGAACGACCGCAGGTACTACCCGCTGTACGCGACGTGCGTCGAGCTCGGTGTGCCGCTGTGCACGCAGATCGGCCACACCGGCCCCCTCTGCCCCTCGGAACCGGGGCGACCGATCCCGTACCTCGACGACGTGCTGTTGGAGTTCCCGGAGCTGGTCGTGGTGGGCGGCCACGTCGGTTACCCGTGGATCGACGAGGTCCTCTCCCTGGCGACCAAGTACCCCAACTTCTACGTCGACACGTCGGCGTACGTGGTGCATCGGCTTCCCGCCCCCCTGGTGGAGTACATGCGGGGACGAGGACGCACCCGTGTCCTGTTCGGCACGAACTGGCCGATGCTCAGTGCGCGGCGAGCACTCGCCCGTCTCGGCGACCTCGGGCTCGACGACGAGGCAAGGGAGTTCTACCTCTCCGGGAACGCTCGCCGAGTCTTCGCTCTCGATGGAGCGAGGGCCGGCTGAGGACGCCGCGGAGGCCCGCAAGGGCGTGTCCACGGCGTGTCGGCGGCTTCTGGCAGCGCTCGATCGCGAGGGGCGAAGCGATAGCTGCCAGAACGGCGGGGATCACTCGGCGGCCTGGCTGCCCACGATGGGTGTCAGCTACGGCCGGTGTCGATGACGCAGAAGCGGTTGCCCTCGGTGTCGGCCAGGACCACGAAGTCGGGGTCTTCCGGGTACATGTCCCAGTCGACTCGATCAGCGCCGAGTGAGACGAGGCGCTGGACCTCGGCGGACTGGTCGGCGGCGTCACCCGCGTAGAGGTCCAGGTGGACCCGCGGATGCTCTTGAACCGGGGTCTCACTGCGACCCAACGCCACCCGCGTGCCGGCACCGCCGTCGGCCGGGACGAGGACCACCCAGTCGTCGTCCACGGCGCCGTCGCGGGGCACGTAGCCCAACGCACGGCTCCAGAACGCAGCGGCGCGCCGCACCTCCGCGGCGCCCATGACGACGGTTCCCACGCTCAGCATGCGCACGAGTCTCTCAAGCGCCTGCCGGCCGTGAGCACGCGGTCTCGGTCCGTGGGGTCACGTCGACCGCACCGTTTCCTCCGCCACGTTTTGGCGGAGCTGAGCGAGATGGCGCTCGATGGAGGCGACGTCGTGCTCCGTCATACCAGCGCGTAGCTGGCGGTCGAACGCGACGGCGGCGGCGCGCAGCCGGTGGAAGAGCGCATCGCCGCGATCGGTCAGCTCCACCAGGTGGACGCGGCGGTTGGCCGGGTCGCGGCGCCGGGTGACCAGCCCGCCGGCCTCCATCGCGTTGAGGTGATGGGTCAGGGTTGCACCCCGGATGCCAACCGCCTCGGCCAGCTCGCGCTGGTTGCCGAGCTGTTGGGACTTGAGGGAGATGAGCACCAGCCACACCGGCGTCGAGCCGCCGGCTGCGGCCAAAGCGGCCTCGAAAGAGCGCGAAACCGTACGTGCCGTGCGGGCGAGGTTGAGCCCGAGCGGGAGCCCCGCCGGCGGCGGCATGTGGCGAGGCTAGCACGTCTAGACGTCGAAGTGTTTGTCATCTAACGATTAGACGTCTATCGTAAGCTCACTGCACGGACCCGAGACGCCTCACCAGGGAGCGCCCGATGAGCCTCACGGAACCCGCACCACTCGCTGGCAAGGTCGCCCTCGTCGCCGGTGCCAGTCGCGGCATCGGGGCGGCAACCGCCCACGCTTTCGCCGACGCCGGCGCCGCCGTCGTCGCCGCCGCCCGTGACGCTCAGGCGCTCGACGATGTCGTGGGCGGCATCCGGGACCGCGGGGGTCGAGCGACCGCCGTGCCCGCCGATGTCGGCGACGCCGCCTCGATGGAACACCTCGTACAGCAGGCGCTCGACCGGTTCGGTCGCCTCGATGCGGCGTTCAACAACGCCACCGACGGCCCGCTACCGGCCCCGCTGGCCGACATCGGGGTCGGCGACTTCGACCGAGGCATCCGCACGAACGTCCGCGGCACGTTCCTCGGCATGAAGTACCAGATCACCGCCATGCTCCGGACCGGTGGCGGTTCGATCGTCAACATGGCCTCGATCGCCGGCGTGCGGGGCACGGCCAACCTGGCCGCCTATGTCGCCGGCAAGGCCGCGATCATCGGCCTGACCGAGGTGGCGGCTTTGGACTACGCCGACCGTGGCATCCGTGTGAACGTCGTCGCCCCGGGACCGATCCTCACCCACCACCTGGAGGCGGCCGGCGATACCGCACAGCGGCTCGCCGCGCAGTCGACGCCCATGCGGCGCATCGGCCGGGCCGCGGAGGTCGCCGCCGCTGTCCTGTGGCTGTGCTCCGATCAGGCGGCGTTCATCACCGGGGTGACGCTGCCGATCGACGGCGGCCAGCTCGCCGGCGACAAGCCCCGGCAGATGTACCGCCCGGGAGAGCCCATGGTGGCCGAGAGCCCTGATGCTGCCGCGAGGCCCGATCCCGACCCGTCGACGACCAGGTAAGGACGACAAGGGAAGGAAGGAACCACCCATGCCCAGTCCCTCCGAGGAGAAGATCCAGGAGCTCGGCCGTCGCTGGGTCGACGCCGAGACCAGTGCGGACGTCCCTGCCCTCGACGCGCTGACCACCGACGACTTCACCCTCGTCGGCCCCGTCGGGTTCGTGCTCGACAAGCAGCAGTGGCTCGACCGCTACCGCACCGGCGGGTTCGCCACGCACGCGCTCACCTGGGACGACGTTCACGTGCGCGACTACGGCGACGCCGCCGTGGCCATCGGTTCCCACACCCAGGAGGCGAGCTACCAGGGCCAGCCCGCCGACGGCCAGTTCCGGGCCACGCACATCATGGTCCGCCACGAGGATGGGTGGATGCTGGCCGGCATGCACCTCAGCCCCGTCGGCGGCCCACCGCCGTTCACGCGGCCCGACCAGTCGTGAGCGTCGGGCTCGATCACACGAGCCCGTGACGCTCCCTGCTCGGCAGCGCACCGCTTCTGCAACTCCCTCAACGCCTTCACGCGGCACGAGCTGAACCACGCCCACCGGGCGCAGGTGCAGGAGGACGGCTGGCCGGTAGCCAAGCCCGAGGACGGGATCGCTCCGTGGCGCGAGGCGCCGACCGTCGTGCCGGCGGAGAAGGACTCGGTGCGGACCGCCGATCCCGCCCCAGGCGAGGTGACGCCAACGTTAGATCTGGGGTAGAACAGGAACCTCCACCGGGGGCGCACGAGGGGGTCCGCATGTCCGACCTGAGCCTGATGGGTGAGTCCGATCCTGAGGCGCTCGCTCACCCGCAGCCGATGTTCAAGCTGTTGCGCGAGGCGGGGCCTGTGCTCGACATGGCGGAGGAGGGCATGGTCCTCGTCGGCGGCGACGCCGAGGTCCGCCACGTGCTGCACCATCCGGAGCTGTTCAGCTCGGGCATCGACGCCGTGGCCATCGGCCAGGTGCGGCCGCTCATCCCCCTCCAGATCGACCCGCCCCACCACCGGAACTACCGCAAGCTGCTCGATCCCATCTTCGCTCCCCGGCAGATCGCCCTCCTCGAGGACCAGACCCGCGAGCTGGTGCGCGACCTCATCGCCGCCGTGGTGGACGAGGGCGGCTGCAACTTCCACACGGCGGTCGCCGAGCCGCTGCCCACCACGGTGTTCCTGCGGCTCCTCGGCCTGCCGGTGAGCCGGGCCCAGGAGTTCCTGAAACTCAAGGACGGCATCATCCGCCCACCGGTCTCCTCCCACGAGGAGCGGATCGAGTACACGGCACGGGTGGGCCAGCAGATCTACGCCGTCCTCCAGGAGGCCGTCGACGAACGCACCCGGCAGCGTTCGGACGACTTCCTCTCGCTATTCCTCGACGCCGAGGTGGACGGCGACCGCCTCACCCACGACGACGTCCTGGACATCGGGTATCTCTTCTTCCTCGCCGGCCTCGACACGGTGACGGCCTCGCTCGACTGCATGCTGAGCTACCTCGCCCAGCACAGTGACCAGCGCCGGCGGCTGGTGGACGACCCGTCGCTCATCCAGCACGCCATCGAGGAGCTGCTGCGGTGGGAGTCGCCGGTGCAGGCCGTGGTTCGTGTCACGACGGCCGACAGCGAGATCGGCGGCTGCCCGGTGCCGAAGGGGCGCGTCGTGACGGTGATGCTGGGCTCGGCCAACACGGACGAGCGGGCGTGGGAAGACGTCGACACCGTCGACTTCGAGCGGGCCGGGAACCGGCACATCGCCTTCGGTGGCGGCGTGCACCGCTGCCTCGGGTCCCACCTCGCCCGCATGGAGCTGCGGGTCGCGCTCGACGAGTGGCACAAGGCCATCCCCGAGTACCGCCTGCGCGACGGCGTCGAGCTGCTCTACTCCCAAGGCCTGCGGGCCGTCGAGAACCTGGAGCTGGTGTGGTGAGTGCGACGGTGGGAGAGCGGCGGCTGATGATCGACGGGAAGCTCGTCGAGGCCACCGGCGGCGCCACGTTCGACAACGTCAACCCGGCCACCGAAGAGGTGCTCGGCCCGGTAGCCGACGGCACGGCCGCGGACATGGAGGCGGCCATCGCCGCAGCCCGCCGCGCCTTCGACACCACGACCTGGGCCAGCGACCACGCCTTCCGCCAGCAGTGCCTGCTGCAGCTGCAGGCGGCGCTCGAGGCAGAGCAGGAGGAGCTCCGCACCGAGCTCGTCGCCGAGGTGGGCTGCCCGGTGCTCATCACCTACGGCCCCCAGCTGGACGCGCCGCTCCGGGAGTCCCTCACCTGGCCCGCGGAGATGATCGACCGGTTCCCCTGGACCCGCGACCTCGGCACCAAGGACTCCTTCGGCATGGGCGTGGACACCCAGCGCGAGGTGTGGAAGGAGCCCGTCGGCGTGGTCGGCGTGATCGTGCCGTGGAACTTCCCGGTCGAGATCACGCTCAACAAGCTGGGGCCCGTGCTGGCCATGGGCAACACCTGCGTGCTGAAGCCGGCCCCCGACACGCCCTGGAACGCCACCCGCCTCGGCCGGCTCATCGCCGAGCGGACGGACATCCCGCCCGGTGTGGTGAACGTCGTCGCCTCCAGCGACCACCTGGTGGGCGAGGTGCTCACGACCTCGCCGCTCGTCGACATGGTGGCCTTCACCGGCTCGACCGCCACGGGCAGACGCATCATGCAGGCGGCCTCGGCGACCCTGAAGCCGGTGTTCCTGGAGCTGGGCGGCAAGTCGATCAATCTCGTGCTCGACGACGCCGACCTCGCCGCCACCATCCCCGCGTCATCGTCGGTCTGCTTCCACGCCGGCCAGGGCTGTGCCATGCCGACCCGCCTGCTGGTGCCCCGGTCGCGCTACGACGAGGCGATCGAGCTGGCGGCGGCCGGGTTCGCCGGCGTCAACTACGGCGACCCCACCGATCCCGCCAACCTCATGGGCCCGCTCGTCTCGGAGCGGCAGCGCGAGCGGGTGCTCGGCTACATCGAGAAGGGGAAGGACGAGGGCGCCCGCCTGATCTGCGGCGGTGGACGGCCCGATCACCTGCCCAAGGGCTGGTACGTCGAACCCACGCTGTTCGTGGACGTGGACAACTCGATGACCATCGCCCAGGAGGAGATCTTCGGGCCGGTCCTCGTGACGATCCCGTATGGGGACGACGACGACGCGGTGCGCATCGCCAACGACAGCCCCTACGGCCTGTCGGGGATGATCACCTCCGGCGACCTCGAGCGGGCCAAGGGCGTCGCCCGCAGGATCCGCACCGGCACCCTAGGCCTCAACGGGGGCATCTGGTACGGCGCTGACGCCCCCTTCGGCGGCTACAAGCAGTCGGGCATCGGCCGGCAGTGCGGCATCGAGGGGCTGGAGATCTTCACCGAGACAAAGACGGTCGGCTGGCCGGCCTGACCGGCCCACGCCGCGAGGAGGCAGCACGTGTCGGGACCGCTCGACGGGATCCGCGTCATCGAGGTCGCCAGCTGGATGTTCGTTCCCTCCGGCGGCTCCGTGCTCGTCGACTGGGGGGCCGACGTCATCAAGGTCGAGCACCCCGTCACGGGCGACCCCCAGCGGGGTCTGGTCACCTCCGGCCTCCTGCCGGGCGGCCCGGGCGGCGTGAACTTCATGGTCGAGCAGCCCAACCGCGGCAAGCGCTCGGTGGCGCTCGACCTGGCCCGCCCGGACGGCCGCGAGGCCCTGCTCAAGCTGGTGGAGAGTGCCGACGTCTTCCTCACCAACTACATGCCGCCCGTGCGCCGCAAGCTCAAGATCGACACCGCGGACCTCCGGGCCCGCAACCCGAACATCATCGTCGCCCGGGGGTCGGGTGCCGGGCCCAAGGGACCCGAAGCCGAGAAGGGCGGGTACGACGGCGCCTCGTTCTGGGCGCGGGGCGGCGTCGGCTCGACGATGCCCGAGCGCGACGGCTGGCCTCCGGGGCAGCCGACGCCCGCCTTCGGCGACGTGATGGGGGGCCTCACCACCGCCGGCGCCATCGCCGCCGCCCTGCTGAAACGCGAACGGACCGGTGAGGCCAGCGTGGTCGACGTGTCCCTGCTGGCGACGGCCATGTGGCAGATCTCACCCATGATCATCGCGTCGAAGCTGTTCGGCTTCTCCAAGATCCCGCAGGGCGACCGGACCAAGTCGTCCAACCCCGGGGTGGCGACCTACCGCACGGCCGACGACCGCTTCATCAGCCTGATCCTGCTGCAGAGCGACAAGTACTGGGACGACTTCGTCACGCGCCTCGGCGTGCCGGACATGGCCACCGACCCCCGGTTCGCCGACTCCGCCGCCCGGGCCGAGAACGCCGAGGCCTGCATCGCCCGGCTCGACGAGGCGTTCGGCAGCCAGCCGCTGTCGCACTGGAAGAAGGTGCTCGAGACCTTCGACGGCGTGTGGAGCCCGTTCCAGACGCTCGACGAGCTCTACGACGACGTGCAGGTGCGGGCCAACGGCTACCTCCCGACCATGACGGCCGGCAACGGCCAGGACGTGGCCCTCGTGGCCAGCCCCGCCCAGTTCGACGAGCAACCGATCCAGGTCGAGCGCGCGCCCGAGCACGGCGAGCACACCGAGCTCGTCCTCCTGGACGTCGGGTACGACTGGGACCAGCTCGCCGCCATGAAGGAGTCGGGCGCCATTCTCTGAGCCAGCAGCGCTCGCTCCCTCGCGCCGGCCGTCGTCGAAGCGGTCGGCGACCTCATCGGTGACCGGCTTGTTCTCAGCTACTTGCGCGTCGCCAGGAAGAACTCCTGGTCCTTCCTCAGCACCCAAGCTCCAACGCGGGCCCTTCGGCGACCTATCCCCTGCTGAGAGCGGAAGTGTATGGTGATCTAACAGCGATGTCACTTCTGCGGCCCAGGGGAGCCCTTCGATGCCGTCTCGTCAGCTCGACTTTCCCGTGTTCGACGCCGACAATCACATGTACGAGACGAGGGAAGCCCTCACGAAGTTCCTGCCCGACCGCTACGCAGGCGTCATCGACTTCGTCGAGGTGCGGGGCCGCACCAAGATCGCCGTCAAGGGGCGGATAAGCGACTACATCCCCAACCCGACATTCGACCGCGTCGCCGCCCCGGGCGCGCAGCAGGAGTACTTCAAGGTCGGCAATCCCGAGGGCAAGAGCCGACGGGAGATCATGGGCAAGGCCATCGACGCCATCCCCGCCTTCCGGGAGCCGGGCCCGCGCCTCGAGCTGATGGACGAGCTCGGCCTCGACCGGGCGCTCATGTGGCCCACGCTCGCGAGCCTGGTGGAAGAGCGCCTGCGCGACGACCCCGACGCCACGCACGCGGTGATCCACGCCCTCAACCGGTGGATGCACGAGCAGTGGACGTTCAACTACGAGGACCGGATCTTCCCCGCGCCGGTGATCACGCTCCCGATCGTGGAGAAGGCCATCGAGGAGCTGGAGTGGGTGGCCGCGCGCGGCGCGAGGATCATCCTCGTGCGCCCGGCGCCGGTGCCGGGCTTCCGGGGGCCGCGCTCGTTCGCCCTGCCGGAGTTCGACCGGTTCTGGGAGCGCGTGCAGGACAAGGACCTCGTGGTCGGCATGCATGCCTCCGACAGCGGCTACCAGCGCTACCTCAACGAGTGGGAGGGCGTGCGGGACGACGAGTTCACCCCCTTCAAGGGCGGAGGTGCCTTCGCCGCCATCACGCACGCCGCGTACCGCGCCATCACCGACACCGTGGCGTCGGCCATCGGTCACGGGCTCTGCACCCGCTTCCCGCGCCTCAAGATCGCTCCGATCGAGAACGGCAGCGGCTGGGTGCTCCCGCTGCTCCACGACATGGCCTCCGCCTACGCCTTCAACCCGCACCTCTTCGAGGAGGACCCGGTGGCGGTCTTCACGCGGAACATCTTCGTCCACCCGTTCCACGAGGACGACCCGGTCGGGCTGTGCCGGGCGATCGGCGCCGACAACGTCCTGTTCGGTTCGGACTACCCGCACCCCGAGGGCCTCGCCGACCCGCTCAGCTTCGTCGACGACCTCGACGGGCTGTCCGAGGAGGACACGGCCAAGGTGATGGGCGGCAACCTGTCCCGCCTGATGAACGTCGCGTAGGCGGGCCCGCCGCCATCCGACGATGACCCGCGCTCCCAGCTTCCCCCCCTTCACGCCCACCAGCGGCGAGCTCGTCCGCTCGTGCGCGGCGCGGTTCGGCGACAAGACGTTCGCGTTGCTCGGCGACGTCCGCCTCTCCTACGCAGAGGCCGAGGCCCGGTCCGCCGCCGTGGCCAAGGGCCTGCTCGCGTCCGGCGCCGGCAAGGGAACGCGCGTCGGGCTGCTGGCGGCCAACAGCCCCGCTTGGATCGTGGCATGGCTCGGCATCACGCGGGTCGGCGGCGTCGCCATCCTCCTGAGCACCTACAGCAAGCCCACGGAGCTCGGCTGGATGCTGCGTCACGCGGACGCCCAGCTGCTGCTCACCCAGGACGCGCATCTCGGCCACGATCACCTCGAACGCCTCGAGCAGGCCGTCCCCGGCCTGGCGGATCAGACCCACGAGCAGATCTTCGTGGAGTCCCAGCCGTACCTGCGCACGGTGTGGACCTGGGGCGAGGAAGTGCGCCCCTGGTCGGCGCCCGTCGCCCAGCTGGTGGCGCGGGGGAAGGACGTCACCGATGGGCTGCTGTCGGCCTGCGAGCGCGAGGTCACGCCCGCCGACCCGATGGTGGTCGTGTACTCGTCGGGCAGCACGTCGGACCCCAAGGGCGCGGTGCACGCCCATGGCGCGGTGGTCCGCCACGCGCACAACCTCTGGCAGATGCGCGACCTCACCGCGGACGACGTGCTCTACACGCCGATGCCGCTGTTCTGGGTCGGGGGCTTCAGCTTCACGCTGGTCGCCGCCATGCACGCCGGCGCCACGCTCGTCTTCGAGCAGCACTTCGAACCCGGCGCGACCCTGCGGCTCATCGAGAAGGAGCGCGTCACCCAGGTGCTCGGGTGGCCCCACGTGGCCAAGGCGCTCGTCGACCACCCGACCTTCCGCGAGCGCGACCTGTCGTCGGTGCGGGGAGGCACCTTGGCCGCCCTGCGCCCCCAGGACCAGCAGGAGGGCGCCGACGTCCCGAAGGCCAACTCGCTCGGCATGACCGAGACGCTGGGGCCCCACACCTTCGGCTCGAAGGACGACGTCCTTCCGCCCTCGAAGGGCGGCTCGTTCGGGCTCTCGGTACCGGGAGTGGAGCACAAGGTCGTCGACCCCGTGACGCTCGAGGACCGGCCGGTCGGCGAGAGCGGAGAGCTGTGGCTGCGCGGCTACTCGGTGATGCTCGGGCTCCACAAGCGGGAGCGATCGGAGACGTTCACGGCCGACGGCTGGTACCGCACCGGCGACGGGGGCTACTTCGACGAGGACGGTCACTTCTACTTCACCGGCCGGATGGGCGACCTCATCAAGTCGTCGGGCATGAACGTCACGCCCCGCGACGTGGAGCTGGCGCTCGAAGCCCTGCCCGAGGTGGTGATGGCGTTCGTCACGGGTGTCGACCATCCCGACCGCGGCCAGGACGTGGTGGCGGCGATCATCCTCCGGCCCGGCGAGACGCTCGACGAGGAGGAGGCCCGGAAGCGGGTGAAGGAGGCGATCGCCTCGTACAAGGTGCCGCGGCGCATCGCCGTGTTCGTCGACCAGATCGAGCTCCCGTGGCTCGACTCGGGCAAGATCGACCGCCGCCGCCTCTCGGCGATGCTGGGCGAGCGGTTCCACGAGGCGTGATGGAGTTCGACCCGTACAGCGAGGCGTTCTTCGAGGACCCCTGGGAGATCTACCGCTGGCTGCGCGACGAGCAGCCCGTGTACCACCACGAGCGCCTCGGCTTCTGGGCCGTGTCCCGCTACGCCGACTGCGTCGAGGTCCACCGCGACACCGCGACGTTCACGTCGACACGCGGCGTCACGCTCGACCAGCTGCGCAGCGCCGCCTTCGGTGCGGTGGCGGACCACGTGGGGTCGATCATCATGATGGACCCGCCCATGCACGAGCGGATGCGCAAGCTGGTGAGCCGTGCGTTCACCCCGCGGCGGATCGCCGAGTGGGAACCGGTCGTGGACCGCGTGGTCGGCGGCTTCCTCGACGGCCTCGCTGGCGCGGGGTCGTTCGACGTCGTGGTGGACCTGTCCGGGCCGTTCCCCGTCGAGGTCATCTGCGAGATCGTAGGCGTCCCCGCCGCCGACCGGCAGCAGATACGCCACTGGACCGACGCGATGCTCGAGCGCGAGGTCGGCAACCCGTTCCCGCCCCCTGCCGGGATCGACGCGTCCATCGCCGCGCACCGATACATGGTCGACCTCGTGGCCGACAAGCGGCGCCAGCCCCACGACGACATGATCGGGCACCTCCTGGAGGCCGAGGTCGAGCGGGAGGACGGCACCGTCGAACGGCTCGACGACGTCGAGGTTGCCCAGTTCGTCTCACTGCTCACGGCGGCCGGCGCGGAGACGGTCACGAAGCTGGTCGGCAACGGCGTCATGACCTTCGCCGAGCACCCCGACCAGCTGGCCAGGCTCAGGGCCGAGCCGGGGCTCGCGGGCCCCGCCGTGGACGAGGTGCTGCGGTGGAGGGCACCGTCGCAGTACCAGGGCCGCTTCTCGGCGCAGGACCGGGAGCTCCACGGGACCACCGTCCCGGCCGGCAACCCCGTCCTCATCGTGACCGGGGCGGCCAACCGCGACCCGCGCGCCTACGACGAGCCCGACCGTTTCGACATCGGGCGCACCGGTCCGCTCGGGATCAGCTTTGGGCACGGCGCCCACTACTGCATCGGCGCGCACCTCGCCCGCCTCGAGGGCCGGGTCGCCTTCACCGAGCTGTACCGCCGCTGGCCCGACCTCGGGGTCGATCTGGAGGGCGTGCGCTACGTCCACATGGCGAACGTGGCCGGACCCGCGTCGGTCCCCGTCAGCACCTGAACGCGGGAGCGGACGAGCGCCCGTCGAGGTCGAGGGCCACTACCCGGGTCCCCTGGCCCCGCCCCAGGGCGCGCGTCACCGGCTCAGCCCTGGCGTGTAAGGAGGAGCGCGCCGGCGATGGGTCCGCCCCCGTTGGCGACCGCCGCGACCTCTACGCCCGTGCGGACCTGGCGATCGCCGGCCTCGCCGCGGAGCTGGAGGCAGGCCTCGTGGATGAACCCGAAGCCGTGCAGTCGCCCGGCCGACAGCTGGCCACCATGCGTGTTGAGCGGGACCTCGCCGTCGAGGGCGATGCGGTGACCGCCCTCGACGAAGGGCCCCGATTCACCCTTGCCGCAGAAGCGGAGGGCCTCGAGCCACGTCATGGCGAGGAAGCTGAACCCGTCGTAGAGCTCGGCCACGTCCACGTCGGTCGGCTTGAGATCGGTTCGGCTCCACAGCTGGGCGCCGGCGTCGCGGGCCGCCATCGTCGTCATGTCGTCGAACTGGTCCCACGACGGTCGGCCCCGCAGCGCCGTCCCCACCGCCTCCACCCGGGCGACGGGGTGGTCGACGTCGGCCGCGTGCTGGGCCGCCGACACGATGACGGCGGTGGAGCCGTCGACCGGGGCGTCGCAGTCGTAGAGGCGGAAGGGCGAGGTGATTATGCGGCAGCCGAGGTAGTCGGCGAGCGTCATCGGGTCGCGGTACACCGCCTTCGGGTTGAGCCTGGCGTTCCGGCGGGCATTGATGGCGATCATGGCTAGCTGCTCCGGCGTGGTGCCGTACTCGTGGAAGTGGCGGTGAGCGTTCATCGCCAGCCAGTTGGCCGCCGAGTAGGCCCGGAACGGGATGCTCCACTGGAGAGCGCCGCCCATGCGGGGCGCGTCTCGGCCGCCGCCCGCTCCGCCGATGCCGATGCCCTGTCGGCCGCCGGCACCCTGCTCGGTCGACTCGGTCACGGTGCGGTACACGAGCACGTGGCGCGCGAGCCCGGCGCCGACGGCCATCACCGCGTTGATGACCGCGGCCAGCTGCGCCGCACCCTCGATGCCGCCGCTGTGCCAGTCCACGTTCAGGCGCAGAGCGTCCTGGACCTCGGGGGTGCCGGGCCCGCTGAACCCGGGGCCGGCGCCCCCGACCGCACCGGGGTAGGTGGCGATGCCGTCGATGTCGGCCGTGGTCAGCCCGGCGTCGGCGATGGCCTCGACAGCGGCGTCGAGCGTGAGGTCGAGCCCGGAGCGGCCCAGCCGACGTCCCACGGCGGACTGGCCGATGCCGGAGATGATGGATCGCCGCTCGAAGTCCGTCATGCCGGCTCGAAGAGGGGGAACCACACGAGGTCGTGCTGCTCGAACACGACCCGCACGGGCAAACCGATGCGTACGTCATCGGGAGGGCAGTTGACCAGGTTGCTCGTGAGACGGAGGCCGTCCTGCTCCGGGAAGGTGATGAGCACGATGGCATAGGGCTCGTTGCCGCCGTCCCAGGACTGGTGGTTCACCGTGAACGAGAACACCTCGCCGCGGCCGCTCACCGACTCGGGGAGGACGTCGCGGCTGCCGCACTCGGGGCAGCGGGGCAGGGGCGGGTGCATGTAGTAGCCGCAGGCCTGGCACCGGAGGAACCGGAGGCGGCCGTCCTCCCCGGAGGTCCAGAAGAAGCGGTTGTCGTCGTCCAGCGCGGGCTGCACCCGGAAGGGCGCCGGGCTCACTTCTCGGCCACGCGCTCGGCCAGCGTCATCGCGGTCACGATGCCCACGTCCTGGAGCTCCCGGTGCCATGGTCCACGCCTTGTGCCTCGCCCCCCGACGGTGTATGTGACGTGCCTGTTAGATTATCGCCGGGCTACGACCGTGCAACTGCGTGGCTCACGAGCCACGCCGACGTCGAGGAGATCGCCGTGCTCGAGGACCCCGAGCCGGTCGCCCGGGCGGCGAGACCTGCTGAGTAGCGTTCGGGCAATGGACGCGAGCGTCGTCAGGAGGCCGCCCTTCGGGAACAACCCGCTGGTGGGCGAGCGCGGCACCGACACGCGGCGCCGCATCCTCGGCGCGGCGCTCGAGGTGTTCGGCAAGGCCGGCTTCGCCGAGTCCCGGGTCGAGCTCATCACCGAGCTCGCCGGGTGCTCGCGCCCCGCCTTCTACCAGTACTTCTCCAGCAAGGACGACGTGTTCTGGGCGCTGGCCCGCCAGCTAGGCCACGAGATGGTGGCGCTGGCCGAGCGGCTGGAGCGCGTGACGCCCGACAGCGACGGGCTGGCCCACCTGACCGAGTGGGTCGGCCAGTTCATGGCCCTGCACGAGGCCTGGTCGCCGGTGTTCGCCTCGTTCCAGGCCGCCAGCCGCGACCACCAACCCGAGGCCCGCCGCTCGAGCGGCATCGCCGACCGCACCGGCCTGGCGCTCCTGCGCGCGTTCGGGGTGGAGGAGACGACCCGGAACGCGACGCTGGCGACGAACCTCGTCTCGGTGCTGATCCGCTGCAGCTTCTACGCCGAGCAGTCCCCGGCCGACACCAGCGTGCAGCCGCTCGTCGACGGGGTGGCCCAGCTCTTCCATCGGATCCTCGAGGGCCCGATCGAGGGCGTGAACGTCGTCCGCTCCCGCCCCGGCGGCCGGCGGGGTACCGCGGTCGCCGCCCCCGAGCCCACCGCCCACGCCCGCCTCCTGCGGCCTCGCGGCGAGAAGACGCGCCTGCGGCTGCTCGACGCGGGCGCCGCGGTGCTGCCGGCCCGGGGCTACCACGACGCCCGGGTCGACGACATCGTCGCCGCCGCCGGTGTGAGCCACGGCACCTTCTACCGGTACTTCGAGAACAAGGACGACTTCTTCCGGGTGCTGGCCGAGGCGGCGTCGTCCCGCATGATCGACCTCATCGACGGGCTCGACCTGGACGCCCGGCCCGACGGCCTGCGGACGTGGCTGCGCGCCTGGTTGGACGCCTACAAGGCCGACGGCGGCGTCATCAGCACCTGGCAGGAGATGCGGACCAACGAGGAGCTGTACGCCTTCTCCCAGCGGGTGGCCGCCTCGGTGTTCACCCGGCTCGTGCGACTGCTGGAGCGGCGAGACTTCGGCAACGCGGTGGTCGACGCCACCACCCTCCTCTCCCTGATCGAGCGCGTGCCGTACAGCGTCTTCACGCTCCGGTTCACGACGGAGGACGACGCGGTGGAGAACATGCACGTCGCCATCCGACGCGGGTTCCTCGCCCTGCCGGCCTGATGGACCTCGAGCTCACCGACGAGCAGCACGGGCTGCGCCGGAGCGCACGGAGCGCGCCTCCTACGATCCCGCTGTGAGCCTCGTCAACCACGTCGGCCTGTGCGTGACCGATCCCGAGCGGTCCCGGCGCTTCTACGAGGAGGTCTTCGGGTGCACCCATCGCCACGACCTCCGCGTCCCGGACGCCGCCGCTTCCCGGCTGCTGCGGGTCCCCGAACCGGTGCGTCTGACCGCCGTCTACCTGGAGCGGGACGACTTCGTGCTCGAGCTGCTCCACTTCGGGCGCGAGGGCAACGACCCCCGGCGGGACCGGTCGGTCACCGAGCCCGGGCTCACCCACATCTCGTTCTCGGTGGACGATGTCGCCGCCACCTGCGCCAAGGTGACCGAGCTGGGCGGCGAGGTGCTCGCGGACACCGACGTCGGCGGCCAGGCGATCATGGTCCGCGACCCCGACGGCCAGCTCCTCGAGCTCCTCCCCAAGGCGAGGCACTAGCACCGTGCGGGAGCACCAGTTCTCCTTCGAGGTCGACGCCACGCCGGAGGAGGTGTGGCGGTCGCTCCATCCCCGGCTCGAGCGGGGCGTGATCGAGCACGGCGATGTCCGCATCGAGATCGTCCACCCCGGCGACGAGCACGGCCTCGGCCTCGTCCGGCACTGCAGGTTCCGGGTGCCCAAGTACCTCCTCAGCGGGGGCGTGGGGCGCTCGTGGGAGGTGGTCACGGAGTCCCGGCCCGGAGAGTGGTCGAGGTACGAAGCCGTCGGCAAGCCGTTGTGGTCGAGAGCCAGTGGCTGGCACCGGATCGAGGCGGTGAGCAGCCAGCGGACGAGGGTGACCTTCGGCGAGACCTACGAAGCCTTCAATCCCCTCGCCCGCTGGCTTCTCGAGGCAAGGGTCCACCGTTTCATATCGGCCGACAACGACACGCTCATCAGGCGGGCGGTGGGGCGGGGTGTCGCGGCTCAGCGGTCGCGCTCGGGCCGGCCGTGACGGGTTCGAACGGCGTGCCGAACGAGTCCAGGTGGGCGACCTCTCCGACCGGCCGACGCCGCGGCCGTCCCATCGGCGTCGCCGGTCGCCCGATCGGCACGACGGCCAGCGGGCGGACGCCCGCAGGCAGTCCCACGGCCGCGGCCAGGACATCCGGGACCTGGGCGGCCAGCGTGGTCATCGACGAGCCGTAGCCGAGCGACGCGGCGGCGAGCAGCAGGTTCTGCGTCGCAGGGAAGACCGACGACGCGAGCACGGGCTCGGGCACCCCGCTGCGACCGTCCCCGGCGACGACGACGAGCACGGGCGCACCGCCGTAGCCTCGGTCGACGAACTCGTCGACGGCAGCGAAGAACCCGGGGTCCAGGTTCCGCTGCGCGTGACGACGGGCGCCGCCGTCCCAGACCCGCCGGCTGAGCTCGACGATCGCACCCCGGGTGGTCGCGTCCCGCACTACGACGAAGACCCAAGGCTGGCGGTTCTCGGCGCTCGGCGCGTGGGTGGCGGCGCGCAACATCGTGACGAGGTCCTCGTCGACGACATGGCTGTCGGTGAACGTCCGGCACGCCCGCTGGCGCAGCAGGTGGTCGATCACACCCGCCCCGGTCGCGGCGTCGTGCTCCACGTCATCCATGTCGGTCTCCTGGTGGGCGCTCGGACGGCTCGGCATGAGCGCACGAGGCGCCGCGGCCGGGCAGCTCGCCCTTGAGGACCTTGCCGGTGGCGTTGCGGGGCAGCTCGGCCAGGAAGGTGACCGTCCTCGGGACCTTGTCGTCGCTCAGGCGCTCGGCGCAGAAGGACCGCAACTCCTCCGCGGTCAGCTGGGTGGCCGGTGCCCGGACGATCCAGGCGCCCACGTCCTCGCCCAGCACGGCGTGAGCGACGCCGGCGACCGCGGCCTCCTGCACGCCCGGGTGCTCGTGGAGGATGGCCTCGACGTCGGCGGCGTGCACGTTGTTCCCGCCACGGACGATCACGTCCTTCTGGCGGCCCACGATGTAGAGGAAGCCGTCCTCGTCGAGGTAGGCCAGGTCACCGGAGTGGAGCCACCCGTCGCGCCACGTGCTGGCGGTGGCTTCGGCGTCCCGGAAGTACTCCCGCTCCCGGCCGGGGTTCCTCACGATCAGCTCGCCGATCTCCCGGGCACCCAGCCCGGTGCCGTCCGCGTCCACGATCCGGAACTCGGTGGGCGCCACCGGCCGACCCACCGAGCCGATCCGCCGGGCCTGCTCCTCCGGGGGCATGAAGCAGAAGGCCGGCCCGGCCTCGGTCATCCCCCACGAGTTCGAGACCACGGCGTTCGAGAGCTTGTCCTGCAACCGGGCGACGGTGCCGGGAGCGACCGGAGCGCTGCCCAGCGAGCACATTGTGATCGACGACAGGTCCGCGTCCTCGAACCGGGGACTGGCGACCAGCAGCTCGGCCATGGCGGGCACGAGGAACGTCGCACGCGGGCGGCGCCGCTGGACCACGTCGAACCACCGGTCGACGTCGAATCGGGGGAGGTAGAGCAGCCGCATGCCGAGCTTCATCGGGTTGTAGGTCGAGGCGATGCCCGCGAACGTGAACATCGGAGACGCGTGGAGCCACCCGGCTCCCCGCCAGCGGGGCAGGCCGTTCGGCACCATAGCCACGTTGCGATGCCGCACGACCACACCCCTCGGACGGCCGGTGGTGCCCGAGGTGTACATGAGGTCGGCCATGTCGTCGCCGGTCAGTGGCACCTGGATGGGCGAGTCGTCGGCGTCGGTGGCGTCGTCCCAGCCGACGAGCCCGTCGCCCATGTCCGTCGGGCCGGTGGTGACGACGGCCCGCAGCTCGGGCAGGTCGCGCCGCGCCGCCGCCAGCACCGGCGTCGTGGCGGCGCCGCTGACGGCGACGACCGCGCCGGCGTGGGCGAGCACGTAGCCGAGCTCCCGGGACACGAGCCGGGTGCTGGTGGGGACGGCGACCGCGCCCGCCTTGTGGACGGCCGAGTAGGTGAGGAGGAAGCGGTCGCCCTCCTCCGGCGGCACGTGGATCGCCACCCGGTCGCCCTTGGCGACCCCCTGACCGATCAGCCAGCGCGCCAGCCGGTTCGAGCGTGACTCCCACTGGTGGAAGGTCAGGTCGCGGTCGGCCGCCACGTCGGTGAACGCCACCTCGTCCGGGAGCGCGCCGGCCATGAGCCTGAGCTGGTCCGGCAGGAGGTCCGCCATCAGACCCGCCCATCCGGGCTCACGGGCAAGGCTCCGGGTCCCGCGGCAAGCCCAGGAGCCGCTCGCCGATGACGTTCCGCTGGATCTCGCTGGTGCCCCCGGCGATGGTGAGGCAGCGGTTGGCGAGGAACCCGAAGGTCCACTGGCCGGCCGTGCCGACGGTGGTGGCGCCCTCGGGGCCGAGCAGAAGGAGCCCCAGCTCCTGGGTGCGTTGATCGTGCTCGGCGCCGAGCAGCTTGCGGACGCTCGCCTCGGGGCCCGGGGCGGCACCGGTGAGCGACCGGGCGATGGCGCGCACGCCGATGGCCGCGACGGAGTGCGCCTCGGCGACCAGCGCCCCCACGTCGTCGACCAGGAGGGCGTCGGCGGTGAGCTGACCCGTGCCGATGCGCTCGGTCACCAGGCCGACGAGGGCCTCGATGCCGCCGCCGAACGACGAGCCGCTGCCCATCGAGACCCGCTCGTTGGCGAGCGTGGTGCGGGCCAGCGGCCACCCGCCGTCCACCTCGCCCACCACGCAGTCGTCGGGCACGAACACGCGGTCCAGGAAGACCTCGTTGAACATGGCCAGGCCGGTGAGCTCGCGCAGCGGTCGGATGTCGATGCCCGGCGCCGTCATGTCGAGGACGAAGTAGGTGATGCCCAGGTGCTTCGGGGCGTCGGCATCGGTGCGCGCCAGGCAGATGCCCCAGTCGGCCTCCGCGGCCATCGTGGTCCACACCTTCTGGCCGTCGAGGAGCCAACCGCCGTCGGTGCGGCTGGCGCGGGTCCTGAGCGACGCCAGGTCCGAGCCCGCGTCGGGCTCGCTGAAGAGCTGGCACCAGGCGATGTCGCCGTGGAGCGTGGGGCGCACCCACCGCTCCTGCTGCTCGGGTGTGCCGTGGACGGCGATGGTCGGGGCGGCCCAGGCGCCCACCTGGAGGTGGGGCGCCCGCACCTTCGCCCGGCGCAGCTCCTGGTCGATGACGAGCTGCTCGACCGGGCCGGCGTTCCGGCCCCATGGCGGCGCCCAGTGCGGCACGAGCAGCCCGGTGTCGGCGAGCCGGCCCCGACGCTTCTCCCGGGGGAGGGCGGCGATCTCTTCGACGGTCGACCTCACCTCGGCGCGGAGCGATTCGGCCTGCGGGGGCAACTCGAGGCCGATCTGCCGGCGCACCCCGTCGAGCGCGGCGCGGGCCGTCGCGGCCCGCCACGGTGCGGCACCGCCGAAGAGCTGGCGAAGCGCCAGGGCCCGGCGGAGGTAGAGGTGGGCGTCGTGCTCCCAGGTGAAGCCGATGCCCCCGAGCACCTGGATGCAGTCCTTGGCGACGGCGGCGAAGGCCTCGAGGGCGATCGCGCCCGCTGCGGCGGCCGACAGCGCCGCCTCGGGGCTCTCCCGGCCGCCGCAGTCGAGGGCGGCCGCGGCGTCCCAGGCCACCGCCCGCACCTGCTCCAGGTGCACGAGCATGTCGGCGCAGCGGTGCTTCACGGCCTGGAACTGGCCGATCGGGCGACCGAACTGCCGCCGGTCCCTGGCGTGGGCCGCGGCGGTGTCGACGCACCACGCCGCCCCGCCGGCGCACTCGGCGGCCGCCAGGGCGATGCCCACGCTCTCCACCCGCGCCCGGGTGAGGCCCGGCACGAGCGTGGCCGGCGCATCGGCCACGTCGAGCCGGGCCAGGCGGCGGGTGGGGTCGAGCGCGTCGAGCGCGGTGGCCGTGACGACGTCGCCGTCGACCAGGGCCCAGCGCTCGACGCCCTCGAGGGTCACCGGCACGACCACGACGTCGGCGATCAGGCCGCACAGCACGGGGCCGGTGCCGCCGCTCAGGCGCAGCCGGCCGTGACCGCCGGTCGCGCCGGTCGCGCCGGTCGCGCCGATCGCGCCGCCGAGGGCGACGGCGCCGACCCGCCGGCCGGAGCCCAGATCGTGGAGGAGCCTGGGTGCGAGCGCGTCGGCTCCGCGGTCGCCGATGGCCGCCGCCGCCCACACGGTGGGCAGCATCGGGCCGGGCGCCACCGCGCGGCCGAGCTCCTCGAGGATGACGGCGACCTCCGCGTAGCCGTATCCCTGCCCACCGTCGGACTCGGCCACGGCCAGGCCGAGCCAGCCCAGCTGGGCCAGCTCGGTCCAGAACGGCGGGAGCGACTCGGCCTCGGCATCCATGGCCGCGCGCGCGACCGCAGGCGCGCAACGGTCGGCGGTGAAGCGACGAGCGGTCTCGAGGAGGGCCAGCTGGTCCTCACCGATGGCGATGGTCACGTGCCTCCCCTGGTGCGCACCGTCCGACGACCACGCCCCGCCGTCAGGCGGCGGCGATGAGGCCGAGCACGTTCTCCCGCATGACCTTCCTGGTCTCGGTGGGGGTGAAGGTCGGGATGTCCTTCACGAACGTCGTCGGCTCGGACAGGCCCTCGGTGTGCGGGAAGTCCGACCCGAACAGGAGCCGCTCGACGCCGAGGGCGTCCTTGAGCATCGCCATGTCGTCCTCGTAGTACGGGGCCACCCACACGTGTTGCCTGAACTGCTCGACGGGGTGGTCCTTGAAGGCGAAGGGCATCTTGCCGCGGGCGGCGTCCAGGTTCCTGAGCAGGTCGGGAACCCACATCGCGCCGTTCTCGATGGATGCCAGCTTGAGGTCCGGGAACCGCTCGAGCACGCCGTGGCAGATGAGGGCGGCGAACGTGTCGGAGATGCCGCGGTCCTGGAAGGCCACCAGCGGGAACGCCGCGTGCCGGAAGCCCTCGAAGCCTCCGCCCCCGGGATCGCCTCCCGTCCGCCAGAAGGTGCCGTAGTGGCTGACGCCGCTGAGCCCGGCGTGGATCGCGAGCGGCACGCCGGACTCGTCGATCAGGCCCCAGACCTTGTCGAACCGCGGGTGGCCTGGTGACACGTAGCCGTCGTTGCCGTCGGGGACCGGGCCGGGGATGGTGACGAGGATCCGCGCCCCGGCATCGAGCACCCGCGCCACCTCCGCGGCCGCCAGGTCGGGGTCGGCGAAGGTGATCATCGGGGCGGCGTAGAGGCGACCGTCGCCGCGGTCGAAGCCCCAGTCCTCGTCGAGCCACATGTTGAACGCCGTGAACGCGGCGTGGAGGGCGGGGACGTCGCGCCTGAGGGCCTCCTGCATCCCGACGCCGAGCGTGGGGAACAGCAGGGCGCCCTCCATGCCCTGGTCGTCGAGCAGCGCGACGCGGGCGGCCCGCCGACGGTAACCCGGGTGCCGATCGATGGGTTCTAGCTCGCCGAACATCGTCTTGAGGTCGAGGCCCTCCTCGTTGCGGCCGCGGAAGTAGTCCTCGAGGCTGCCGGGCCTGGCGATCGGGTCGAAGGTGGGGTTCGGGATGAACTTGTTGATCCTCCCGGCCACCAGGAGGCGCCGCTTGCCGTTCACCTCGGCCCACTGCATGCACCGCTTCGCCATGGATGGCTCGATGTGGCGGATGAAGGCGTCCTCGGCCTCGTAGTAGTGGTTGTCGGCGTCGAACGCCCGGAACCCGAGGTCCACCATCGGTGAGGATCGTAGTCCTCGGTGGAAACTTCTGACACTGGCGTCAGGTACTGTCCGGCGCATGATCGTGGACGGGTGGGTGAACCTGTTCCCCGAAGCGTTCGCCTCACAGTGGGTGGCGAAGGAGCCCCAGCAGGGGGTGGTCGAGCTGTTCGGCACCGACCTCGCCACCAGCACCACCGCGGAGGGCCTGCTCGAAGCCATGGACGACGCCGGCATCGACCTCGGCGTGCTCACGGGCGGCCTGTCGGACCCGGAACGGTCGCACCGGGCCGGCGGCTTCGCCGCCGAGGAGCTCGTCGCCATCGCCGCCGAGCACCCGGGGCGATTCCTCGTGGCGCCGACCGTCGAGCGGGCCGCCAAGCCGGGCCGCAACTGCGCACGCATCCGGGAGCTGGCCCAGCACCCGGCGGTGGCGATCGTGCGGGTCACACCGCTCGTCGAGCAGTACGAGCTGAACCACCGCCTGTACTACCCCGTGTACGCCACCTGCGAGGAGCTCGGCCTGCCGGTGTCGATCAACATCGGCGTGCCGGGCCCGCAGGTGCGCTCCCGTTGCCAGGACCCCGTGCTCCTCGAGGACGTCCTCATCGACTTCCCCGGCCTCACCGTCGTCGGCGCCCACATGGGCCACCCCTACGAAGGGCTCCTGATCCAGTACATGCTCAAGTGGCCGCAGCTGCACCTGATGACGTCGGCCTACCTGGCCACCTACATGGATCCCGCGCTGGTGCGGTTCATGGATTCGTCCCGCGGCCGGGGCCGGGTCCTGTTCGCCTCCGACCACCCGGTGATCCCCGTCGGCAAGGCCATTGACGCCGCGCGCCGGCTCCCCCTGTCGGAGGAGGCCATGGCCCTTTTCCTGGGCGGCGCCGCTCACCGGATCCTCGCCGCGCGCGAAGGGCGCAGACCATGACGGCGGTGACCGCCCCGAGGAGGAGCGGGACGGCGGTCAGAACGGCCGGTCGCGCGGACCGGTCCTGGGGCCCGGGGTGAACGTCACGGGCATCCTCACCACGCCGTTGAGCTCGGGGTTGCCGGCGTAGAACCGGGTGGCCTGCCGGTCGACCGAGTAGTCGGGGATGCGGGTGAGGACCTCGGTGAGCAGCACCTTGAACATGGTGCGGGCCATGTGCATGCCGATGCAGCGGTGAGGCCCCACGCCGAAGGCGAGGTGCGGGTTGGCGGCCCGATCGAGCACGACCTCGTCGGCGCGGTCGAACACCGACTCGTCGCGGTTGGCGGAGAGCCAGCTGAGCATCAGGTGCTCACCGCGACGGAGCTGCTGGCCGCCCAGCTCGGTGTCGCGGGTGATCGTGCGGGTGAGGGTCTCGTTCACCGAGAAGTAGCGCAGGAACTCCTCGGTGGCGGTGGGGATCAGCTCAGGCTGTCGGATGATCCGGGCGCGGAGCTCGCGGTGGGCGTCGAGGTGGTGGAGCGAGAGCGACGTGAGCGCGGTCGTGGTGTCGAGCCCGCCGCCGACGAGGTTCCACAGCACGCCCTGGAGCTCGACGTCGGTCAGGCGGCGCCCGTCCACGTCCAGCTCCACGAGCGCGCTGAGGAGGTCGTCACCCGGGTGGGCGCGGCGCTCGGCGGCGACCTCTCCGAGGCGGGCCAGCATGGCCGGGACCGCGGCGGCCGCCTGGTCGAACTCGGGCTGGCCGGGGCGGTGCGCGATCGTGCCGTGGAACAGGTCGGCGTAGGCCTTCCAGTCGTCGAGCGGGAGGCCGACGAGTGCCATGGTCAGGATCGCGGGGACCGGGTTCGCCAGGTCCAGCACCAGGTCCATGGCGCCGGTCTCGATCCTCTGGTCGAGGAACCAGGTGGTGGCCGCGTGCATGAGAGGCCGCATGCCGGCCACGGCGCTGGGCACCAGGAACGGGTTCATCACCCGCCGCAGGGCGGTGTGCGTCGGGCCCTCCACCTCGGCGATGCCCGAGGTGGGGATGGCCTTGCCCCGGGGGATGCCCGCGATGCCGAGGTAGCGGATGCCGTCCACCGGTTCGCGGACGTGCCTGCTGGAGAACGTCTCACCGTCGCGGGACACGGCCTCCACCTCGTCGTGGCCGCTCACCACCCAGAAGCCGCCGTACCGCTGGTTGAACGCCACCGGGCACGCCCGCAGCTCGCGCCACTTCTCGACCCGATCGGCGTGCCATGCCGGGTCGTGGTGGTCGAAGTCGACGATGGCCCGTTCGGCCATGGTCACGCCCCCTCCCCGGCCGGGCCCCGGGGGCTCGTGGTCAGCACCCGAGGGTCGCCGTCGGTGACGAGCACGAGGTCGCGCTCGAGGAACCCCCCGACGCCCTCCTCGCCGACCCAGGCGGTGACGGCGAGGACCGTGTCCGGCGCCAGCACGCTGGCGGCGCCGACGCCCGCAGCGATGATCGGCGGTTCGAGGCCCAGCCCGACGCCGTGGGCCAGCGGGGCGGCCGGGACCGCCTCGCCGAGCGACGTCCACGCGGCGACGAGGTCCCCACCGGTGGCGCCCGCCCGGCAGGTGGCGACGACGGCGTCGAGTGCGGTGCGGCAGCGCCCCGCCAACGCCCGCTGGGGATCCGAGGCGGCGCCGCCCACCACCCAGGTGCGTCCGACCCCGCCCTCGTAGCCCCGGTGGAACCCGCCGGGGTCGAGCACGACGAGCTGGCCCGCCTCGATCGGGGCGGCCGTGGCGATGCGCCGCAGGACGACCGGGCCGCGGGTCGGGGTGGCGCACGCCACGCCCTCGCTCGGTGGTGTCGGGGCACCGAGCGAGGCGATGGCCTCCAGATACGCCGCCACCAGGCCACGCTCGGTCGCGCCCGGACGGAGGGCGTCGACCATGGCGGCGAGTCCGGCCTCGGCGATGCCGATGGCGGCGGTGATGCGGGCGAGCTCGGCGGTGCTCTTGGGCGACCGGGCGGCCCAGACGACGGCACTGCCGTCGACCACATCCGCTCCGGGCGCCACGGCGGCCACCAGGTGCGGGAATCCGGGGCTCGACGAGGTGGTCCCGACCCGCCTCGCCTCCCGCAGCCTGGGGATGCGGGCCAGGGAGGCGGCGATGTTGGCGGGGTTCCACGACAGGCCGAAGAGGTCGTCGTGGCCCACCTCGGCGGGCACGTCGTGGTCCGACACCGACAGGAGGTGCGTGTGGCCGGTCGCCCGCACCGCCACGCACGCCGGCCCGAAGGGCCGGGAGCCGGCGGTCCACAGCTGGCGGGCCCCGGACGCGAAGGTCACCTCGGCCGGCCGGCCGAGCACCAGCGCGTCGAGGTCGCTGTCGGCCATGGCGGCGAACAGACGCCTGCGGCGGTCGGCGCGCAGCTCGACGTCGTCAAGGCGGGACGGGTCGGCGAGAGTGCTCATGCGGCGACGAACGGGTCGTAGGGGTGGTCGCTGAGGGGCGTCCAGCCGTCGTCGCTGATCGCGACGATGTCCTCGGAGCGGTAGCCCGCGGCGCCCTCGTCCCAGATCACCGGCTCGAGGACGAGGACCATGCCCGGGGCCATCACCAGCCTCTCGTCGAACGAGTCGCCGAGGTCGGTGCCGATCATCGGCATCTCGGCGCTGTCGGTGCCGATGCCGTGCGCCAGGTAGAAGTGCTCGATCCAGGGTTTGCGGCCCCCCTCCGCGGCTCTGGCCGCCCGGCCCAGCTCGAGGGCCGACACGCCGGGCTTGCACACGGCCAGCACGGCATCCACCACGGTCCGCCAGCGCTCGAACTGCGCCTGCTGCCGCGCCGTCGGCCTGGGGTCGTCGCCGACGATCCAGGTGCGGCCGAAGTCCGAGGCGTAGCCGCCGACGTGGATGCCGGTGTCGACCCAGATCACGTCACCCTCGACCAGCTCCCGCCGGGCGCTCGGGAGCGGGAAGGCGAGATCGCCGTGGACCGTCCAGGGGCCGTCGGCCCTCGAGGACGGCATCGGTTGCCAGATGGGGTCGATGCCGTTCTGCTCGGCGCCCAGCTCGACGACCCGGCGCAGGAACCGTGCGCTCAGGTCGGTCTGGGTGACGCCGGAGCGCAGCAGCGGCTGCACGTCGAGCATCGCCTGCTCGTTGATGTGCTGGGCCTGGCGGATGCACGCGAGCTCGTCGACGGTCTTGCGCAGCTTGGCCGCTCCGAGCACACCCGATGCCGGCACGAGCCGGACGCCCGTGAGCGCCCGGGCGAGAGGGTGGGGCACCTCGTCGCAGCCCACCGTGGCCCCCGCGCCGAACAGGACGCGCAGGGCGCCGGCGAGGGAGGCGGCGCCGTCCTCCACGTCGGGCACGACCGCCGGGTGCAGGTGGTCGGCCGGCAGCTCGGCCGGCGCCCCCTCGGGATAGGGCGTGAACAGGTGGGGGTGCTCGGCGCCGGCGACGACGACGGCGACCGTGCGCAGGAGCGCCGCCCGCCCGCTGTCGCACCCGGGCGACTGGGCGCCGGTGGCGTAGGCGACGGCGCTGGTGCCGAGCAGGAGGAGACCGTCGAGGCCCTGGTCGGCGAGCTGGTGCTGGAGCTTGCCGTGGCGCTCGACCCGCATGCGGACCCGGTCCGCCTCCGCCGGCACCTGCCGTCCGTCGACCGTCATGCTCCCCCTACGGCCTAAGTGACTTGAGTGTCAGATTAGCCAGGTGCGAGCCACGACCGGCCGCTACCGTGCCGCCGTGGACGTGGGACTGCAGGACCGGGCGGCCATCGTCACGGGAGCCAGCCGGGGCATCGGGCGCCACGTCGCCCTGGCCCTCGCCGCCGAGGGATGCCGCATCCTGCTGTGCGGGCGGGATGTCGATGCGCTGGCGGCCGTGGAGGCGGAGCTGGCGGGCGCCGCGGTGCCCTTCCCGGTCGACGTGACCGAGCCGGGCGCCGCCGAGGCCATGGTCACCGAGTGCCAGCGGGCCTTCGGGCGGCTCGACGTAGTGGTCAACAACGCCGGCACCGCGGTGCCCAAGCCGCTCGACCAGCTGACGGCTGCCGACTGGCAGGCCGGACTCGAGGTGAACTTCCTCGCCGCCGCCCGCCTGTCGGTGGCGGCCGCGCCGGCGATGCGGGCGGCGGGCTGGGGACGGCTGGTACACGTGGCGTCGACCAGCGGTCGCGAGCCCGATCCGAACTTCGCCCCCTACTCGGCGGCCAAGGCGGCGCTCCTCAACCTGTCCACCGCGTTGTCCCGGGCCTTCGCCGCCGACGGCGTGCTGAGCAGCTGTGTGGTCCCGGGGGTGACCGTCACCGAACTGGTCGAGGCCAACGCCCTCGCGACCGCCGAGCGAACCGGCCGCACGCCGGTCGAGGTCATGGAGCGGATGCTCGCCAAGCAGGGGGTGGCCGCCGGCCGGTTCGGCCGCCCTGAGGAGGTGGCCGCCGCCGTCGTGTTCCTCGCCGGTGAGCCCGCGGGCTGGATCACCGGGGCCACGCTCGAAGTCGACGGGGGCACCCTCCGCTCCGTCTGAGCGCGCTCCCGGGACGCGCCGATCACGGGAGCGCTGCGAGCTGCGGTCGACGCCAGCGTCCGAACGCGCGAGCCACAGACGGACGGACGCGGCGCATCGGAGACGAACGTAGCCCGCCGACTAACGTCGGCGTCAGGTAGGAGGAGACGCATGGACTTCGTCCTCGGGGAGCAGACAGCCGCCCTGCGCAGCCGGTCGCGCGAGCTGATCGCCGCGCACATCGCCGAGGACCACCCCGGTACCGACGATCCCGCCGACCTCGACGTCGCCCGGGCGCTGGTGCAGGTGCGGGTGGCCAGGCTCCTCGCCTACCGAACCGTGCACGCAACCAGGACGACGCCGTGATGGCGAAAGCCGCCGTCGAGGTCCAGCTCGCCTGCGCAGATGGCTGATCGGGTCATCCTCTCCACGGCCCCGCTGCGGGGCCCGGGCCTCCCCGCCCCCCGCGACCTGGGCGGCGTCGTCGCCGACGCCTAGTTCGACCAGCGGCCCGTGCGCATGTCCACGTGCGGCCAGCTGGCCGAGCGCGTGGTCGAGGCCGGCGCGTCCGTACTGATCTGCGAGGCGGACCAGTGCGCGGGCCCGGTGTTCGACCTCCCGCTCGAGGCCATCGGCGCCACCCGCGGCGACCCGACCAACGTCGACGTGGTGGGGGCCACCGCGGCCGGGATCCCGGTGCTGACGGCGCCCGGGCGCAACGCCGACGCCGTGGCCGAGCTGACCGTGGGCCTGCTGCTCGCCGCCACCCGGGGCCTGCTCGCCGCCGACCGGGACGTTAGGGCAGGGCAGGTGTACCGGGACGGGTCGATCCCGTACCAGCGATTCCGGGCCTGGCAGCTGATGGGCCGGACCGCCGGCCTCATCGGGCTCGGCGCCGTCGGTCGCGCCACGCGCTGGCGGCTCGAGGGGCTCGGCATGCGGGTCGTCGCCAGCGACCCCTTCGCGCCGGAGGCGACACACCACCTCGACGGACTGCTCGCCGAGGCCGACGTCGTGTCGATGCACGCCGCCGTCACGCCGGACACGGTCGGCCTCATGTCGGGCGACCGGTTCGCGGCCATGAAGGAGGGTGCCGTGTACGTGAACTCGGCCCGGGCCGCGCTCCACGACCTCGGCGCCCTCACCGCCGCCCTGCAGTCGGGCCAACTGGCCGCGGCCGGCCTCGACCACTTCGAAGGCGAGGTGCTGGCGACCGATCACCCGCTCGTGTCGATGTCGAACGTGGTGCTCACGCCGCACATCGGCGGGGCCACCTACGACACGGAGGCCAACCACACCGTCCTCATGGCCGAGGGCCTCGCCGCGGTGCTGCGAGGCGCGGTGCCCGCCAACCTCGCCAACCCGGAGGTCCTCAGACGTGGTTGACTCGCCCACGACCACCCGGGAGGCGGTGCTCGCCACCGCCAAGCGGATGCTCGCGGAGGGGCTCGTCGAAGGCACGTCCGGCAACATCTCGGGGCGCCTGCCGGACGGGCTGGTGTGCGTGACGCCGTCCTCGGTCCCGTACGACACGATGGCGCTGGGCGACCTGGTGATCGTCGACCTCGGCGGCGCCGTGGTGGAGGGGGACCGCTCGCCCACCACGGAGAAGGACCTGCACCTCTCGGCCCTGCGGCGGTACCCGGAGCTGGGCGCGGTGATCCACACCCACGCGGTCTACGCCACCATGTTCGCCCTCGCCCACGAACCCATCCCGGCGGTGATCGAGGAGGTCGTCGTCTACCTCGGCGGTGACGTCCCGTGCTGCGACTACGAGGGCACGGGCACCGCCGCGCTCGGCGACGAGGTGGCTGCCCGCCTGGCCGACCGAGGCGCCGCGCTGCTCGCCAACCACGGCCTGGTCACGTGCGGGTCGTCGCCCGAGAAGGCGCTGCACAACGCCGCCCTCGTCGAGCGAACGGCCAAGATCGTGTGGGGCACGCGGGCGATGGGGGCGACGATCCACCCCCTGCCCGACAAGGTGGGCAAGGACATGGCCGGCGTGTACCGCTTCCTGCGGGACAACCCGTGACGCCGCCGTTCGACGAACGGGAGCGGGCGATCGTGGCGGCGGCGCTGGATGCCCAGGTGCCCGGGGCGGGGGACCTCGGTGCCGTCGACTACGTGGAACAGCTGCTCACCGCACTCGATCACGACCCGCCGCACGTGTGGGCCGGCCCCGGCGGGTGGGCGGGCGCCGGCCCCCGATGGCTCGAGCTGGGGCCGTGGGAACGGCACGCATGGCGCGAGCGCATCGCCGCGCTCCACGCCGTCTATCGGCGGGTGGTCGCCGGCACCCCGGAACCCGGCGATGCCCGCGTCCTGCACCGCCACGCGTGCGAGGCCGTCTACGGCGACCCCGCCTATGGCGGCAACCGCGAGTCCGGGGGCTGGCAGCGCATCGACTTCCCCGAGCCGCTCTTCCCGCCGGCGCGCCCCCGGTGACCGACTGCGACGCCGTCGTCGTCGGGTCGGGCCCCGGCGGGGCCACGGTGGCGGACGTGCTCACCGGCGCCGGTTGGTCGGTGGTGGTGCTCGAGAAGGGCCGCAACCACCTGCTCGACCTGACCGCCCCTCACGAGCCGCTGCGCCACTTCGCCAACGACGAGGTGGCCCTGAGCCGCCGTCACCTTCTCGGCCCCGACCCGCGGCTGGAGCCCCGCACCTACCGCCGCTCGGATGCGGACGGCGATCGGCTCCTCACCGGTGAGGTGAACAATCTGCCCTCCACCGTGGGCGGCGGCGGCGTCCACGCGGACGCGAAGCTCCCGCGGTTCCGGGAGGAGGACTTCCACCTGCTGTCGGCCCGCGGGCCGGTCGAGGGGGCGAGCATCGAGGACTGGCCTGTGCAGTACGACGACCTCGAGCTCCACTACGCCGCCGTCGAGCGGGCCTTCGGCGTCGCCGGGGAGGAGGGCGCCAACCCGTTCGCGGCGTGGCGCAGCGGCCCGTTCCCGATGCCGCCGGGCGACGACATGCCCATGGCCCTCGTGTCGGCAGAGGCGGCCGAGCGCGCCGGACTGCATCCCTACCGTGCCCCGACCGGCGTCAACAGCGTGCCCTACGACGGCCGTCCTGCCTGCGCCGACTGCGGGTTCTGCGGTGGCTACGGCTGTCCGGTCCACGCCAAGGGCGACCCGATCGCCTCGCTCCAGCGATCGCTGCGCACCGGCCGCTGCGACCTCCGGCCCGACGCCCTCGCCACCGAGATCGTCCTCGATACGGCCGGGCGTCGGGCAGCGGGGGTCCGCTATCTCGACCTCACCGGCTACCCGGACGCGCCCGTGCGCGAGGTGCGTGCCCGCCGTGCGGTGGTGCTGGCGGCGGGGGCCTTCGAGACGCCCCGGTTGCTGCTGCGCAACGGCCTCGGCGGCGACCTGGTCGGGCGTTACCTCACGTACCACTTCCAGACGTTCTCCGTCGGCATCTTCCCGGATGCGACCGGGGGTGAGCGGGGGCGTAGCGTCACCCACCTCCACGACGACCTGATGATCGACACACCCGAGCTGCGCGCGGCCGCCCGGGACGCCGGCCTGCCGTGGCTGCGAGGCGGCGTGGTGGAGCACGGTGCCGGACCCGGGCCCGTCGAGGAGGCGAGCACCTACCCCGCAGGGGACGCCCACCTTCGCGCCATGGCGGACAGCGCCCTCAGGCGCCGGCTCTGGGCGTTTACCGTCCAGGGGGAGGACCTCCCCCAGGCCACCAACCGCGTCGACCTCGACCCGGCCGTGCGGGACGTGTGGGGGTTGCCGGCGGGACGGGTGACCTACGCGCCCCACCGTCACGAGCTGGCGGCTTCGGCCTACGCCGCACCGCTCCACGAGGCGATCATGGTGGCCGCCGGCGCCCGGGCCGCGTTCTCGGCCACCTCGCCCCCGCGAGGCGAGCTGGACGTCAGTGCGGAGATGAGCCCGCTCGGCATCGCCCCGGCCAGCCGTCACGTGATGGGCACCGCCCGCATGGGCGCCGACCCGGCGACCTCGGTGGTCTCGCCCGAACAGCGACTGTGGGAGGTGGACAACGTGCTCGTGTGCGACTCGTCGGTGTTCGTGACCTCGGCGGGCTACAACCCCACCCTGACCCTGGCCGCCCTCGCCCACCGGGCCGCCATCCTCCTCTGTGCTGGTGCCGCGTGACGGGTACGGTGCCCGTCGTGGGGGACGTGCCGCAGCGCATGGTCGCCGCGGTGCTGAGGGGGCCGGGCCGCCTCCAGGTCGAGGACGTGCCGGTGCCCGAGGTCGGCGACGACGACGTGCTGGTGGCCGTGGACCTCTGCGGTGTGTGCGGCAGCGACCTCCACATGGTGCTCGATGGCTGGGGCGAGCCGGGCACCTGGCAGGGCCACGAGTGGATCGGGCGGGTGGCGGCCGTCGGCGGCGCCGTCACGCGCTGGGCGTCGGGCGACGCGGTGGTGGGCGGGCCGACGGTCCGCTGCGGTCACTGCGCGATGTGCCGGGCCGGCCGGCCGTCCCTCTGCGCCACCCGCGACACCCCGGGCATCGGGCCGGCGCAGGGGGCCTTCGCCACCTTCAAGGTCACGTCGGCCGACGAGCTTGTGCCCCTGCCGGCCGGCCTCGCGCCACGCGCGGCCGCCCTCGCCGAGCCACTCGCCGTGGCACTGCACGGGATCACGCAGTCGTGCATCCGGCCCGGCCAGCGCGCCCTGGTGCTGGGCGCGGGGCCGATCGGAGCGCTGAGCATCGCCGCCCTGCGGGCGATGGGCGTGGACGACGTGGCCTGCGCCGAACCCGGCGAGCGCCGCCGGGTGCTGGCCCGCGCCGCGGGCGCGACGGTCGTCCGCCACCCCGCCGACCTCGTGGTGCCCACGATGGCGGAGCCGGGACTGGTGGTGGATGGCGCCGTCGACACGGTGCTCGAGTGCTCGGGCAAGGCCGCGGCCATGGAGGCGGGCCTCGCCCAGCTGGTTCGGGGCGGCACGCTGGTGCTCGTCGGTGCCGGCATCGAGCCGCCCCGGTTCGACCCGAACCGCATCCTGCTCAACGAGCTGGTCGTCACGGGGGCGTTCACCTACGACGAGGGTGGCGTCGAGCGGGCCCTCGCCCTGCTGGGCTCGGGCACCGTCCCGGTCGACGAGCTGCTCGAGCCGGACGTCGTCCCCCTGGACGGCCTCCTCGACGCCATGGTCGGCCTTGCAGAGGGCCGGCTGGCCGGAAAGGTGCTCGTGCGACCATGACCGGACCCCACTTCGCCAAGCCGCCGCGCCTGAACCACGTGGCCATGTCGGTGCCCGCCGACCTCCTCGACGCCGGCGGCCGAGGCGCCCTGGCGGCCTTCTACGGCGACGTGTTCGGTTTCGAGGAGTACCCCGAGCTGACCCGGGACCGCCAGCGGCTCGTCTTCCGGGCTCACTCCCACGAGCAGTTCATGTTCCTGGTAGCCGACGACGAGCCGATGAGCACCCCGCGCCTCGACCACTTCGGGCTGTCGGTGTCGTCGCTCGCCGAGTTCGACGAGGTCGCCCGGCGGGCGGCGGCCTGGAAGGCGCGGGAACCCGACGACGTCGACCTCATCGAGCCCAGCGTCGAGGAGTACGTCGGAGCGCTGCGCCTCCACAGCTTCTACGTGCGCTACCGCCTCCCGCTCATGGTCGAGACCCAGCACTTCGAGTATCTGTTCTGACGGTCACCGCTCCAGCGCCGCCGCCGTGCGCGCCCGGAAACGCCGGTAGCGCTCCTCGGCGGCATCGACCCAGGCGGGCTCCGGCTCGACGGTGCGGGCCGTCCGCGCCCAGCGGGCCCCGTCCGTCATCGACGACTCGAGGCCGGCGACGCAGCGAGCCACGAACGCCGAGCCCAGGGCGGCCCCCTCCGGCACGTCGGCGACGTCCACCGCGAGCCCCGTGCAGTCGGCCAGCGCCCGCATCCACACGGGGACCTGCGTGCCGCCGCCGGTGGCCACGATGCGCCGGGGGGCCAGGCCGGCCGCCCGGGCGAGGTCCAGATGGTGGCGGACGACGAACCCCGCCGCCTCGTAGGCCGCCCGCATGAGGTGGGCCGGGGAGTGGTGGAGGCCGACCCCGTCCACCGACGCCCGCAGGTCACGCCGGTGCAGCGGCGTCCGCTCGCCCCGCACGTAGGGCAGCCACACCGGCAGGCCCTCCGGGCCGACGTCCTCCACCCCCGCCGTGTCGCCCAGCCACCGCCGGACGGCGTCGAGGAACAGGCCGCCGGCGTTGCTCGGTCCGCCGATGAGGCTCTTCCCCGCCGTCGTGTGGGGGATGGTCCACAGGCCGGCAACCTCCTGCCACTCGTCGAGCACGCCCCAGGTGATGAGCGTGGTGCCGCAGAGCACGAGGACGTCGCCGGAGGCGTCGGCGCCCGCCACCAGCTGCTCGGCGAGGGCGTCGACGGTGCCGCCGCCGACGAGGGCGCCGGCTCCCGGCAGGCCGTCCCGCACCCGCCCCACGGAGTCGACCCCCGAGACGATCTCGGGGAGCTGGCTCGGCGTGGCCCCGGCCGACTCGGCCAGCCGCTCGTCCCACCCCCAGAAGTCGAAGAGGGGGTGGGCCGTCATGGCGGTGGTGGTGTCGACGGCACCCCGTCCAGTGAGGGCGTGGTTGGCCACGGCCTGGGCGGGCCAGAAGCCGGTCGCGCCGGTGGAGTTGCGAGCGTGCCAGGCGAGGAACCCGAGAAGCTCGCCGCTGTCGCCCGGCCGGCTGCCGTCGCGACCGTCCCTGTCTCCGCGGCGGTCGCCGTAGAGGAGGCCGGGACCGGCGGCCGTGCCGTCCGCGCACACCGCGCCGAGCGAGGGCACCATCGCCGACACGTTCACGGCGGCGGGTTCGAGCCCGGCGACAACCCGCCCGAGGGCGGCGAGCACGTCGGCCCGCCAGGCCTGGTCGATGTCGTGCTCGAACGACCCGGCCTCCGGCGTGCGGACCTCGTGGGGGACGCGGGCCCGGGCGAGCACGCTGCCGTCGCCGGCGGCGGCGACGGCCTTCACCGACGTCGTGCCGATGTCGATCCCGACGGTGACGTCGCTCACGCCGGCTCCGGCGAGAAGGGCACGTGGACGACGTCGCGGGCGGGGACGTGCAGTGATGGCGCGCTCGCCATGGCGGGAGCGTAGGCGGTCTCCTAACAGTCACGTCACCTCTGCGCTACGGTCGGCCCGTGCAGTGGGGTGGCGCCACGACGATCGTCACGGGGGCATCGCGCGGCATCGGACGAGCGGTCGCCGAGGCGGCCTCCGCCCGGGGTGCGCGAGTGGGGTTGATCGCCCGCACCGAGGACGACCTTCAGGGCGTCGTGGCCGGTCTGGGGGGCGTGGCCAGGTACGCGGTCGCCGACGCCGCCGACCCCGACGCGCTGGCCCGCGCCGTCGCTCACCTGGAGGCCGAGCTCGGGCCCCCCGACGTCATGGTGGCCAACGCCGGCATCGGCGCCTACGGCGCCTTCGCCGACCTCGGCGCCGAGGAGGCCGAGCGGCTCGTGCGGGTGAACGTGCTCGGAACGGTCAACGCCCTGCGGGCGGTCGTCCCGGGGATGATCGAGCGCCGCCGGGGACACCTGGTGACGATCGGCTCCGTCGCGGGGCGCATCGGCTCGCCGTACGAGGCCATCTACTCGGCGACCAAGTTCGCCGGGGTGGGCCTCACCGAGGCGCTGGTGGTCGAGCTCGAGCCGTACGGGATCGGCGTGTCGATCGTGAACCCCGGACCCGTCGCAACCGGCTTCGGCGCCGCCCGCGGCCACCCCTACGACCGGGAGCGGCCGAAGCCCGTCCCGGCCGACGACGTCGCCCGCGCCGTCATCAGGGCCGTCGAGGGGGGCCTGCACGAGCAGTACGTACCGGCGTCGTTCCGGCCGGCCGTGGTGATCCGTCACATGGTGCCGCCGGTGTTCCGCTGGGGGACGAGGCGCAGCTTCACGAGGCAGCTCGCCGAGGATCGGCTGCTGCGGTGAAGGCGCTCGTGTTCGGCACGCACGCGGAGCCGTGGGCGCCGCCGCCCGGCGCCAACCGGCTGGTCCGGAACCTGGCCACCACGCCGTGCGCCCTACTCGACGTGCCCGACGCCGAACCCCTGCGGCCCGACTGGTTCGTCGTTCGGCCGCTCCTCACGGGCATCTGCGGCTCGGACGCCAAGCAGGTCCTCCTCGACTTCGGGGACGACGACGACAGCGCCATGAGCGGCCTGTGCTCGTTTCCCCAGGTGCTGGGCCACGAGGTCGTCGCCGAGGTGGCGGCGCTCGGGCCGGAGGCCGAGGGCTTCGACGTGGGCCAGCGGGTCGTGCTCAACCCGTGGCTGTCCTGCGCGCCGCGGGGCATCACGCCCGTCTGCCCGGCGTGCGAGGCCGGCGACTACAGCCTCTGCTGGAGCTTCACGGCCGGGACGATCAGCCCGGGCATCCACACGGGCGTGTCGAGCGACGCCACCGGTGGCTACGCCGAGCTGATGCCGGCGCACTCCTCGATGTTGTTCCCCGTGCCCGACTCGCTCGACGACGAGCATGCGATCTTCGCCGACCCCTTCGCCGTCTCGCTGCACAGCATCACCCGGCACCCCCCGCCTGCCGGCGGCCGTGCCCTCGTGTGGGGCGCCGGGGCCCTGGGGTCGTGCGCCGTCGCCATCCTGGGGGCCCTGCACCCGGACGTGGAGGTGGCCGTCGTCGCCCGCTACGACGCCCAGGCGGAGCTCGCCGGCCGCCTGGGCGCCCAGGCGGTCTTCCGCCTGGGGAGCCAGCTCGAGCTCGTGGAGCAGCTGGCGGAATGGTCCGGCGGCGTGGTGAAGCCCACCATGGAGGGGCTCGACGGCATCCCCATGTGCCACCCGGGTGGCATCGACATCGCCTACGACACGGTGGGACGGCCCGAGACCCTCGAGGTCGAGGTGCGGGTGCTCAAGGCCCGGGGCACGCTCGTGAAGAGCGGCGTGCACACCCCCGGCCGCTGGGAGTGGAGCCCCCTCTACTTCAAGGAGATCAGCTGGGTCGGCTCCAACGCCTTCGGCATCGAGGAGGTGGCGGGCGTCCGCAAGCACGGGCTGGAGCACTACCTCGATCTCGCGACCTGCGGCCGGGTCGACCTCACGGGCCTCCTCACCCACACCTTCGGGCTGTCGGCGTGGCGGGACGCCTTCCTCGCCATCGCCGACCAGGAGCACAGCGGTGCCGTCAAGGTCGCCCTCGACCCCGCTCGCTAACACCGTGGCTCATCCCCTCGACCCGCTGAGCCCGGAGGAGATCGGCGTCGCCGTCGCGGCCGTGCGGGCCACGAGGCGCCTCACCGAGGCGGCCCGCTTCTCGACCCTCACGGTCGACGACGCCCGCCGTCCCGGCACCTCCGGCCGCCGCGCCCGGCTGGTGATCGTGCCCGGACCGGATATCTCGCTCGTCGAGGCGACGGTGGCGCTGCCGACCGGCGAGGTCGTCGGGTGGAAGGTGCACGACGGCGTTCGCCCGGCCCTCGGCTTCGGGGAGAGCCTCGAGGCCATCGCCGCCCTGCACGAGCACGCGGGCTTCAGGGCCGCGTTGGCCGCCCGCGGCATCACGGATCTCGACAAGGTGCAGATCGATCCCTGGCCCACGGGAAACTTCGGCATCGGCGCCGAGGAGGGCCGGCGGGTGGCCCGCTGCGTCTGCTTCTACCGGGAGCAGCCCGAGGACAACGGTTACGCCCGGCCGATCGAGGGCCTGCAGGCGCTCGTGGACATGGCGCGCGGCGAGGTTCTCGAGCTGCTCGACACGGGGATCGTCCCCCTGCCGGAAGACCCGGGCAGCTACTTCGCCGAGGACCACCAGCCACGGCCCGGCCTGGCGCCGCTGGCCATCACGCAGCCGGAGGGCGTCGGGTTCGCGCTGGACGGCCACGCGCTGTGCTGGCAGGGCTGGTCGCTCCACGTCAGCCTCGATCCGCTCGAGGGGATCGTCCTGCGCGACGTCGCCTACGACGGGCGGTCGGTGCTGCGGCGGGCATCCATCAGCGAGATGGTGGTGCCCTACGGCGACCCGGGGCCGCTGCACGGGTGGAAGAACGCGTTCGACTCCGGCGAGTGGGGGCTCGGCCGCCTGGCGAACTCGCTCGCTCTCGGCTGCGACTGCCTGGGCGAGATCCGCTACCTCGATGCCGTTCTCGCAGACGAGCACGGCAGCCCCAGCACCATCGCCAACGCCATCTGCCTCCACGAGGAGGACACCGGCATCCTCTGGAAGCACCAGGACCTCTTCACCGGCCGGACGGAGGTGCGCCGTAAGCGGCGGCTGGTGGTGTCCTCCATCGCCACGGTGGGCAACTACGAGTACGGCTTCTCCTGGTACCTCTACCAGGACGCCTCCCTCGAGCTGGAGGTGAAGCTCACCGGGATCATGTCCACCAAGGCCACCGGCGACCGGCCGCCGGAGCCTTTCTCGCCGGCGATCGCGCCCGGGCTGGCGGCGCCGGTGCACCAGCACCTCTTCTGCGCCCGGCTGGATGTGGCGGTCGACGGGCCGGTCAACGAGGTCCACGAGGTGGACGTGGCGGCGCTGCCGGCCGGCGAAGACAACCCGTGGGGCAACGGCTTCGCCCCCGTCGTCACCCGCCTGACGTCCGAGTGGGGCGCGCAGCGGCTCACCGACCCGGCCCGCAGCCGATCGTGGGCCGTCGTGAACCCGGCGGTGCACAACGCCATGGAGGAGCCCGTCGCCTACCGGCTGGTCCCCCGCGCCACGCCGACCCTGCTAGCTCGGGAGGGCTCGAGCATCGCCGCCCGCGCCGGGTTCGCCACCCGCAACCTGTGGGTCACCCCCTACGACCCCGGCGAGCGGCGGGCGGCGGGCGACTTCCCCAACCAGCACCCCGGTGGGGCGGGCCTGCCGGCCTGGACGGCGGCCGACCGGTCCCTCGTCGGCAGCGAGGTGGTGGTGTGGCACACGTTCGGCGTCACCCACGTCCCGCGCCCGGAGGACTGGCCGGTCATGCCCGTGGAGAGCACCGGGTTCCAATTCCTGCCCAGGGGGTTCTTCGACCGGAACCCCGCTCTCGACGTCCCGCCGCCGCACCACTGCGATGGCTGAGGCTCCGATCGCCTTCGTGTGCGCCATGCCCCGGGAGCTGAAGCCGCTCACGAAGCGGTTGGGCCTCCGGCGCTCCGAGCTCGGCGGCAGCCGCGCGCGCGTGGGCTCCCTCGACGGCCGGCCGGTGGTGGCCGTCGTCACCGGCATGGGCACCCGTTGCGCCGCCGCCGGGATGCGACGGCTGCTGGACACCGTCACGCCGAGCCACGTGCTCGTGGTCGGCATCGCCGGCGCCGTGGAGGACAGCACGCCGATCGGGGCCCTGGTCGTCCCGGATCGGGTGATCGACCACGCATCCGGTCGCGAGCACCGGCACCACCTCATGGGCCCGGGCGAGGGGCACGGCACCCTGTGGACGACCGACGTCATCACGCCGGTCTCCGAGCTGCCGGCTCTGCGCGCCGGGGGCGTGGTGGCGCTCGACATGGAGACCGCCGCCATCGCCGCGGCCTGCGAGGAGCGGCGCGTGCCCTGGACGGTGTTCCGGGCCATCAGCGACCGGGCCACCGACGGAAGCGTCGATGACGAGGTGTTCCACCTCAGCAGACAGGACGGGACCCCGAGCCCGCGGGCGGTCTTCCGCTACCTCCTCCGCCACCCGCGACGCATCCCCGGCCTCGTCCGGATGGGAAGGGATGCCGCGCTCGCCGCCGACCGGGCCGGCGACGCCGCCATCGCCGCCGTGCGCGCCACCTTCTGATCCGTGATCGGATCGAGGGTCAGGGTTCGGTGGCGGGGGCCCGGTCGAAGACCTCGGCGACCACACGGTCCCCCGCGTCGGCGGCAGGGCCCTCCCAGATGACGGAGCCGTGCTCGAGCAGCACGACGCGGTCGCACAGTGCGAGCGCCTGGCCGACGTGCTGCTCGACGATCAGCAGCGCCGTTCCCTCCGCGCGTAGGCGGGCCAGCTCGGTGTAGATCTCGTCCACGATGATCGGGGCCAGGCCGAGGGACAGCTCGTCCGCGACGAGCAGCTTCGGGGCCTCGACGAGGACCCGGGCCAGCGACAGCATCCGCTGCTCGCCGCCGGAGAGGGTGCCGGCCAGCTGGCGCCGCCGGCGAGCGAGGAAGGGGAACTGGGTGAAGGCCTGGTCGAGGCCGGTCGGGACGCCGTGGCGACCCTTCGAGCGACGGAACGACAGCCGCAGGTTCTCCTCCACCGTGAGGGTGGCGAAGACCGACCGGCCCTCGGGGGCATGGGCGATGCCGGCGCGTGCGTAGCAGTGCGCGGGCGCGCCGGTGAGGTCGTCGCCGTCCACCCGCACGGCACCCTGCGTCGGGACGACGAGGCCCGTGGCGAGCCGGGCGACGGTGGTCTTGCCCACGCCGTTGGCGCCGAGGAGCGCCACGGCCTCACCGGCCTGGACCGCCAGCGACACGTCGAAGACGGCGCGGAACGGGCCGTAGCCGGCCGAGACGGCGTCGAGCTCCAGGATTGCGCTCACGCCCTGCGCTCCATGTTGCCGAGGTACGCGGTGCGGACCGCGGCGCTGTCGAGCACCTCGCGGGTGGGGCCGTCGGCGATCAGGATGCCGAAGTCGAGGACGTAGGCGCGCTCGGTGAAGTCCTCGACCAGCTCCACGTTGTGCTCCACGAGGAGGATGGCAAATCCCTGTTCCGCCTGCACCGCCCGCAGCGTGACGGCCAGGTCGGCCGTCTCCTGACGGTCCAGGCCCGACGAGGGCTCGTCGAGCAGCAGAAGCCGCGGGCGGATCATGAGCGCCCGCCCCACCTCGACGAGGCGACCCTGCCCGAGGCTGAGGTGCTCGATCGGCTCGTCGGCGAGGTTCCCGAGGCCGAGCAGCTCCAACACCTCGTTGCAGGCGTCCAGCTCGTCGGGACGGGGCCGGCCGAGGCCCAGGAGGTCCCGCCACAGGCGCCCGTCGGCCCGGCGCGTCCGCTCGGCGATGAGCAGGTGCTCGCGCACGGTTGAGTCGGGGAACAGCTCGATCCGTTGGAACGACCGGCCGATGCCTCGACGGGCGCGGGCGTGCACCGCGAGAGGGCTGATGTCGTCCCCGTCGAGGCGCACGGTGCCGCGGTCGGCCCGCAGGACCCCGAGCACGCAGTTGAAAAACGTGGTCTTGCCTGCGCCGTTCGGCCCGATGAGGCCGACGCGCTCCCCGGGCTCCACGTGCAGCGACACGTCGTTGAGCGCCACGATGCCGGCGAACGACTTCGCGATGCCGGTCGCCTCGAGGACCGGTGGGTTCATGTGACCGGCTCCTCGACGGCGGTGTCCGCCGCCGGCGCGGTGAGTGCGTCCGGGTCGCCAGTAGGTCTCGTGTGGGCGATGAGCCGCTCGACGCGCTCGTGCGCGCGGCGCTTGCCGTACTCCACCAGTCCCTCGGGATGGCGGGCGAACTGGACCGTCCCCAGGCCGAAGAGCACGAACCGCCATTTCGGCGACAAGGGGAGGAAACCCGGGATGCGGTCCGGGCTGCGGAGGATCCACCCGAAGATCGCTCCCTTGAGCAGCACCGCGTCGAAGAGGGCGAACGCGGCGCCCGCCTGGGCGGCTCCCTCCACCGTGCGCGAGCCGAGGGACACCACGAGCACAAGCCAGAACAGCGCGGCGAAGGGTGCGAAGTTGCTGCCGTAGTTCACGTTCTGCTGGTGCATGGCCAGCAGCGCGCCGCCGAGGCCGGCGATGAAGCCGGACACCGCGAAGGCCGTGATGCGGGCGCGGGGCGGCGAGATGCCGATCGACTGGGCCGCCACCTCGCTGCCGCGCACGGCCCGGAGCGTCCGTCCCACCGTGCCCTCGCGGATCTGGATCACCGCCAGCGACACGATTACGAACACCAGCAACGCCAAGACCAGGAAGGACTTGTCGTCGGCGAGATCCCAGGGCCCGACCGTCGGCCGGGGCACCCGGGTGCCCTGGAGCAGCGAGGTGTCACCGCCACCGATCCACGGCAGCTTGACCATCACCGCGTCGAAGAAGAACGCGAACGCCAGCGTGGCGATGGCCACCCACACGCCGCCCAACCGCAGCACCGGCAGCGACAGGATCGCGCCGGTCCCCGCCGCCAGCACCGCGCCGATGAGGCCCGCCAGCAGGACCGGAACGCCGGCGCGGTCGGTCAACTGGAAGGCCGTGAACGCGCCGATGGCGGCGAAGGTGCCCTGGCACAGGGAGATCTGGCCGGCCAGCCCGGTGATGACGGTGATCGACAGGTAGACCGTCGAGAGGATCACCGCCTGGGTGACGATGAACAGCCACGATGCGTCGGCCTGGGTGAACACGACGAAGCCGACGACGGCGAAGAACGCCACGGCGAAGACCTGCGTCGCCCGGGTGAGCGCCGCGCTCCTTTCGTGCGCCGCCAGCGATGGCGGGGGCGGGTCCACGCCCGACAGCGGGTCGGACTGCTCGCGCGCTCTGCGCACCGCCGGCCACAGGACCAGCACGCCGAACAGGACGACGAACGGCATGGCCGGGGTGACGTTCTCCTGGATCGTGTCCAGGAGCGGGTGGTCGGCCGACCAGCGCGGCAGGAACGTGTTGGCCACGGCGATGAGGACGCCGAGGCCCAGTCCGCCGGCGAGCGCCCTGGGCAGGCTGACCAGCCGGCCGACGGCGGCCGCGGCGATCGCGACCACGACGAGGTTGAAGAAGTTCGGGGCGGCCAGGGTGTTGAAGCGGGGCGCGATCAGCACGCCGGCCAGGCCGGCGAACAGGCTGGAGAGCGCCCAGCTGACGGCCGACACCCTGTCGGCCCGGATGCCGTTGAGCTCGGTCATGCGCGGGCTCTCGACGACGGCACGCATCTGCAAGCCGATGCCGCTGTATCGGAAGAGCGCGGCCAGGGCGGTCATCGCCACCAGCGCCACGGCCATCGCCACCAGCTCGTCGCGGCTGAACTGATAGACGCCGAAGGGGTCGTAGAAGACGGTCGCGCCCCCGGGCACGATGCCCTCGGGCGTCCGACCGGCGACGGGCTCGAACCCGAGCAGCACCTCGAACAGGCTGGGGATCGCCACGGTGAGGCCGATCGCCACGACCAGTTTCGCCACCGACGAGCTGGTGCGCAGGTGACGGAAGATCAGCCGCTCGAGGACGAGCCCCAGCGCGGGCGCCAGGATGAAGACCGAGACCACCAGGGCAGGGACGATCCCCCACCCCCACTCGACCCGCGCCTGGAAGTACATGGCGGCGGAGACGTAGGCCTGGGCTCCGAAGGCCAGGTTGAAGACGCCGCTGGTCTTGTACGCCAGGACGAAGCCGAGCGCGATGAGTGCGTAGACGGTGCCCGGCGGCGTGCCCTGGAGAAGGGCGCGGAACAGGTCCTCACCGACCGAGGCTGCGAAGGTCATGGGAGGAGCGGCGGGACGCGATCAGCCGAACCCCGTGGGCTCCGGCTCCGACCAGGCGATGTCGGCCTGGCTCCAGCACAGCCACGGCTTGTCGGGTGGTGCCACGGTCGTGAACTCGCCTCCTTCCACCCTCACCAGGGCGGTGCACTCGCGGCCGGTGTCCACGCTGCGAGTCTCCTGCGTGTACGGGGTGTGGGCCTGGGTCCAGTCCACCGGCTCGACGAGCCCGCCGGCGTCGAAGGCCGTCATGGCGTTGGCGGCGGCCGTGACCTTGTCGCGGTCGAAGTCGGGCCCGGCGGCCAGCAGGCCCTCGTAGGCGAGCGTGGCGTTGATCCAGCCGACCATGGCCAGCTCGGACGGCTCGTCGCCCTGCTCGTCCATCCAGTGAAGGAAGTCGCCCAGCGCCGTGCCCTCGGAATCGGCCTCGAAGGGAAGGAACTGCACCGCGACGACGTCGCCGTCGAACAGGTCTCCGGCGTCCGCCACGAACTGCTGGTTGTAGGTGTTCGGATGGTAGAGGACGACATCGCCCATCCCCTGGCGCTGCATCTCCTGGGCCAGCGTCTTCATGCCGTTCAGATCGATGCAGGTGGACACGAAGTCGACTCCTGCCTCCTTCATCGCGGTCACCTCGGGACCGATGCCGTTGGGCAGCCCGAAGGCGAGGTCGTCGTTCGTGTATGCCAGGTCGGCGCCGGTGTCGTCCTGGTAGAGCTCGATCGACTCGGCGGTCGTCTGCGTGCACACCTTCGAGTTCTCGCTTTCGCCGTAGCCGATGGCGGCCGCGTGGCGGGCGCCCGAGAGCTTGGCGGCGTACGGGACGGCGCGGCCGGTGCAGCGGTCGCAGCGAAGCACGGCGCTCGGGAAGATGTGCGAGCGGTTGGCCGCCTCGGTGGCGTTGATGCCCCAGGCGTAGGTGGGCACGCCCGCGTCGTCGAGGGCACCCCACCCCGTGGCGAGCAGGGTGGCTTGGAAGACGCCGAAGGAGGTGTTGCCGGAGACCACGTCGAGCGAGCGGACCTGGTTCTGGGACAGCTCGTCGTCGAGGGTCTCGCCCACCACGAGGTCCCGGCCGTAGATGCCACCCTCGGAGTTGCGGTAGGCGAAGTACGCCTCGATGCCCTGGAGATAGCAGTCGAGGATGCAGGTGCCGAGGGGATTGCCGGTCTTCGTGCCGATGACCGCGAACGAGATCTCCTCGTCGGAGACGCCGGGTACCCCGCTGATCGCGACGAACTCGTCTCGGTGGCTCTCACCGCCGTCGCCGGAGGCCGAGGAGCCGCCGGCGCCCGTCGCGGTCGTGGTCGGCGCGGCCTCGTCGTCGCCCGAGTTGCCGCAGGCTGCGAGCCCGAGGACGAGGACCAGCACGGCAGCGATGACCCGCCTGGAACGTGACACGGTCCCCCCGGTGGTCGTGACGTCGGTGTCGCTCGCGGAAAGTGACACGAGTGTTCGATGACGTTCCGACAGTACCGCGGCGCCGACGACCGTGCAGCGCGCTCGTCGTCGCGCTGGCCGCAACCCTTGCCCTTCGCTGCCGACCGCTCCGGCCGACCCCTCCGGGCGGGCTAGGTCATGAGATCGCTGCCCTCAGCCGTCGGTAGGCGCCGAGACGAACGACGCGATGAGGGACGCCACCTTCACCGGCTGATCCTCTGTCACGAACGGACCGCTGTCCTCGATGAGCTCGACCCGGGCGTTCGGCAGGCGGGCGGCGAGCCGATGGGCATGCTCGACGGGGAAGAACCGTCGCCGTTCCAGTGCCCAGATGATGAGGGCAGGCTTGGTGAAGCCGGCGAGGTCGCGGGCAGCCTCCTCGGTGAAGCGGCGGCTGATCGCCCGAACGAGGGTGGCGAAGTCTCGGCGGGTCGTCGCGTACCGTCGGAGCGGCGCGGTGTAGCTCTCCATGATGTCGGCGGGGATCGGACGCTCGGTCAACCGGCCGAAGGCGATCGGCAGGCGCTGGACCGGGCGGAAGCGCAGCGCCTGCCCGAGCAGCCAGACGCCGGCCCGGTTACGCGCCGTCAGCTGCAGGTGACGGACCGGTGGGGGCAGGAAGTTGTCGAAGGCGTCGCACGGCGTGAGCACGAGGGCTTCGAGGCGGTCGGGGTGGTAGGCGGCGACGCACTGGGCGATGGCACCGCCGGTGTCGTTGGCCACCAGCGTCACCCCGGTGAGGTCGAGGGCTTCGAGGAACCGGTCCACGAGTCGGGCGAGCCCGAACAGGCTGAAGTCCGTATCCGGACGCATCGCCAACCGGTGACCTCCCAGCGGCCAGTCGGGTGTGATGCAACGGAACCGGTCGCCGAGGTGGCCGACGACGTTGCGCCAAAGGTCGCCGTTGGCGACGATCCCGTGCAGGAACACGACCGGAGCACCGGCACCCCGCTCGCGGTACTCGATCGGTCCTTCGGGCAGGTCGATGCGCTGCAGCTGGCCGAGTTGCGATGAGACGGACACCGAGCTCCCTCCTTTCTGTCATTGGGCCGCGGCCGGCTTCAGCGTGGCATGACGCACCAGCAATGCCATCGCGTTGCATGGCGCAGGGGCCACGGCAACGTACCGGCTTGGCCGCGGGGCGCCGCAGCGTCGCCGCCATGGCCGGCTTGAGCGGCGCCGAAAGGTGATCGCGGCGGCGAGCGGGGCGGTCCGGCGCTCGCGGTGCCCGGGTGCTTGACGGCGAGAGCACCGTGGCCGGGAACACCGCGCCGCGGCTCCGAGACGCCGGACACGGCAGATCAGGGGTCGCCACTGGCCACGCACCGACGACGGAGGTAGCGACCATGACACAGGTCAGCGACCATGAGCGGTCGGCCGGTCCGACCGGCCGGATCGCGCCGGACGACCGTCCTCGACCCGATCCCGCATCGCGCGGAGCCGACGCCGGCGCAGCGGGGCTGGCGCGGGTCGTCGAGACCGTGCTGGGAGGCGACATACCGATCGCGGTCGTCTGCTATGACGGCAGCCGCGCCGGGCCTGCGGATGCGCCGGCCACGCTGACGGTGCGCTCGGCGGACGCGCTGCGCCGCGTGCTGACCGCGCCAGGTGAGCTGGGCTTCGGGCGCGCCTATGTTGCAGGCGATCTGGACGTCGAGGGAGACATCTATGCCGCCCTAGGACTGCGCGAGCGGTTCGGATCCATACGGCTCTCGGCGAGCCAGTGGTTGTCGCTGCTGCGCTTGGCCGGTGCCTCCGGCCTCCGGCCGCTGCCTGCCCCGCCCGAGGAGGCCCGGCTACGGGGCCGGCGGCACTCGCCCGCACGGGACGCGGCGGCGATCGCTCACCACTACAACGTGTCCAACGCCTTCTACCGGCTCGTGCTCGGACCGTCGATGACGTACTCGTGCGCGGTGTGGCCGACCGCGGCGGCGACCCTCGAGGACGCCCAGGCCGCCAAGTACGAGCTGGTGTGCCGCAAGCTCGGCCTCGGCCCGGGGATGCGCCTGCTGGATGTGGGCTGCGGCTGGGGCGGCATGGTCCTCCACGCCGCCCGCCATCACGGCGTCCACGCCGTCGGCGTCACCCTGTCAGCGCAGCAGGCCGAGTGGGCGGTTCGCGCGGTGTCCGACGCCGGTCTCGGCGATCAGATCGAGATCCGGCTGCAGGACTACCGGGACGTGGCGGACGGCCCCTATGACGCCATCAGCTCGATCGGCATGTTCGAGCACGTTGGCCTGGCCCGCCTAGGCGAGTACTTCGCGCGCCTCAACCAGCTCCTTCGCCCCGGCGGGCGCCTCCTCAACCACGGCATCAGCCGCCCACCCGGCGGCCGTCCCCGCTTCTCGCGGCGCGGCTTCATCGACCGTTACGTCTTCCCCGACGGGGAGGTCCACGAGATCGGCGCCGTCGTGTCGCGACTGCAGGCGGAGGGCTTCGAAGTCCGCCATGTCGAGAGCCTGAGGGAGCACTACGCCCTCACTCTCCGGGCGTGGGTGGCGAACCTGGAGCAGGGGTGGAACGACGCGGTCGCGGACGTCGGCGCCGCCCGTGCCCGGATCTGGCGGTTGTACATGGCCGGCTGCGCCCTGAACTTCGAGGCCGGCAGCGCCCAGGTCCACCAGGTCCTCGCTGCACCCGCGACCGTTGGGCGCAGCGAACCCCTCCGGCCCGACTGGGAGGCCACCCCACTGACCGTGCCCGCATCACCGACTTGACGCCCCCGGCCTCAGGTCGGTGGCCGCATCCGGTGCACGCTGCCGCCGGTCGATGACCCGCACCACGGCGGCCGAGAGCGGGCCGCGTACGATCGCGACAGCGGTTGCGGATCCGGGAGGTGGCCATGCCGAACTACAGCACGAGGCCACTGGACGCCGGGACCTGGCCGGATTTCGCCCGGCTGGTCGAGGCCCACAACGGCGTGTGGGGCGGCTGCTGGTGCATGGCCTTCCACCCTGAAGGGATAGGGCGGGGCAAGAGCCCGGCTCAGAACCGTGCGGAGAAGGAGGTGCGGGTCCGGGACGGTCGGGCGCACGCCGCGCTCGTCTATGACGGCGCGAGCTGCGTCGGCTGGTGCCAGTTCGGCCCGCCCGACGAGCTGCCGCGAATCAAGAACCGGCGGGTCTATCTCGACGCTCTCGAGGATCTGCCGGACTGGCGGATCACGTGCTTCTTCGCCGACCGAGGCCGTCGCGGCCGGGGCGTCGCCTCCGCAGCGCTCGCCGGGGCCCTCGAGGAGATCGCCCGGCTCGGCGGCGGGACGGTCGAGAGCTATCCCGACGAGGCCGAGGGCCGGTCGGTCTCGGCGTCCTTCCTCCACAACGGCACGGTCGCCATGTTCGAGCGTCAGGGGTTCGAACGGACCCGCCGCATCGGCAAGTCCCGCTGGGTGGTCCGCACGGTCGTCGGGTGACCTGGAGTGCAAGGGGCCATGTGTCCGCCGCGCTAGTCGGGCGAGCACTCGGGGTCGTTGCCGTCGATGAAGCCGTCGCCGTCGTCGTCGACCCCGTTGGCGCAGTCCTCCGGCGGCGGCCCGGACGACACCGTGACCGCGACCGCTCCGGCGGTGCCCTTGTCAACGCTGCGTGCCGGCGCCGCCACGTCACGTTTCTGCTGTTCAGCGATCGCGCCCTCGACAGGAATCGAACCTGTGGCCTACCGCTTAGGAGGCGGTCGCTCTATCCGACTGAGCTACGAGGGCAGGCGCCGGACGGCCGTGTCGGTGGACCGGCGCCGGCACGTCGGCCCCGCGATCGTAGAGGCTCCGGAGCGGCGGGGGTCGCCAAGGGGTCGGCGTCCGGTCCGGGCCTCGCTACGTTCCTGGGCAACCCCGACCCGGAGACGAGCCATGACGAGCGCCGACACACCCGACGGCCCCGGCCCCAAAGCGGCCCTGCCCGACCTCGTCCGCGCCGGCGCGTTCGTGGCCGCCGCCGGCTTCGAGCCGACCGAGGCCACCGGCACCCGCGTCGCCGGCCACGTCGACGTCGGCCCCGACCACCACACGCCGTGGGGCGTCGTGCACGGCGGGCTGTACACGCTCGTCGTCGAGTCGGCCGCCAGCATCGGCGCCTCGGCCGCGGTGCTCGACCGTGGCCAGTTCGCGGTCGGGCTCAACAACTCGACCGACTTCCTGCGCTCGACGACCGACGGCCGCCTCGACGTCGTGGCCGAGCCGGTGATCCAGGGCCGCACCCAGCAGCTGTGGCGCGTCACGCTCACCCGCGAGGACGGCAAGGCGGCCGCCCAGGGGACGGTCCGCCTGCAGAACGTCGACCTCCCCGGCTGAGGCCGTCCCTCGCGGGCACGGCAAAGGACCGGCCGCACGGCGGCGGCCGGCTCGTCCCGGCACGCGACCCGGCCAGCACAGCGGGCGACCCGACAGCAGGCGACCCGGCCGGAACGGGGGACGGCCGGCACGCCGGCGACGCACCGGGCTACGACGGTTTGGCCACCGTGCCCAGGAGGGGCTCGTCGGCGCTGCGCACGTCGGTGTTTGGTATGCCCTCCGGGAACGTCGCGCGCACCCGGTCGATCGCCCCCAGCGCCACGTCGAGGTGCAGCCGCCGGCTCGTCTCGTAGAACCGCGCCGCCTCGCCCGCCAGCTTGGGTCGCCCGTGCAGCGGCTTGTCGGACACGGCGAGCAGCGTGGCGTGCGGGATGCGGTACCGGAACCCGTTGGCCGCCACGGTCGCGGACTCCATGTCGACGGCGAGGCTGCGCGACAGGCGGATGGCCTCGAGCGCCCGCTGCCGCTGAAACTCCCAGTTGCGGTTGTCCGTCGTGAAGACCGTGCCGACCCGGAACGCCACGCTGCGCTGCTCGAGGGCGGCGAGCAGGAAGCGGTTGAGGTGGTGGTTCGGGGCCACCGGCACGTCCGTGGGCAGCACCTCGTCGAGCACGTGGTCGCGCCGCAGGTACGCATTGGCCAGCACGAAGTCGCCCAGGTCCTGGTGGTTCCGCAGTCCGCCGCAGTGGCCGATCATCACCATGGCGTCCGGACGCAGCACGCCGAGGTGGTCGGTGATCGTCTTGGCGTTCGACGGGCCGACGCCGATGTTGACGATGCTCACCCCGTCGCGCCGGTCGGTCCGCTCGTGCCATGCCTCCATCTGCACGCCGTCTCGCCGCGGCCCGAGCGCCTCCGGGAACCGCTCGCGGAACACCTGCACGTGCAGGTCGTAGTTCGTGAACAGCACGTAGCGCTGGAACGCCTCGGGGTCGGTGCCGGTGTAGTGCGACAGCCGGTCGAGGCTCAGCGCCACCCGCTCGGGACGGAACAGGAACAGCTTCTTGGCCCGGAGGTCCCACGTGGCGTCGTCGACCGCCTCGTAGAGCCGGGGATCGGCGAGCGGCACGGCCCGGCGTCCCCGCTCGACGCGCACGTGGGCGCCGAGGGCCAGCAGCGCCTGGACCTCCCGCTCGAGGTACCAGCGGATCGCGCGCACGCCGGCCACCTCGCCGTTCAGCTGCGGGTTGTGCACCGACCAGGGCCGCACGACGACGAGGCACGGGTACCAGCCCTCCGCCTCGATCGCCTCGAGCACGTCGCAGAGTTGCGCCGCCACCGTCGGGCGGGCGGCCGGCTCGAGGCTGGCGCCGTCGGCCTCGGCCAGCGCGACGCGGTCCCCGGCGAGATCGTGTTCCATGCGTGAGTATGGCCCCGCCTGCACTGGCGCCGAGCCCGGGCACACGATCTGACGGTGTGTCAGGCTGCGGTGGTGGCACGCGCCGCCGACCACCCGATCCACCCCGACGTCGACCTCGTGAGCGGCGGGTTCTGGGGTCGCGACCCCCACGACACGTTCGACTGGATGAGGGCCCACGCCCCCGTCTACTTCGACGACGCCAACGGCGTGTGGGGCATCACCCGCTACCACGACGTCAAGCACGTGTCCCGCACGCCCCAGGCGTTCTCGAGCGCCGGCGGCATCCGCCCCGACTCACCGGCCCTGCCGATGATGATCGACATGGACGACCCGGCCCACACGATGCGCCGCAAGCTCGTGAACCGGGGCTTCACGCCCCGCAGGGTGCGCGACGAGGAGGACCGCGTCCGCCGGGTCTGCGACGACATCATCGACCGGGTGTGCGAGCGGGGCACCTGCGACTTCGTGTGGGACATCGCCGCCCCGCTGCCCCTCATCATGATCGGCGACGCCCTCGGCGTGGCGCCCGAGGATCGCGACCGGCTCATGCGCTGGTCCGACGACCTGCTGCGGGGCCTCGTCGGCATCTCCGAAGAGAATCCAGCCACCCTGAGGGCCGCCGAGGCGTTCCTCGAGTACACCGAGTACGCCCACGGCGTCGTCGCCGACCGCCGGGCCTGTCCCCGCGACGACCTCATGAGCGTCCTCGTGCACGCCGAGGTCGACGGTGACCGGCTCGGCCCCGACGACCTGGTCCACGAGTCGCTGCTCATCCTCATCGGCGGTGACGAGACCACCCGCCACGTGATCTCGGGCGGCATGGCCCAGCTGGCGCTGCACCCGGAGCAGTGGGCGACCGTCGTCGCGGACCGGTCCACCCTGCCCGGCGCCGTCGAGGAGATGCTGCGCTGGGTGTCGCCGATCAAGAACATGGCCCGCACGGTGGTCGACGACGTCGAGCTCGCCGGCCAGCGCCTGGCTGCGGGCGACAAGGTCCTGCTGCTCTACCCGTCGGCCAACCGCGACGGCGACGTGTTCCCCGACCCCCACACGTTCGACATCGCCCGCAGCCCGAACGAGCACCTCGCGTTCGGCTTCGGGCCCCACTTCTGCCTCGGAAACAGCCTCGCCCGGCTCGAGGCCCGGGTGATGTTCGACCGGCTAGCCGACCGCCTGCCCGACCTGCGACTGGCCGACGGGATCACCGAGTCGCAGCTCGAGCGGCGTCCCGCCAACTTCGTGTCGGGCTACGAGAGCATGCCGGTGGCGTTCACCCCCACGGCCCCGGTGGGTGACGGCGGCTGAAACCGGCACACTGCCGCCATGGTCGACACCGGTGGCACCACGGGAGGTCCGGCGGACGAGACCGCCGGGGCGGACGAGACCGGCGTCTCGACGCTCGAGCTCTTCTTCGATCTCGTGTTCGTCTTCGCGGTCACACAGATCACCGGTGTGATAGCGGACGACCCGACGGCCTCGGGCGTCGCCCATGGCGTGGTCCTGTTCGCGCTCCTGTGGTGGGCGTGGGGCGCCTACGCCTGGCTCACGAACACGGTCGAGACCCGTGCGATGCCGGCCCGGCTCGTCCTGCTCGGCGCGATGGCCGCCGCGCTCGTGCTGGCCGTGGCCGTCCCCACCAGCTTCGGCGACGGGGGCCTGGCGTTCGGCCTCGCCTACCTGGTCGTGCTCTCGCTGCACCTGGCGCTGTTCGCCGTGGCCGCCGAGAACCCCGCCGACACCCGCCAGGCGCTGCGGCGCCTCGCCCCTACGAACCTCCTGGCGGCGCTGCTGCTCGTGGCCGGCTCGCTCGCCGGCGACCGGGTGCACGAGGCGGCGTTCGTGCTCGCGGTGATCGTGGCGTACGTCGGGCCGTACCTCACCGGCGTGTCCGGCTACACGGTCCACCCCCGGCACTTCGCCGAGCGCCACGGGCTGATCGTGATCGTCGCCCTCGGCGAGTCGATCATCGCCATCGGCGCCGGCGGCGACGAGATCGCCGTCGACCGCGCGCTCGCCGGCACCGCGCTGCTGGCCATCTCGCTCGTCATCGCGCTCTGGTGGGCCTACTTCGACGCCGACGCCGAGCGCTACGAGCGGGCCCTCACCGCCAGCCGCGGCGCCGACCGGGCCCGGCTGGCGCGCGACATCTACAGCTACCTGCACGTGCCGCTCGTGCTGGGCGTTGTGCTCGCGGCCGTGGGCATCCACGAGGCCCTGGTCCACCCCCGCGAGGCGCTCGACCCGGTCGTGGGCGGTGTGCTGGCCGCCGGCGTCGCGCTGTTCTTCGCCGGGCTCGGGGCCATGCGCCTGCGGTGCGGCGCCCGGGCCGGGACGGGGCACGTCGCGATCGTGGGGCTCGCCCTGCTCGTGGCGCTGGCCGCCCCGCACCTTGCGGCCAGCGCCTCCCTGGCGGTGCTCGCGGTCGGAGCGCTGGGGGCGGCCGTGGGGGACCGCTGGATGTCGCCCGCCGAGGCCCAGCCGGCCGTTCCGCCGTCCCGCTGACGACCGCAAGGTGCGGCCGCGCGGTCACGGATGGAACGCACGTTCCGAATCGCCGCCGCATGCTGCTTGAATCGTCTCCTGTGAGCCTCGACATCGACGCCGTGGCTGCCCATGTCGGTCGTGCCTGGGACGCCGACATCCTCCCGGTGCTCCACGACTACATCCGCATCCCGAACGTCTCGGTGGCCTACGACCGCGGCTGGGCCGAGGCCGGCCACATGGCACGGGCCACCGAGCTGTTGCGCAAGTGGTGCGCGGACCGGGCCGCCGACGGGTTGGCCGGCGCCCGCGTCGAGGTGCAGCAGGTCCCCGGCTGCACGCCGCTGCTCGTCGTCGACGTCCCCGCCACCGGCGGCGGCTCCGACGATCGGACCGTGCTGCTCTACGGCCATCTCGACAAGCAGCCGCCGTTCGCCGGCTGGCGCCAGGGCCTCGGCCCCTGGGAACCCGTCGTCGACGGCGACCGCCTCTACGGGCGCGGCAGCGCGGACGACGGCTACGCCACGTTCTCGGCGCTCGCCGCCCTCGGGGCCGTGCGGGCGGCCGGCGGCGCCCACGACCGCTGCGTCGTGCTCATAGAGGCCAGCGAGGAGTCGGGCAGCCCCGACCTGCCCGCCCACCTCGCGGCACTCGGCGACCGCCTCGGCAGCCCGTCGCTCGTGATCGCGCTCGACTCGTGGTGCGGCGACTGGGACCGCCTCTGGATCACCACGTCGCTGCGCGGCCTCGTCAACATGACGCTGCGGGTCGAGGTGCTGACCGAGGGCATCCACTCCGGCTCGGCCGGCGGCGTCGTGCCGTCGACGTTCCGGATCCTGCGCCAGCTGCTCGACCGGGTCGAGGATGCCCGCACCGGCGAGCTGCCCATCCCCGAGCTGCACGTCGAGGTGCCCGAGCACCGGCGCCGCCAGATCGCGGACACCGCTCCCGACCTCGGCGACATGGCCACCCGGTTCCCGTTCGTGCGCGGTGCCGGGCCGGTGGTCGGCGGGACCGAGGCAATGCTGCTCGCCCGCACGTGGGGCCCCGCCCTCGAGGTCACCGGGCTGGAGGGGGCGCCACCGCCGGCCGAGGCCGGCAACGTGCTGCGCCCGTGGACGGCCGCCAAGTTCTCGGTGCGGGTGCCGCCGACGGCCGACGCCCAGGCGGCGGCGGCCGCCCTGGTCAAGCGCCTGACGGAGAACCCCCCGTACGGCGCCCGCGTCACGGTCGACCCGGGGACCGCCGAGGACGGCTGGCACGCCCCGCCGGAGCCCCCGTGGCTGGTCGAGGCGATCGCCGCGGCCTCGACCGCAGCATTCGGCCGCCCGCACCGGGCGCTCGGCGAGGGAGGGACGATCCCGTTCATGGGCATGCTCGGCCGGCGCTTCCCCGATGCCCGGTTCGTGATCACCGGCGTGCTCGGCCCCGGGGCGAACGCCCACGGCCCGAACGAGTTCCTGCACCTGCCGACGGCCCGCAACGTGACCACCGCGGTCGCCCACATCCTCGACGCCCAGGCGCGCGCACCCGAGTAGGCACGCTTCGTGCCTGGAATGGCCACATCGCGTGCGGCCATTGGTGCCGAGCGCGGGCGCACTGACGATTAGCGTGGCGCCATGGCAGGAGAAGGTCACGGCACCCGGGCCGTCATCGCCGCGATGCTCGCCAACGCGGGCATCGCCATCGCCAAGTTCGTGGGCTTCGTCCTCACCCAGTCGGCGTCGATGCTGGCCGAGAGCGTGCACTCGCTGGCCGACACGTCCAACCAGCTCCTGTTGCTCCTGGGTCACCGCCGGGCCCGCAAGCCGGCGACGCCCGACCACCCGTTCGGCCACGGGCGCGAGCGGTACTTCTGGTCGTTCATCGTCGCCCTGATCCTCTTCAGCCTCGGCGGCGTGTTCGCCACCTTCGAGGGCATCGAGAAGATCCGCCACCCCCACGAGCTCGAGTCACCGGCCGTGGCCGTCGGCATCCTGCTCGTCGCGATCGTGCTGGAGGCGCTGTCGTTCCGCACAGCGGTCAACGAGTCGACTCACGTCAAGGGCGACCTCGACTGGTGGCAGTTCATCCGCCGGTCCAAGACCCCGGAGCTGCCCGTGGTGCTGCTCGAGGACTTCGGCGCCCTCATCGGCCTCACGCTGGCGCTCGCTGCGGTGGGCACCGCGCTGGTCACCGACGACGCGGTGTGGGACGGCTACGGCACGCTCTCGATCGGCATCCTGCTCCTCGTCATCGCCGCCATCCTGGCCGTCGAGATGAAGAGCCTGCTGATCGGCGAGTCGGCCAGCGAGTCTGACCAGCAGCGCATCGCCGCCGCCATCGAGATCGAGCCGAGCGTGACCCGGCTGCTCCACATGCGCACCGAGCACCTGGGCCCGGACGAGCTACTGGTCGGGGCGAAGATCGAGCTGGTCGCTGGGCTCGACGTGGCGGAGGTGGTCGAGGTGGTCAACCGGGTCGAGACGAGCGTGCGCCGCGCCGTGCCGGCCGTCCGCATCATGTACCTCGAGCCCGACATCTTCCGGACGCAGGTCCCGGCCGCCCACGACGCCGACCTGGCCCCGGCGCCCGCGGCGGGCGCCGGCGAGATCGCCACCGTCGTGGCCGCCGCCGCCCCCACGCGCGAGCCGGTCCCGCCCGCGGCGGACGGCCCGGCTCCACGGGCGCCCGAGCCGGAGCCGGCCGTTCCCACCCCCGCTCGGGCTGCCGAGGCGGCGACGCCTGCCCGGGCGGCGACGACCCTGTCCAACGTGCCCCAGGCCCCGCCCGACGCCCCGGCGGCCGCCGCCGACGCCGCCGCGCCGAGCGAGATGACCGTGCCCACGGCGTCGACCCCGGTTCCCGAGCCGGGTGCGGCGCCCGCACCCGCGCCGCTCAGCGACGAGGAGGTGGTCGCGGCCGAGCCGGTCGACGGCGAGGCCGTCCCGACGCCCGGCGAATCCCGGGAGCACGGCGAGGGCTGATCGGTGGCCACCGGGGCGTCCGACGCCGCACGCGAGGCCGGCAAGGTCCAGCTCGAACGCCTGGGTCGCCTCATACGCGAGCAGCGCAGCCTGGCGGAGATGTCGCTGCGCGAGCTCGCCGCCCGCACGAACGTCTCGAACCCGTACCTCTCCCAGATCGAGCGAGGCCTGCACGAGCCGTCGGTGCGGGTGCTGCGCTCGATCGCCAGGGCGCTGAACATGTCGGCCGAGAGCCTGCTGGTCCAGGCCGGCCTGCTCGACAGCGCCGAGCCGGGCGAGCCGCCGCCCACGGTCGTCTCGGCGATCCAGGCCGACGACCGCCTGACCGACGACCAGAAGTCGGCGCTGCTGGCCGTCTACCGCAGCTACATCGCCAGCGACGTGTAGCGGCGGGGGAACGGCTGCGCCGGACGCGTCGAACCGCCCGGGCGGGGGGGCCCGCCCGGGCGGTTCGACGAGGTGGGCGGCCGCAGGCCGCCGGCGCTCAGGCGCGCTTGGCGGTGCGGTTGGCCTTGGCGACCTTCGCCTCGACGGTCGTCTCGGCGCCGGCCAGCGGGGCGACGGTCTCGACGATCGCCTTGACCAGGTCGTGCTGGGCGTCGAGCAGCGACTTCACGAAGTCGTACTGCGAGTCGAGCACCTTGGCGGGCTTGGGCAGCGACGACGGGTAGGTGACGTCGGGAAGCTTGCCGTCGGCGAAGTCGACGCCCTTGCGGACGTAGTCGACGACCGGGCCCTGAAGGCCGCGGATGGTCTCGACGACCTTCGTCTCGGCATCGGTCACGGTGGTGAGCAGATCGGCCATGGTTGGCCTCCGGTTCTGTGAGCGGGTCGGAAGGGCGGTAACCCTGGACACCGCTAACTTTACCTAGCACTGCTTGGTTTCCAACGTGTCATCCGTCACAATATGCACAATGAAATCCGATCCGATAGGTCTGGTTTCACTGCACCGATCAGTAGGATCACGCGCGCAGGCACGATCTCTGGAGGACGACGATGACCATCCGACTGGGCGACGACGCCCCCAACTTCACCGCCGACACCACCGAGGGGACCCTCGACTTCTACGACTGGAAGGGTGACAGCTGGGCGGTCCTGTTCTCCCACCCGAAGGACTTCACGCCGGTGTGCACCACCGAGCTGGGCCGGGTGGCCGAGCTCAAGCCCGAGTTCGACCGGCGCGACGTCAAGGTCATCGGCCTCTCGGTCGACACCCACGAGAACCACGAGGGCTGGAGCCAGGACATCAAGGACGTGACCGGCCACGAGCTGAACTTTCCGCTCATCGCCGACCCCGACCACAAGGTGTCCGACCTCTACGACCTGATCCACCCGAACGCCAGCGACACGGCGACGGTCCGGTCGGTGTTCGTGATCGGCGACGACAACAAGGTGAAGCTCACGCTCACCTATCCCGCCTCTACCGGCCGCAACTTCGACGAGCTGCTCCGGTCGATCGACTCGCTGCAGCTCACGGCCAACCACAAGGTCGCCACGCCCGCCGACTGGAACCAGGGTGAGGACGTGATCATCGTGCCGGCCGTCTCCGACGAGGAGGCCAAGGACCGCTTCCCCGAGGGCTGGGAGGCGAAGAAGCCCTACCTCCGGGTGACCAAGCAGCCCGGCTGACCTCCGCCACCTGCGACGACGCACGAGCGCCCGCCGCCGGCCCCGTGCCGGCAGGCGGGCGCCTGGCGCCGGGCCCCGTGACCCGCCCGATCGGACGCCCCTAGGGTGTCGCGCGTGGCCCTCTACGTCGGCGATCGTCAGCACCGACGGTCCCGGCCCGTGCCGGCGGCGGCTGCGGTACACGCCACGAAGGTCTACGGCTCGGGCACCACCGCGGTGCGGGCGCTCGACGACGTCAGCCTGCAGGTTCCCGCGCGCCGCTTCACCGCCATCATGGGCCCCTCCGGCTCGGGCAAGTCGACGCTCATGCACTGCCTGGCCGGGCTCGACCGCCTCACCCGGGGCGATGTGTTCATCGACGGCACGGCGCTGTCCTCGCTGTCCGAGCGGCGGCTGACCAAGCTACGGCGCGAGCGGGTCGGCTTCGTGTTCCAGGCCTACAACCTCGTGCCCACGCTGACCGCCGGCGAGAACATCACGCTGCCGCTGTCGCTCGCGCGGCGCCGCCGGGACCAGGACTGGATCGACGCGGTGATCGACGCCGTCGGCCTCGGAAACCGGCTCGGTCACCGGCCCTCCGAGCTGTCGGGCGGCCAGCAGCAGCGGGTCGCCGTGGCGCGAGCGCTCGCCAGCCAGCCGGCGATCGTCTTCGCCGACGAGCCCACGGGCAACCTCGACCGGCGCAGCGGCCACGAGGTGCTCGCCTTCCTGCGCTACGCGGTCGACGCTCTCGGCCAGACGGTCGTCATGGTGACGCACGACCCGCTGGCCGCCAGCTACACGCACCACGCCCTGTTCCTCGCCGACGGGCGCATCGTCGACGAGGTCTTCCGGCCCACGCCCGGGAGCGTGCTGCACCACATGGGTCGCCTCGAGTAGCGGTCGGCGGTGCTCAGCGTCTCGGTGCACGACTTGCGGGCGCACGTCTCGCGATACCTGCTCACCTTCCTCGCCGTCGCCCTCGGTGTTGCCTTCGTCAGTGGCGTGAACACGCTGACCGACACGATCACCCGTACCTTCGACGATCTGTTCACCCGCGCGTACGAGGGGACGGACGTCTACGTCCGGGGCATCAGCCAGTTCGACGCGGGCGCGCCGGGCCTCGGTGCCGGCGTGCCCCGGCCCTCGATCGACGGCAACCTCGTCTTCGAGGTCGGGGCCCTGCCGGGTGTGGCCGACGTGGCCGGCACGGTCCAGGGCTACGCCCAGCTGCTCGACGAGGAGGGCCGCCCCTCGGGTGGCGACGCCCTCGGCGGCCCGACGTTCGGCCGCAACTGGGTCGACGTCGAGGACCTGAACCCCTTCGACCTGGTCGCCGGCGGCCACCCGCCGAGCGGGCCGGGCGAGGTCGTGATCGACGCGGCGGCCGCCGACGACGCCGGCTACCGGGTGGGCGACGAGGCCCAGGTGCAGACGAGCGACGGCGTCCACGACGTCATCGTGACCGGCATCGCCCGCTACGGCGGCACCGAGGGGACCGGGGCCCCGAGCTTCGTGCTGTTCGACGAGGCCACGGCCGTCGAGCTGCTGGGCGGCGGCACCGGGAAGGTGGCCGGCGTGGGTGTGGTCGCCGCCCCCGGCCAGGACCCCCTCGAACTGCGCGACCGCGTCGCCTCGGTCGTCGGGGGCCGGGCGGAGGTCGTCACCGGCGACCAGCTCACCGAGGAGAGCCAGTCGTCCTACCGCCAGAACCTCGCCTACGTGCGGACGTTCCTCCTCGTCTTCGCCCTCATCTCGGTGGCCGTCGGGGGCTTCGTCATCTACACGAGCTTCTCGTTCATCGTGGCCCAGCAGCAGCGCCAGGTGGCGCTGCTGCGCGCCCTCGGTGCCAGCCGCACCCAGGTGCTGGCGTCGATCGCCGCCGAGGCGCTGATCGTGGGCGTGCTGGCCTCGGCGGTCGGGTACGCGCTGGGCGTCGGTCTGGCGACGGTCTTGACCCGCGTGCTCGTCGCCGACGGCGCCGCCCGCGTTGCCGTGCTGCCGGGCTCGGCCGCCGTGGCGCTGGCCATCGGCACGCTGGCCACGATCGGATCGGCGTTCTTCCCGGCGCTGCGGGCGGCCCGGATCCCTCCGGTCGCTGCCATGCGCGACGTCGCCGTCGACGTCAGCTACCGCTCGCCGCGGCGCCTGGCGGCGGGTGCGCTCGTGGCGGCGCCGGGGGCCTACGCGCTCGTGCGCGGCGCGCTGGACCACGACGTGCGGTGGGCGGCGGGCGGGGCGCTGGCCGTGTTCACCGCCGTGATCGTGCTCGGGCCCGTGCTGGCGCGCCCGGCGTCGGTCGTGCTCGGCGCCCTGCTGCCCGGCGTCCGCGGCATCGTGGGCCGCCTCGCCCAGCAGAACGCCGCCCGCAACGCCAAGCGGACCGCCTCGACGGCGTCCGCACTGATGATCGGCCTGGGCGTCGTCACGCTCGTGCTCGTGGCGAACGCGTCGGTGCGGGCATCGATCGACGAGCTGGTCGACCGCCAGTTCCGCGGCGACTACGTGGTCGATGCCGGCCCGGCGTTCAGCGTCGGCGGTCTGGCCCCGGGCGTGGCCCACACGATCGCCGGGTTGCCCGACGTCGACGCCGCCACGGGCGTGCGGTTCGGCTTCGCGGTGATCGGCGGCGCCACGGCCACGATCGGCGGCCTCGACACCGCGGCCGCCCCGGCGGTGCTCGACGTCGGCGTCGTGGAGGGCGACCTGGCGAGCCTGGGTGTCGACGGGGTGGCGGTGGCCGAGGACGTGGCTCGCGACCACGGGTTGCGGGTCGGCGACACGATCGAGGTGTCGTTCACCGACACCGGCCTGCGCAGGCTGCGGGTGGGGGCGGTGCTGGCGGCCGGGGACCTCACCGGCGACTACGTCATGGACCTCGAGGGGTTCGCCGCCAACTTCCCCGAGATCGACGACGTCCAGGTGTGGATCGCCACGGTCGAGGACGTGGGCGCCGCCGAGGCCGAGGCGGCCATCGGCCAGGTCCTCGCCCCGTTCCCGGCCGCCGACCTGCAGGACCTGCAGGCCTACAAGGACGCCACCAAGGCCCGGTTCGATCCCGTGCTCGTGCTGATCAACGTGCTCCTGGCGCTCACGGTGCTCGTCGCCATGGTCGGCATCGTGAACACGATGGTGCTCTCGATCGTCGAGCGCCGCCGGGAGATCGGCCTGATGCGGGCGGTCGGCGGCCTGCGCAGCCAGGTGCGGGCCGCCGTCCGCTGGGAGGCGCTGCTCATCTCGAGCTTCGGTCTGGCCGCGGCCGTGGCGGTAGGCACGGCGTTCGCCTGGGTGCTCGTGCGCGCGCTGGCCGAGCAGGGGTTCTCGGTGTTCGCCGTGCCGGTCCGCCAGCTGGCGGCCGTGACCGCCGTGATGCTGGTCCTCACGCTGGTGGCGTCGCTCGTGCCGGCGGTGTGGGCCGGCCGGCGCGACATCCTCACCGCCATCGCCGTGGACTGACGGCGCCACAAGGCGGCCGCCGGGGCCCGCCTCGGTCCCGGTCAGCTGGTGGTCGGCGCGGGCTCGGCCGGCTCGCGGTCGGACGAGGTCCGTGTGATGCGCACCTCGGTGATGGCCCGCCCGTTCACGTCGGTGACCGCGAACCTCCAGGGACCGGCCTGGACCACGTCGCCCGGCTCCTCGGGCAGGCGCCCGAGCCGCTCGAGGATGTAGCCGGCGACCGTGGCGTAGGGGCCCTCGGGCACCTCGATGCCGATGTCGGGCAGGTCGTGCACCGGGAACCGGCCGGGCAGCACGTACGCTCCGTCGGCCTCGCGCCTGATGTCCGCCGTGTCGCGGTCCGCCTCGTCGTAGATCTCGCCGACGACCTCTTCGACCAGGTCCTCGACCGTGATGATGCCCTCGGCCCCGCCGTGCTCGTTGATCACGATGGCCATCTGAGCCCTGCGGACCTGCATGTCGCGCAGCGCCTCGAGCACGGTGACCGACTCGGGGAAAAGCATGGCGGGCTGCACCTGCGCGCCGACCGTGCAGGTCGGGTCGTCGGAGAGCAGGTCCCGCAGGTGCACGATGCCCACCGACTCGTCGAGGCTGCGGGCGTGGCCCACCGGCGCCCGCGAGTGGCCCGATGCCACCAGCTCGTCGCGCCCGGCCGTGCAGGTCTCCTCGGGGTCGAGGACCAGTACGTCGGTGCGGGGCCGAAGCACGTCGTGCAGGGTCCGCTCGCCGATGTCGAACGCGCCGTCGATGATGTTGCGCTGGTGGGGGGAGAAGTTGGCCTGCGTGGCGACCATGTCGCGCAGCTCCTCCTCGGTGATGTCCTCGCCCTGCCGGTTGGGATCGGCGCCGAGCAGGCGTACCACCAGGTCGGTCGACGCGGAGAGGAGCCACACGGCCGGGCGTGTGAGCGTGGCCATCGCCGCCAGCGGGCGGGCGGACAGCATGGCCCAGCGCTCGGCCCGCTGCATGGCGATGCGCTTCGGGGCCAGCTCGCCGAAGACCAGCGTGAGGTACGAGAGGATGATCGTGACGATCACGATCGAGGCCGGCTCCGCGGCCCCGCCGAGGAAGCCGAGCGAGTCCTGGAGCGGCTTGGCCAGCGACACGGCGGCCGAGGCCGAGGCAAGGAACCCGGCGACAGTGATGCCGATCTGGATCGTCGCAAGGAACTGGTTCGGCTCGCGGGCGAGGCGGGCGAGCAGGGCGCCGGTGGCCGACTTCCTCTCGAGGCGCTGGATCTGCCCCTCACGCAGCGACACGAGTGCCATCTCGGTGCCCGAGAAGGCGGCGTTGATGATCACCAGGGCGCCCACGAGGGCGATCTGGGGAAGGACGCCGCTCACGGCCGGGCCCGGCGCCGCAGCGGGCGGGGATCGCGGGCGACGGGGGCGCCCGGTGGGGTGGGGCGAGGGGCTGGGGGTTCGGGGTGGTCCACGGGGATCGGCCTCAGGATAACGCCGGACGTGGTCGGGACCGTCGGGCCATGGGTGATGGCCACGGGGTACCCCGTCGGCGCCGGCCGAAGCCGCGTCGACAAGCACGGCGTGGCGAGGCATGGGCCGGCGTGGGGCACCATGCAGGCCATGCCGACCCCCGTCACCCTGTCGCTCGAGGCCGAGGCGTTCGTCGCCGAACGCCACCTCGCCACGTTGACCACGCTGCGCCCCGACGGCTCGCCTCACGTCGTGGCCGTCGGCTTCACGTGGGACGCCGCGACCGGGCTGGCCCGGGTCATCACGTTCGCTCCCTCGCGCAAGGCCCGGAACCTGGTGGCGGCGCCCGGCAGCAGGGCGGCGGTGTGCCAGGTGGACGGCGGGCGGTGGCTCACGCTCGAGGGATCGGCCACGGTGAACGACGACCCGGCGCGGGTGGCCGAGGGGGTGCGGCGCTATGCCGAGCGCTACCGCCAGCCCGGCGAGCGCGCCGACCGGGTCGTCATCGAGATCGTTGTGGACCGGGTACTGGGCCGGGCATGACCCGAGGCCGCGCCGGGCCGAGCATGACCCGAGCCCGCGCCGGGCATGACCCGAGCCCGCGGCGGGCCGAGCATGATCCGAGGCCGCGCCGGACCGGGCCTGGTGCGGCCCTGGGCCTGGTGCGGCCTTGAGCCTGGCCGGGGCATGGGCCTGGCCGAGGCATGGGCCTGGCCCGGGCATGGACTGGGGCCGGGCGCATCGGCCGGGGCACCGGCCGAGGCGGGATGGGCTGAGCGCTGCCTGAGCCGGCCGTAGCCCGGTCGCAGCCGGGGGCCGGCTCGGGGCCGCCCGGGCTCGCCGCTCCTCAGTCGTCGGCCGGATGCATGGCGGCTGCGTCGAAGAAGGCGCGCATCGTCGTGATGCGGCCGTCGTCGTCGAAGGTCATGTGGTCGATGATGTCGATGGCGTAGACCTCGCCGCCCAGGTTGGGCCGGGCCTGCATCGTGAACGTCGCCTCGGCGCCGATCACGACCCGGATGCCCAGCGGGCGCAGCTCGACGCCGTCGGGCACGGCCTGCGTCTCGTCCCAGAACGCGCCGATGGCCTCGCGGCCCTCGCGCCGGGGCGTGCCCACGGGGTCCTCGATCCAGGCGTCGTCGGTGAAGCAGCCGAGCCAGGCCTCGCGGTCACCTGCGGTGAAGGCGGCGAGGTAGGCGTCGATCGTCTTGTCGATGGCGGCGCGGTCGACCATGCGGCCACCGTAGTCCTGACGGGTCGTCAGATGTAGGCCTGCGGTTCGCCCTCTGCGCGAGAGCGCCCAACGCCGGCTACGCCGCCGGGTTCTCGACGCCGCCAGGCCGCTCCCGCCGTCCGGGGCGCTCGTCGGCCCCGAAGATGATGCGTGGCCCCCGGTCCCACGTCAGGTAGCTCCACGCCCAGTTGAGCAGCACCGACGCCCGGTTCCGGACGCCCGCGAGGTAGAGCAGGTGCAGGCCGAGCCAGGCCAGCCAGGCGATCGTGCCGTGCAGCTTGATCCCGAACGGCAGCTCCGCCACGGCCGACCGACGGCCGATCGTGGCCATGGTGCCCCGATCGACGAAGTGGAACGGCTGGGTGCCCTTGCCCTCCAGCAGCCGGGTGATCTGGCGCGCCACGTGCGCTCCCGACTGCATGGCCACGGGGGCGAGCTGGGGCAGCGGGTCGCCCGAGCCGCCGGGGGCGGCCGCCAGGTCCCCGATGGCCCACACGCCGCCATGGCCGGGCACGGCCAGATCGGGGCCGACCACGACGCGGCCCTGCCTGGCGGTATCGAGGCCGAGGGCCTCGGCCAGGGGGTGGGCCCGCACGCCGGCTGCCCACACGACTGTCTCGGTGGGGAGCACGTCGCCGGAGGCGAAGCGGACGTGATCGGCGGTCACCTGGTCGACCGCCTCGCCGAAACGCAGCTCGACGCCCCGGGCCTCGAGCGTGGCCATGGCGTGGCGCTGCGAGCTGGGGGCGAACCCCCCGAGCGGGGCGTCGCGCATCTCGACGAGCACGACGCGGGCCCGGGTCATGTCGAGGCGGGGGTAGTCGTTGCGGAACACGGTGGCGAACAGCTCGGCCAGGGCCCCGGCGGTCTCGACGCCGGTGGGACCGCCGCCCACGACCACGAACGTGAGCGCCCCCTTCGCCACGAGCGAGGGGTCCACGTCGGCCGCCTCGAACCGCTCGATCATGTGGTTGCGCACGATCTCGGCGTCCTCCAGCGTGTACAGGGGGAACGCGTGCTCGGCCGCGCCGGTGATGCCGAACCACGTGGTCACGGCGCCGGCGGCCAGCACGAGGTGGTCGAACGCGATGTGCTCCTGCTGCTGACCGGCGTCGAGCCGGTCGACTGCGACGGTGCGCCGGCCCCAGTCGACGCCGGTGACCCGGCCCCGCCGGAACGTGACGTTGCGCTGCCGGTGGAACAGGCCCCGGATCGGGTGCGCCACGTCGGCCGCGTTCAGCCCCGCCGTGGCCACCTGGTAGAGCAGCGGCTGGAACGTCGTGTAGTTCTGCTGGTCGACGATGGTGACGTCGACCGGCGCCTTGGCCAGGTCCCGGGCGGCGGCGAGACCGGCGAACCCGGCGCCGACGATGACGACGTGGGGACGGACGCCCATGGCGCGCTCCTAGCTCGTGAAAGGCTTCACAAGAAGCCTAGCGGGGACTCCTCGGGTTCTTCCCCCGAATTCGCGACCGGGACGGGGGAATCGGCCGAGCCGGCCGGTGCCTTCGGGGGCAGTTGGCAGCCCGGGCACCAGAACGTCTGGCGCGCCTGGTCGCCCTGGCGCCGCACCCGGATCGCCACCCCGCAGCGAGGACAGGCCCGGCCGGGCTTGCCATAGACCGCCACGCCGCCGGCGTGGGTGACACGGGGACCGCCGCCCAGGTTCGCCCGTAGCAGCCGGTGGGCGACCGTCCAGAGCCGGCGCCGGAGCGCCTCGTCGACGTCGCGCAGCGGCGTGAACGGGTCGACGGCGCAGGCGAAGCAGACCTCGCTCTTGTAGACGTTGCCGACGCCCGCGGCGATGCGCTGGTCGAGCAGAGCCTCGGCCAACTCGGTCGAGGGTGGGGCGGCGGACAGCCGGGCGAGCACGGCGTCGAGGTCGATCTCCGGACGGCACAGGTCGGGTCCGAGCGCGGCGACCGGGCGGGGCTCGCCGGCGTCCCGCCGGTACGTCTCGACGTCGGGGGCGGCGAAGCACACGGCCTGCCACCCGTTGTCCGCGTCGATCGCGACGCGGAGCTGGCCGCGGGGCCTCCGCCAGCGCTTGCCGCTGCGGTAGAGATGCCACGACCCGGTCATGCGCAGGTGGGTGCGCAGCGACAGCCCGCCGGCGAAGTGCACGAGCAGGTGCTTGCCCCGTGCCTCGACGCCCTCGATGCGCTCGCCCGGTCGTGGGCGCTCGCCCCGAAGCGTGGGCGCCTCGAAGCGCACGAGCGTGCGGCCCTCGAGCGCCGGGCGCATCCGGGCCGCGGCCCGGAACAGGGAGTCGCCCTCGGGCACGGCTCAGGAGGCCTCGGCCTCGATCGGCACGGGGCTGTCGGGGTCCGGCGTGCCCACCTCGACGACCCGGAACGTGCGCCGGTAGGCCAGGGGCGAGGTGCCGGCCAGGCGGCGGAAGTGCGTGCGCAGGCCCGTGGCCGTGCCGAACCCGCAACGCTGCGCCACGATCTCGACCGGCAGGTCGGTCGTCTCGAGCAGGCGCTGGGCGTGCAGCACCCGCTGGCGGGCGAGCCACTGCATCGGCGTTGTGCCGGCCGCGGCCCGGAAGCGGCGGGCGAACGAGCGGGGGCTCATCATCGCCTGGCGGGCCATGTCCTCGACCGTGAGCGGATCGTCGAGGTGGGCGACGGCCCAGTCGAGCGTGCGGCCGATGGGATCGTCGTCGGGGCACTCGGGCACCGGGGCGTCGACGAACTGAGCCTGGCCGCCGTCGCGCTGGGGCGGCACGACCATGCGGCGGGCGAGGGCGTTGGCCACCTCGGCGCCGTGGTCCAGGCGCACGAGGTGCAGGCACAGGTCGATGCCGGCTGCCGTGCCCGCCGAGGTGTAGATGCGATCGCCGGCGTCGACGAACAGCACGTTGGGGTCGACGTCGATGGCCGGGTAGGCGGCCGCCATCTCGGCCGCGTGCATCCAGTGGGTGGTGGCCCGCCGGCCGTCGAGCAGGCCGGTCTGGGCGAGCAGGAAGGCACCGCTGCACACGCTGACGAGTCGCCCGCCGCGCCCGTGCACGGCGCGCAGCGTGTCGAGCAGGACCGGGTCGGCCGGCCGGGTGCGGTCGTGCCAGACGGGGACGACGACGGTGTCGACGTCGCCCATGTCGTCGAGCGTCCAGGGCGTCTGCAGCATCCAGTCGCCGTCGACGACGCCGGCGCTGCCGCCGGCGAGCGAGATGACGCGGAGCTCGTACCAGGGGTCGGCGTACTCCGAGCGGTCCAGGCCGAAAACCTCGTGGACAACCCCCAGCTCGAACGCGGCAAACTGCCGGCCGACGAGCGCGGCGACCTTGTGGCGCCGTGCGCCTCGCCGGGGCTGATCGGGGCGGTGTCCTCGTGACATGGCTCTAGCTTGGCAGAATTCTTTCGGATATGCGCTGCACTGCCACTCGACCAGGCGGCGCGACGAGCCGAGGATGGAGACATGTTCAGCGTGCACTGCCCTCGACACGGCACCGAGGTGCTGCTCAGCGAGAGCCGCATCACGGCTCTTGACTCGTCCGGCGACCGGACGACGGTGCGCTGGGTCTGCTGGTGCGGCCACCAGGGTTCGCACCGCACCGGCCGCTCGCGGTCGTCCCTCGGCGCCCTCTGAGCGCCGCCGCTCAGCGGGCGCGGGCGACGAGGCCGCGGTAGCCGTCGGCGAAGCCCGCGGACCGCAACCCGTCGGCCCACGGGGTCGTGCGGACCGGCTCGCCGTCGACCGTCGCGATCTCGTGCGACCGGACCCGCCGCGACCTGACCCGCTCCCCCAGCGCCTCGGGCCACCCCGGGTGGGCCTCGGCGGCCGGGAACGTCCACACCGACCGGCCGCCGCGCTCGACGTAGGCGACCGGGCCGCCGTCGACGAGGACCACGAGCGCGCCGGCCGCCCGGGCCGGGCGACCCCCGCTCTCGGGCCACGGCAGGGCTGCGCCGTAGGGCTGCGCCGGGTCGGTGGCGGCCAGCACGACCGGCGGGGGCTCGCCCCCGGGTTTGATGTCGGCGGGCTTGGCCGAGCGCAGCCGGTCCACCGCCCCGGGCAGAGCGAACTGGGCGGCACCCAGGCCAGCGACGAAGTAACCGCGGCGCACCCGGCCCTTCTCTTCGAGCGCGCGGAGCACGGGGTAGACCCCGGCGAAACCGCCCTCGGTGCCCTCGCCCAGCGCCGCCTCGCGGGTGAGCACGCCGTAGCGCTCGACCAGCTGGCTGGCCCGGGCGTGCACGATCTCGGTGGGTGAGGGCCGGGGGTCGAGCAGCGGCGCCACCAGCGACCACCGGCCGGCGCCCGACGGCGGGCCGAGCCGTTGCAGCCGCCCCACGGCGGGTCGGCGCCGGCCGGCCGCCTTGCGGACCTTGCCGCTCACGTAGGCGCGCAGTGGTGCCAGCGAGTCGTTGGTCACCAGACCCGCCCACACGAGGTCCCACAGCGCGGCCAGCACGGTGACGTCGTCGTAGGGCTGGCCGGCGTGCTGCACGGCGCGCACGAGGTCGGACCAGAAGGAGGCGCCCCGCTGCCGGAGCCCCTCGAGCAGCGCCTGGTGCACCGGCCCATCGGGGAGCTCGGCCGCCTCGTCGGCCGTGGGCACGAGCACCGCGGCCCGATCGCGGAACACGAGGCGCACCCGACCGTCGTTGGCCCCGACGGAACCGGCGCCCACCCACACCAGCTCGCCCGCCGTGCACAGGGCGTCGAGGTCGGCGGGCCGGAACTCGGCGAGGCGGGCCGGCATGACCTCGCTCTCGAGCACCGACGCCGGCACCGGCGCGCCCTGCAGCTGGCCGATGACGTCGGCCAGGGCATCGATGCCCCGGCGGCGGCTGCCTATGCCGTGCCACTGCTGCAGGAACCGGGCGAGCGTCGCCCCGTCGACCGGCTCGACCTCGTGGCGCAGCTTGGCGAGCGACCGGCGCCGCAGCTGGCGGAGTACCTCGACGTCGCACCACTCGCGCTCGATGCCGTCGGGCCGGAACTCACCCTGCACCACCCGGCCGTGGGTCTCGAGGCGGGCGAGCGCCCGGGCGGTGCGGTCCAGCCCGGCGCCGTAGCGGACGGCGGCCTGGGCGGTGGTGAAGGGCCCGTGCGTACGGGCGAAGCGGGCCACGAGCCCGTCGAGCGGGCCCTCGACCGGCTCGGTGAACACGCTCGGGAGCCCGAGGGGCAGCGAGACGCCGAGGGCGTCGCGCAGGCGGCCGGCGTCCTCGGCGGCGCACATGCGCTCCTCGCCGGCCACGGTGGCGCGGAAGGCCCGCCGCTCGGCGACGAGCTGGTCGACCCAGTCGGCGGCAGTGTCGCCCGCGCAGCGGGCGTCGATCTCGGGCATCGACAGCGGGCCGAGCCGGCGCAGCACGTCGTGAAGCTCATCGAGGTCGCGCGCCCGCCGGCCGTCCGCCAGGCACTGCAGCTCGAGCTCGAGGTCCGCGAGCGCCCCGGCGTCGAGCAGCTCACGCATCTCGTCAGCACCAAGCAGGTCGTTGAGCAGGTCGCGGTCGAGCGCGAGGGCGGCGGCCCGGCGCTCCGCGAGCGGGGCGTCGCCCTCGTACATGTAGACGGAGATCCAGCCGAACAGCAGAGACTGGGCGAACGGCGAGGCATTGGGCGTCTCGACCTCGACGACCCGCACGCGGCGCGCGCGGATGTCGGCCAGTACCTCGCGCAGCGCCGGCAGGTCGAACACGTCGTTGAGGCACTCGCGCGTCGCTTCCAGCAGGATCGGGAAGGTGTGGTAGCGCCCGGCCACGGCCAGCAGGTCGGCGGACCGCTGGCGCTGCTGCCACAGCGGCGTGCGCCGGTCGGGCCGGCGACGTGGCAGCAGCAGCGCCCGGGCCGCGCTCTCACGGAAGCGGCTGGCGAACAGCGCGGTGTTGGGCAGCTCGGCGACGATCAGGTCGTCGATCTCGTCGGGAGCGATCGTGAGTGCCTCGATCACGGTGGCCTTGGCCTGCGTGGGGCGGGCAGTCGCCGGGCCGGCCTCGAGGCCGTCGTCGGCCCACCAGCCCTTGTCGTCGACCGGATCGTCGATCGTGTCCGGCAGGCGGATGACGATGCCGTCGTCGCTCCAGATCATCTCGATCTCGGTGCCCCACCACTCGGCCAGGCGGTTCTTGAGCGCCATGCCCCAGGGTGCATGGACCTGGGCGCCGAACGGGGACAGGATGCAGACCCGCCAGTCGCCGATCTCGTCGCGGAACCGCTCGACGACGATCGTGCGGTCGTCGGGAACCGCGCCGGTCGCGTCGGCCTGCTCGTCGAGGTAGGCGACCACGTTGGCCGCGGCCCGCTCGTCGAGCCCGTGCACCGAGCGCAGGCGCTCGATGGCGGCGTCGGGTGACTCGCGCAGCTCGCGCACGAACGCCCCGAGCGCCCGGCCCAGCTCGAGGGGCCGCCCCGGCCCGTCGCCGTGCCAGAACGGCATCTTGCCGGGCTGGCCGGGCGCCGGCGTCACGATGACCCGCTCGTGGGTGATCTCCATGATGCGCCACGTTGTGGCGCCGAGCAGGAACGTCTCGCCCGTGCGGCTCTCGTAGACCATCTCCTCGTCGAGCTCGCCGACCCGTGTGCCGTCGGGCAGGAAAACGCCGAACAGGCCGCGGTCGGGGATGGTGCCGGCGTTCGTCACGGCCAAACGCTGGGCCCCGGCCCGGGCCCGCACCACGCCCTCGACCCGGTCCCACACGACTCGGGGCCGCAGCTCGGCGAACTCCTCGGAGGGGTAGCGGCCCGACAGCAGGTCGAGCACGGCATCGAGCACCTCGTCGGACAGCTCGGCGAAGGGCGCCGCCCGCCGCACGAGCGCCGCCAGGTCGTCGACTCGCCAGTCGTCCAGGGCGACGGTGGCGACGATCTGCTGGCACAGCACGTCGAGCGGATTGCGGGGGTACCGGGTCGACTCGATGAGCCCGTCGTGCATGCGCTGCACCACCACGGCCGCCTCGAGCAGGTCGTGGCGGTGCTTCGGGAACAGCTTGCCCCGGCTCGCCTCGCCGAGGGAGTGCCCGGCCCGCCCGATGCGTTGCAGCCCCCGGCTGACCGCCCCGGGTGACTCGACCTGGACGACGAGGTCGACCGCGCCCATGTCGATGCCCAGCTCGAGGCTGGAGGTGGCGACGAGGCCACGGAGGCGGCCGGACTTCAGCTCGTCCTCGATCTGCACCCGCCGCTCGCGCGACAGCGAGCCATGGTGGGCCTTGACGAGCTCGTCCTCGCCCTCCGGCGGCGAGGTGCCCTCGGCCTCGGACCCCCGGCCGTCGTTCTGGTAGCGCAGCTCGTTGAGCCGGGTGGCCAGCCGCTCGGCCAGACGACGGGCGTTGACGAAGATGAGCGTCGAGCGGTGCGACTCGACCAGTTCGAGCAGCCGGGGGTGGATGGCTGGCCAGATCGAGCGCCGCACCGGCCCGGCCGCCGCCGGGCCCGACGCCGGCTCGTCGATGACCTGGCCGAGATCGCCCATGTCGTCGACCGGCACGATGACCTCGACGTCGAGCTGCTTGCGCATGCCGGCGTCGACGATCGTGACCGGGCGAGGCGTGCGCGTGCGGCCTTCGCCGCCCCTGCGGCCGTCGCCCGAACCACCGCCTGCGCCTCCGTGGCCCGAACCGCCGGCCTCCGGGCCGCCGGTGCCCGAACCGCCGCCTTGCGTTCGGCCGGGGGCGACGGCGGCCGAGGCCGGCGTCGCCGAGCTCTCGCCGGCGGCGTCCATCGGCGAGGCCGAGCTCGCCGAGCTCTCGGCGGCGGCGTCCATCGGCGGGGCCGAGGGCACGTCGTAGCCGCCCAGGAACCTGGCGACGACGTCGAGCGGGCGCTGGGTGGCGGACAGCCCGATGCGCTGGGGCGGCCGGTCGGTCAGGGCTGCGAGGCGTTCGAGCGTCAGCGCCAGGTGGGCGCCCCGCTTGGTGGGCACCAGCGAGTGGATCTCGTCGACGATGACGGCCTCGACGCCACGCAGGGACTCGCGGGCCTGCGAGGTAACCATCAAGTAGAGCGACTCGGGGGTGGTGATGAGGATGTCGGGCGGGTTGCGCACGAGCTGGCGGCGCACGTCGGCCGGTGTGTCGCCCGTGCGCAGGCCCACTGTGGGCTCGCGGAACGGCTCGCCGAGGCGTTCGGCGGCGGCGCGGATGCCGACGAGCGGCGACCGCAGGTTCTTCTCGACGTCGACGGCGAGGGCCCGCAACGGCGACACGTAGACGATCGAGGTGCGGCGGCGGTCGCCGTCACCCGGCGGCCGCCGGCCGGGGGCGACCAGCCGGTCGATGCCCCACAGGAAGGCGGCCAGGGTCTTGCCCGAGCCGGTGGGGGCGAGGATCAGCGTGTGCTCGCCGGTGGCGATCGCCGGCCAACCCTGCTGCTGGGCGGGCGAGGGCGCGGGGAAGGTCGTCTCGAACCAGGCCCGCACGGCGGGCGTGAACAGGTCCAACGCCACGACGGTCACGCTAGCGACGGGGTGTGACACCCGAGGCCGGGGCGGCCGGACGAGGCGGCCGGACGAGGGGGAACCGGCGACGCCTGCCCCGGACGCGAAGAAGGGACCCGTCGCAACAGGTCCCCTCGGTGAAATGGCCAGGGGGGCGGGGCGGGCGGGCGGACAGGCACCCCGCCCCCAACTGGCGTGCACCTAGACAACTACCCCCGGGTAGCAATTAGCAAACCGAGCGCACAAAAAGTCTCGTCACCGCGACGGAGCCCAACTGCGGCCGCGTCCACCACCACGGTGGCCTTCATGTTCGGGGTGGATGTCGCACACGAAGCCGTAGCTGCCGTCGTCGAGCTGGAGCGTGAGCGCCTGCCGCGACGGGCCCTGCCGGGGCGGGTTCCCGGTCCAAACCCGGCCGGCGCGGAGGCCCGCGCACCCCTTGCGACGAGGACGAACGGGGATCGAAGGTCCCGACCGGCCAGTAGGGTGGGAGCCGTGGCCGAGTACCGCACGCCGGAGTTCCACCCCGCCTTCGAGGAGTACTGCGAGGCGATCTGGGAGCTGAGAGAGGATGACGTCGACGTCATTCAGGCTCGCATCGCCGAGCGGCTCGGCGTGTCCCGACCGGCCGTGTCCGAGATGATCAAGCGGATGGCCGGCGAGGGCTTCGTGGCGCTCGACGGCCCCTCCATCGGCCTCACGCCCGACGGCATCCGACTGGCCGAACAGGTCGTGCGCCGGCACCGGCTGGCCGAGCGCCTCCTCACCGACATCCTCGGGCTGTCGTGGGCCGAGGCCCACCTCGAGGCCGGCAAGTGGGAGCACGTGATATCCGACCCCGTCGAGCGGGCCATCAACCGCCTGCTCGACAACCCGACGACGTGCCCGCACGGCAACCCGATCCCCGGGTCGAGCTACGCCGCTCCGCAATCGCGGCCGCTGGCCGAGATCGAGGTCGGGACCCGCTTCACGGTCGAGCGCATCCCCGAAGAGCTCGAGTTCACGCCGGGCCTCCTAGTGTTCCTCGAGGCGGCGGCCGTGCAGCCGGGTCGCGAGGGCACCGTGACCGCCACGTCGCCCGACGGCACGATGACCCTCGAGATCGGCGGCTCCCACGTGGGCATCGGGGCGTTCGCCAGCGCCCGCATCCTCGTCAGCACGCGCACCACGGCCGACCAGCCCACGCCCGCCTCGGTCTGAGCCGCAACGTCGCGGGAGCCGTCGCGGGTCCTGGTGTCGACCAGGCGTGAGCGTCAGCGCAGGCTGTCCGGCAGCGGCCGCGCGTGCACGATCGACAGCCGCTTCGTCGCCCGGGTGAGGGCCACGTAGAGCGCCCGCAGGCCCTGGGCCTGCTCCTCGACGATCGCCGCGGGCTCGACGACCACGGCGGCGTCGAGCTCGAGGCCCTTGACGAGGCTGACCGGCACGAGCGTGATCCGCTCGGCGAACCCGCTGCGCGCGGCCCGGCCGTAGTCGATGCGGGCAGCGTCGAGGGCGGCGGCCACGTCGTCGACCAGGGTGTCCGGGGCGATGACCGCCACGCTGCCGGGCTCGACGGCATCGCGCTCCTCGGCGGTCACGGCCGCCACTCGGGCGGCCAGGCCCGACCCGTTGGTGGAGCCGTCGACCGCGACGAGCCGCGGCTCGTCGCCGGCCTGGCGGATCGAGCTGGGTGGGCGCAGGTCGGGCGCGGCCACGGCCAGCACCCGGGATGCCAGCTCCATCGTCGGGCCGGGGATGCGATAGCCGATCGACAGCTCGGCCTTTCGGGCCGGGCGCTTCTTCGGCAGGTGCTCGAGGATCTCGTCCCAGCCGTCGTGGGCCCAGGCGCCCGTCGCCTGGGCGATGTCGCCGACCACGGTCATCGAGCCGTTGAGCGACCGGCGGGTGAGCATGCGCAGCTGCATCGGCGACAGATCCTGCGCCTCGTCGACCACGATGTGGCCGTAGGTGCGGATCTCGTCCTCGTCCGCGGCGCCGTTGCGCTTCTTGCGGGGCTTCGGGCCGAGGAGCTCGCGGGCCTGGTCGAGCAGCGGCACGTCGTCGTTCGTCCACACGATCAGCGGGACCTCGACGTCGCTGCGGGGCCGCATCAGCGCGGCGCGCTCGTCGTTGCTCAGGTGCTTCGACGCCGCCAGGTCGATGAGGGCCCGCGAGCCGAACAGGTCGTGGAGCAGCTCTGCGGGCGTGAGCACCGGCCACATGCGCTCGAGGGCCTCGCGGATCTCGGGACGGGCCCGCAGGCGGTCGCGCACCTCGCCCGGCTGGGTGTCCGGCTGGCGGCTGGACTCGGCGAGCGCCTCGAACAGCTGGGCCTCGACGAAGCGACGGCCGGCGTTGTGCACCCGGTAGCGGCGCCGGGCATCGGCCACTATGGCGGCCGTGCGCTCGGGCGGCACGACGAGGGTCTGCAGGCCGTAGCCCACCCGCAGCGGCTCGCGCAGCGGCCGCTCGCGGTCGCGCACGGCCTTGGCGAGCACCTTGGCCATGCGCAGGTCGCCCTTGACCCGTGCGGCCGCCGGCTCGTCGCGCCCGCTCACCCGCACGTCGCCGACGAGGTCGCCGAGCACGGCCTGCTCGACGCCCGCCTCGCCGAGGCTCGGCAGAACCCGCTCGATGTACCCGAGGAACAGCCGGTTCGGGCCGATCACGAGCACGCCCTGTCCCTCGAGGGGGAACCGGTGGGTGTAGAGCAGGTAGGCGGCACGGTGCAGCGCAACGACGGTCTTGCCGGTGCCCGGCCCGCCCTGCACGACGAGCACGCCGGGCAGGGGCGAGCGGATGACCTCGTCCTGCTCGCCCTGAATCGTGGCGACGATGTCGGACAGGCGGCCGGTGCGGGCCTCCTCGAGGGCTGCGATCAGCGCCCCCGCGCCGCGCACTTCCGTCCCGTCGTCGACGACGGTGAGCTCGCCGCCCAGCACGCCCGAGGCCTCGCCGAACAACTCGTCCTCGATGCCGAGCAGCTCGCGGCCCTTCGTGGCGAAGTGGCGGCGGCGCACGAGGCCCATCGGGGACCGGCCGGTGGCCCGGTAGAACGGCTCGGCCACCGGGGCCCGCCAATCGACGACGACGGGTTCCTGCCTCTCGTCGGCGACGGCGATGCGGCCGATGTAGAACGTCTCGCCGCCCTCTGAACGGGCCTGGTCGACACGCCCGAACACCAGGCTGGCGTCGCCGACGTCGAGGTAGTCGAGGCGGCTGGCGATGTTGCCCTCGATCATGTCGCGCTCCCACCGAGCCTGCTCGGTGCCGCCCCGCCCCACCTCGACCATCGAGCGCAAGCGCCTGGCGGACTCGCGCGCGCGCACGAGGCAGTCGTACGCGTGGTTGATGTAGGCCTGCTCTTTGGGAAGGTCGGGGTGGGAGGCCAACCGCATCCTCCGTGATCCGGGAGTCGACCACCTTACCTGGCGGCAGGGCCTGTGCGGCTGATGAAGCGGGCCCTCGGGCCCCGATCACGTCGGTCATGGCGCGCCCTCAGGCGCCGAAGAACCCGCCATCGCGGTGGTGGAGGTGCACCGGGTCCGGACCGTGGTCGTGGCCCCCGTCGTGCGCAGCGGCGTGGTCCTCGACGTGGAAGTCCGACAGGCCGTTGGGCGCCTCGTGCAGGTCGGCCCGGTCGACGTGGCCCTCGCCGGTGAAGTCGAGGTCGTCGTCCGGAGTCACGTCCGCGGGGTCGACGTCGAACGCCCCGATCACCTCGCCGCCGCCCTCGTCGAGGCCGCCGACGGCCGGTCCGCCGGCACCGGAGCCGTGGTCGTCGTCGCCGGCCGTGTCAGCGTAGAGGTCCTCGGGCCAGCCGGCGCCGAAGTCGTGGTCGGGATCCGGCGTGACGCCGTCGTAGGAGGACATCGTGGTCACCCGCCTCAGGCCCCGGACACCGTGGTGACCCGCCTCAGGCCCCGAAGAAGCCGCCGTGGTCGTGGTCGGCCGGGACGTCGGCCGCATAAGAGCCCGTGTCGACGTCGAAGTCGAAGAACCCGGTCACCGCCTCGTGGAGATCCGCGGTGTCGATGAGGCCGTCGCCGGTGAAGTCGAGGTCGGTGTCGGACGCCACCTCGCCTGGGTCGCGGTCGAAAACGTTGCCGCCGTCGGCGGAGGCGAGGTCCTCGGTCTCGCTGAGGTCGACCTCGCCCGGGCCCTCGAGCGCGCTCACCGAGTCGCCGTAGCTGTCGGTGGCCCCGGCGTCGGAGTAGCCCCCGCCGTAGGTGCCGTCGGTGCCGGGCTCGTCGAGGTCGGCGGCCGCGAAGCCGTCGGCCAGCGAGCCGTCGTCCCCGCTCGGGGACTCGTCGCTGTCGGGGGTGCGCATCGAGCCATCGTGATGCCGTCCGTTCGATCTGTCGACCGGGGACCCCCCCGTCGATCCCCCACACGCGTGCCAGGGGTGGCCCCCGGCGGCGCCGGTAGCGTGACCGCCGATGCCGTCCCCTGCCGACGCCCCGTTCCTCCTGGCCTGCCGCAACCGGCCCGCCGAGCGGGTCCCCGTGTGGTTCATGCGCCAGGCCGGGCGGTCGCTGCCCGAGTACCGGGCGCTGCGGGGCGCCGGCAGCATCCTCGACGCCGTGCGGGATCCGGCGCTGGCCGCGGAGATCACGCTGCAGCCCGTGCGGCGCTACGGCGTGGACGCCGCGATCCTCTACAGCGACATCGTCGTGCCGGTGGCGGCGCTCGGCTTCGGCGTCGAGGTTAGACAGGGCGTAGGCCCGGTCGTCGCCCAGCCGTTCGCGTACGCCGCCGACCTCGACCGTCTGCGGCCGCTCGACCCCGATGCCGACCTGCCCTTCGTGCAGGAGACCGTCCGCCTGGTCGTGGCCGACCTCGGCGACGTGCCCCTCATCGGCTTCGCCGGCGCGCCGTTCACCGTCGCCAGCTACCTGATCGAGGGCGGGCCGTCGCGCACACTCGGGCGGACGAAGGCCCTGATGCTCGGTGACCCGGACCTGTGGGGACGACTGCTCGACCGCCTGGCCGACATCGCCGTCGCCTCGCTGCAGGCCCAGGTGGCAGCCGGCGTCTCGGCGGTGCAGCTGTTCGACAGCTGGGTCGGGACGCTGAGCCCCGACCTCTACGAGCGGCACGTGATGCCGGCGAGCGCCAAGGTGTTCGCGGCGCTCGCCCACCTGGACGTGCCGGCGATCCACTTCGGGGTCGACACCGGCGAGCTGCTGCCGCTGCTGGCCAAGGCCGGCGCCACGGTCGTCGGCGTCGACTGGCGCGTGCCCCTCGACGAGGCCCGCCAGCGCCTCGGCCCCGGTGTGCCGGTGCAGGGCAACCTCGACCCCGCCGTGTGCCTGGCCCCCTGGCCCGCCGTCGAGGAGCGGGTGCGCGACGTGCTCGCCCGCAACGGCGGCCGCCCCGGGCACGTCTTCAACTTCGGCCACGGCGTGCTGCCCGAGACCGATCCGACCGTCCTCGAACGTGTCGTCGAGCTGGTCCACACCGAGGGACGGGCGGGGTGAGCCACGTGACGCCCGCCGGCCTGCTGGTCATGGCGTACGGCACGCCTCGGGAGCGGGGCGACGTCGAGGCCTACTACACCCACATCCGGCGGGGCCGGCCGCCCACGCCCGAGCAGCTGGCGGACCTCGTGCGGCGCTACGACGCCATCGGCGGCGTGTCCCCGCTGGCGGCCCGCACCGCCGACCAGGTCGCGGGCATCGCCGCCGGTCTCGAGGCGACCGAGCCCGGCCGCTGGCGGGTGGTGCTCGGCAACAAGCACGCCACCCCCTTCGTCGAGGACGCCGTGGGGCAGCTGGTCGACGCCGGCGCCCGCTCGACCGTCGGACTGGTGCTGGCACCACACTTCTCGCGGGGCTCGGTCGCCGAGTACCACGCCCGGGCCGCCGCCGTGGCCGGCGACCGTGGCGTGTCCTACGCCGGCGTCGAGACGTGGGCCGACGAACCGGCGTGGCTCGACGCCCAGGCCGAGAGAGTCCGGGCCGCGCTCGCCGGGCTGCCGGCCGCCACCCACGTGCTCTTCACCGCCCACAGCCTGCCCGAGCGGGTGCTGGCCGGCGACCCCTACCCCGACCAGCTGGCGGCCTCCGCGGCGGCCATCGCCGCCCGGGTCGGCCTGGGCGATGGCGCGCCCGACATCGAGGACCGGCGGCCCGGGGGGTGGTCGCTCGGCTGGCAGTCGGCCGGCCGCACCCCCGAGCCGTGGCGGGGCCCCGACGTGCTCGACGTGCTGCGCGAGCTGGGGACCACCGACGGCGTCGAAGGTGTGCTCGTGTGCCCCCAGGGGTTCGTGTCCGACCACCTCGAGGTGCTCTACGACCTCGACGTCGACGCCCGCGTGCTCGCCGGCGAGCTGGGCCTGGCCTTCGCCCGCACGGCGTCGATCAACGCCGAGCCGGCCGTCATGGCGGCGCTCGCCGACCGGGTCCGGCGGCTGCCGGTTCCCACGCCGTGAGCACGACCGTCGACCTCGCCGTGGTCGGCGGCGGGATCACCGGGCTGGCCGCCGCCTGGGAGGGCATGGCCCGGGGCGCGGACGTCGTGGTGCTCGAGGCCGCCGACCGGGTCGGCGGCAAGATGCTCACCTCCGAGGTGGGCGGCGTGCCGGTCGACGAGGCGCCGGACGCCTTCCTCGCCCGCGTGCCCGAGGCGGTGGACCTCTGCGCCGAGCTCGGCATCCACGCCGACCTGGTCGCTCCCGCGACAGCGTCCGCCTACGTGTGGAGCGAGCGCGCGCTGCGTCGCCTCCCCACCGAGCAGCTGCTCGGCGTGCCGACCGACGTCGACGCCGTGGCCGCCACCGGCATCCTGTCGCCGGCCGGCGTCAGCCGGGCCCGGGCCGACCTCACGGCGGCCGACGACCGGCCGCCGGGCGACGAGCCGGTCGGGGCGCTGGTGCGTCGCCGGCTCGGCGACGAGGTGCTCGACCGGCTCGTCGCTCCCCTGATCGGGGGCATCTGGGCCGGCGACTGCGACCGCCTGTCGCTGCGCACGGCGGCGCCCGTCCTGGCCGCCGCCCGCGACCGGGGCCCCAGCCTTCTGACCGCGGCGGCGGCCGCCCGGGCCGAGGCGCTGGCGGCGGCGGCCGCCGCCGGCGACCGCCCCGTGTTCCTCGCCCCGCGCGGCGGCATGGGCTGCCTCGCCGAGGCGCTCGCCGAGCGTCTGGGCGACCGCGTGCGGACCGGCACGCCGGTCACCGCCATCGTGGCCGAGGGCGGGCGGTGGCGGCTGGCGCCGACCGGTGTGGTCGCCGGCGCGGTCGTCCTGGCCGTACCGGCCTTCGCGGCTGCGCCCCTGGTGGCGCGGGCTGCGCCGGCCGCCCGCCGGGCGGCGGACCTGCTGGCCGGCATCGACCACGCGTCGGTGGCCCTGGTGACCGTCGTGGCGCCCCGCGAGGCCGTGGACCGTGAGCTCGACGGCTCGGGTTACCTGGTGCCGCGCTCGGCCGGACGGCTCCTCACGGCGTGCTCGTGGGTGACCTCGAAGTGGGACCGGCCGGTCGACGGTGGGGCCGCGGTGGTCCTGCGGGCCTCGGTCGGCCACGCCGCCGACGACCGGGGCACGACGCTGCCCGACGAGGTGCTGGTCGGCGCCGTGCTCCAGGACCTCGCGGCCACGATGGAGCTGCGGGGCCGTCCCACGGCCGTGCGGGTGAGCCGCTGGCCGCGATCGTTCCCGCAGCCCCGGCCCGGTCACCTCGACGCCGTCGAGGGCATCGAGGCCGACCTCGCGGAGGCGACGCCGGGCCTGGCGGTCACCGGCGCCTGGGCCCGCGGCGTGGGCATCCCGGCCTGCATCCGGGGCGGTCGCCAGGCGGCGGCCCGGGTGCTCAGCCACGCCGGCGGCACCCGCGGCTGACGACGCCGCCGAGGACGCCATGGCTGTCCGCGGTGTGACGACCACCGTGGGTGATCTCGTGCAGACCTCTGCTGCTACAAAGAAGCGGATGGCGCGGCTCGGTCGAGGCCGGAAGCGTGTGGCGGCGGTCGCGGCGGTCGTCGTGGCGAGCCTGGGCGTCGGCGGCTGGGCGTTTACGTCGGGCGGCTCGGAGCCCGGTCCCGACGTCTCGCGCACGGCGGCCGGCAGAGTACCGGCCCAGGAGAACCCGGTCCCGTCGACGTGGGCGGTGCCCTCGACGCGCGAGCTGTCCTCGACGACGACGACGACCGCGGTCGTGCTGCCGGTGCCCGCCCCGGCCCCCGCCGACGCGTACGCCACCACGCCGGAGGTCGTGCTCGGCACGCTCTCGCTGCCGACGCTGGGCGTATCGCAGCCGCTCGGCGAGGGCGTGACGCTCACCGCCCTCGACCGGAGCCCCGGCCACTGGCCCGGCACCGCCATGCCCGGCCAGGTCGGCAACGTGGTGGTGGCCGGGCACCGCACGACCCACACCAAGCCGTTCCTCGATCTCGACCTGCTGCGGCCCGGCGACCCGCTGATATTCACGATGCTCGACGGCACGACGTGGAACTACCAGCTCACCGGCACATCGATCGTGCAGTCGAACGCGCTGCACATCGTCGACCAGACGCCGGCCAAGACCGCCACCCTCTTCGCGTGCCACCCGAAGGGCTCGGCGCGCCAGCGCATCGTCGCCAGCTTCACGTTCGTCGAGAGCTGACCGGCGGGGTGGGCGGGCGGCGTGGCGCTGCGCGCATCGCCCGGACGGGTGCCGACGTGGGATCATCGCCCCCGCCATGCGCCGATTCGTGCCCCTCGCCGCCGCGCTCGCCACAGGCGTCGTCATCGCCGCCGCCCTCCCCCCGTGGGGCTGGTGGCCCCTTGCGTTCGTCGGGATCGTCGCGCTCGACCGCCTGATCGCAGACCAGCCCCGGGGCGTCCGGTTCCGCCGCGGCTCGGTGATCGGCATTGGCCTGTATGTGCCGTCGCTGGCCTGGATGCTCGACATGACGATCCCCGGCTACGCCATCGCCACGGCGGCCTACGCCGCCCTCCTCGGCCTGGCCCTCATGGCCGTGCCGGCCAGGGCTCCGGGCCGGTGGCTGGCGCTGCCGGGCGCCGTCGCGCTCGCCGAGTTGCTGCGCTGGTCGTGGCCGTTCGGGGGCGTGCCGCTGTCGAGCCTCGCCGTGGGGCAGGCCGCCGGTCCCCTCGCCCCGGTGCTCCGGGTCGGCGGCACGTTGCTGCTCGTCGAGGTGACGCTGATCGCGGGCGTGGCGCTCGCCGCACTGGTCGCCCGCCGCCCGGCCGTGGCGGCCGTGGCCGGGGCGCTGGCCCTCGTGGCGGTGGTCGGCGCCGGACTCGCCCCCGACGGGCGGCAGGTCGGCACGATGCGCGTCGCCCTGGTGCAGGGCGGCGGCCCCCAGGGGACGCGGGCCTCGGCCACCGACGAGCGGCTGGTGTTCGACCGTCACCTCGAGGCGACCGACGCCGTGCGCCCCCCCGTCGATCTCGTCGTCTGGCCCGAGGACGTCGTCGACGTCGATGGCCCGATCGAGGAGAGCACCGAGGGCCGCGAGCTGGTGCAGCTGGCCCGGCGTCTCGGCGTGCCGCTGATCGCCGGCGTCGTCGAGGGCGTCGACAGCGAGCGGTTCCGCAACGCCTCGGTGGCCTACGACGGCGACGGCGAGATCGTCGACCGCTACGACAAGGTGCACCGCGTGCCCTTCGGCGAGTACGTCCCGCTGCGCTCGCTGATCGAGCCGTTCGGCGGTGCGGACCTGAGCGGCCGCGACGCCGTCGTCGGGGACCACCCGGCACTGCTCGACACGGCCGCCGGCCGCGTGTCGGTGGCCATCTCGTGGGAGGTCTTCTTCGGCGACAGGGTCCGGGAGGGCGTCGAGTCCGGCGCCGAAGTCGTGCTCAACCCCACGAACGGCTCGTCGTTCACCGGCACGCTCGTCCAGACCCAGCAGGTGGCGTCGTCGCGCATGCGGGCCATCGAGTCCGGCCGGTGGGTGCTGCAGACGGCGCCGACGGGCTTCTCGGCCGTCATCGGGCCCGACGGCACGGTCCGTCAGCGCACCGCCGTGTCCGAGCAGGCGGTGCTGCAGGCGACCGTCGGCCGTCGCCAGGGCACGACCCTCTACACGCGATGGGGCCTGCTGCCCGGCTGGATCGTGGCGGTCGCCGGCCTGGCGCTCGGCTGGGGGCTGGCGGGGCGCCGGTCGCGGCGGGACGCCGGTCCGGCCCGCGCCGGGGACCCGGCTTCCGGGTCGGCCCCGATGGACGACGACGAGCCGGCCGCGGCCGATGCCGACGCCGTCGGCGCGGTGCGCGTGCCGGAGGGCCCGGGGCCCCGGGACGTTGACGCAGCCGCCCAGCCGGTCCGCTCGGGGGCGGCCCCGCCGGGCGGGGCCCTGCCCGACGCGGAGGCCGGCACGGGAGCCGAGCGGCCGCCGGCGCCTGACCTCCCACGTCAGCTCGTCCGGGACGTGACCGGACTCAGACCTCGACCACGAGGGTGACCGGGCCGTCGTTGACGAGCTCGACCTGCATGTCGGCTCGGAACCGACCGGTGGCGACGCGGGCGCCGAGCGACGTGAGCTCCTCGACCACGGCCTCGACGAGCGGCTCGGCGTGCTCGGGCCGCGCCGCCGCCACCCACGAGGGCCGCCGGCCGCGGCTCGTGTCGCCGTAGAGGGTGAACTGGCTCACCACCAGGATCTCGCCGCCGGCGTCGGCCACCGACCGGTTCATCAGACCCTCGTCGTCGGGTAGCACCCGGAGGTTCCAGAGCTTGCGGGCCAGCGCCCGCGCCTCGTCCGGCCCGTCGCCGTGCGCCACGCCCACGAGCACGCAGAGCCCCGGGCCGATCGCCCCCACGACCGCGCCGTCGACGGTCACGCTCGCTCGGGCCACGCGCTGGACGACGGAACGCACCGGCCCAGCTCTACCAGCTGTGGCCGGCGCCGGGACCGCCGGTGACACCAACCGAACGGGGACGCTCACCCCGTGCGTGACGGAGGCCGCTTCGGCCTGCCTGCGTAAGTGGAACGGTCACGAACTGTCACTTCCGTAACCTTTGGAACCTCGTATTACGTTGACCGTCACAGGCGAGCAAAGCGGGAACGTGTGTCCTACAGCCTCGGTGTCGATCTGGGCACGTCCGTGAGCGCGGCGGCCGTCGAGAAAGACGGCCGCGTGCGCCCGTGTGCCCTCGCGGACGCCGGGTTCACGGTCCCGTCGATCG